>JGI24021J15306_10004501_pt1 | contig 16225 bp, 12 predicted proteins | sample Ectturendosymbi1_FD_15306 | JGI IMG/M metagenome (IMG submission 15306) | reverse complement strand
TATTCGTTACTGAGAACACAGTCGAGCACACTAACGCGAAGTTTCGAAACGCTGTGACTTCTGTCAGGTGATGTACACAGCAAAACGTTAAAACCACCACACTTTTGCCACGAGGCCGACCACGTTATCTGCTACAGCTACGAGACTCGTCACACTGTTTATTACGTAACAGTAAGGAGCCGCACTTCCTGCTCTTCTACCAATAAGGATCAGGTTTACTTGTGCGTTCCCACGGAACAGCGCAGGCTAGTGGTTAAACGTACCAGAAAAATCTTACAAATATATTAGCTTCACTTTTCCCAAAGTTCTGGAAAACGCTCACTGCGCTTAATCCAAAAATAATTTCACCATCCGCATGTATGAAATATAACAGGGGTTCATCGAGGCTGCGGATGTCGATGAGACCTTCTTGTATGGTAGAATCGCATTCGCTTTGCTAGTTAGTTGGAAAAAAAGCTATTCCAACTGTAACTTCCTACGCAGTGCAACTTTCGGCGTGATCTCCACAACAGAATGACTTCAGAGCAAGCCTCAAACAACAGGTGGCGAAAAGGATTTTTTGGATTGCTTAGTTTAGCCAAGATTGGGTGTTTGGGCTTACTTGCCGGCCTAAGTTGCTCCCTTTCTAGCTTACTGTTCTGTTGCACTCTGTCATAAGTCAGATGAACATAACACAGCTATATCTACAGAACACCAAAACAGTCGAACTGGCTTAAAAATACGACAAGTACATTTTGCAACTTTCGGCTAGCTGTTTTACTAGCCGTTAATTGCTACGTAAATTGTCTCGCAACAGTCGTATTTTCAGTATTTTTACAACAGAGCACACTTCAGTAGACCTGCATTGGTACTAACCAAAGCTTATAAAACACATGATAACGGACTGCCGTATTTTTGCCGGCAAAACAATGGTTTGGCAATGCTTTACTGAAGGCCATGAAGACTTGTTTCAAGGCTTTTTGCTAATAATAACACAGACGGTTGGAAGGATTTGTGACAGTTCACAATGAAAATTAACTGCGACAAATTTGACAGCAACTTGCAATTAATATTCACTGTCGCCGCGAAGGTCGATGCGATGATATAGTGGTAGCAATGTTATAATTGTTAGGCCTTTTTTACTACCTGCAATAAAGTTAAAGTTTTCCTCTTGTAAAAATGGAGTTTGACCGATCGGGTATTTTCCGATTGCTATGTCAGCGTTGGTTGCTTTCGACCAGTATCAGTATAATAAAACTGATGAGAAACGTGTATACTATACGAGAAACGTTCAAAACCCAGCGTGCTGATTTATACAGGCTGACAAATCTTATTGCTTGACGTCCCTTTTGTGACATTGATCATGCAACGATTGGTTTAATCAACTTAACGAAACCCTCGGTGCAACAGTTGCTCCACTCTTTTATCAAATTTTGAACATTAGTCTCAAGAAATTACCTGCACATTTCGTAATTAGTGCAACCAAAAATCGATAAAGTCAAATTTTGTTGCTGTTTTTAAAGGTTATGAAACGTCCACATACTAGATTCACGCTGAAGCCATGACTGACTCCAAAGTTTTCAGTCAAAAAACTGCAAAAATGTATCATCATGTCGAAATTCATCGTTACGTCAAACTTTTCTTGCAGCACAGCTTTATTTCTCTTCTCAGTATTTATTGAAGCTGCATTAATTGTTATATATATGTGCCTTTTCAAGTTTAATTGCAATTCTGAAATAATAATTGGTTTGCTGCGATTTCTCATGTAGTAATGTTGTTTTGCCCACTACTACACGATTGCATATTAAGCGTGAGAACCACAATGCTTGACTCCCAACCAGTGACAATCTCAGAAGTTTTGGATAGTTGGTGCAGTGAAGAGCTACACAAAACGATGCTAGTTTGACTGATGCGTGACCAGTCCGATACGAGTTCCATAACCTTTGTTACGAACCATGGAGTCGAGTCATCAAATGCTTTGATTCCAAAGTAACAAACATTGTTTGTTTGCATGGGACATTGTTACGTGGGCATGGTATTAAAACTTCTTACTGTAACGTAAAAGTGAAATACTGTTTAAGAACTTCTGATAGTGTGTACGCGAATTCATGATTAACAAAACACGAAAAGTCTGTGGCAAACAATTATACTCTGGTAACTGCCATATTAAACTCTTTTAAAATACTTTGCCCCTACGATTTTGGCCCTATTTTATATTATGATTATTCTGTCAAGGAGAATTGATTTTTTGTAAAGTTCTAACATCTGTCGTGAGGACTCGTGGTCGTTTATTGAAGGCTTATTGCGTGTTCCCGCGACTTTGCGGATGGTAACACTCTTTGGTACATTGACGATTCATTTTTTTAACACACGGACATGAATTTGCGGTAAGCTAATGAGAACTGGTCTAACCAGCAACAAACGCTTGTGGGTTTTAAAATTTGTAAAATAAAAAAAAACATTATAACTTATGGCCCTTTTTTGAATTTTTCAAATATAGACTACTTCGTCTGATTTGGATCTAACATCTTCGAAAGGAGTTGAAAAACGTTATCAGAAATTAAACTTCCTCGTGACTCTGCCCTTGAATGCGAAACACAGCCCGAAACATTTTGCAAATGAATACATTAAATGCACTGTTTTCAACGAAAAGCTAGATGCCTGTTTGAAAATAAGAAAGCAGTATCTTAGCAACTATCTCAAAAGAGGACCTATCACAAAGATCTAAGGCGCTTGAGATTGGATAATTTATTGGCGAAGACCCATTAAAATTACTTCACTTAATTAGATTCGAGAATAAAACTGTGAAACCCCTAAGAATAACAAAATTTAAACCGATATTCTCTGTTCTACGTAGCTAATTTTAAGAATTCTTGATTTAATTTGTTAACTAGTAGTTGCCAGGTTTATGTACAGTTTTCATAACTGTGGACTACCTGAACAGTTTGACAATTATTTTTTATCTGTTGGTCAACATTTTCAAAATTTGTATTGGTACCAAAAATTAGGTTTATAATTCATGAAACCAAAAAGCCTTCTTCATATTTTTCATGTGGAAAACAACAAAAAATATTTTGTACTCTTGCCAATAAGCTTGTTGATTCGCCATTCATAGGCTTGTTTCATTTTCCTGTAAGTTCGTATATAGTGTCACTTCATTGTGTGGTACTCTTCGCCCTTCGTAGTGCTCGCCCCATCCTCCCTGTACATAGACATGTTTTTCAACGTCTTCTTTGTTTTTTTATTTGATGTTGTGCTTTGTTATTAATTTATATATCATTTTCAATTTTTTGTATTTCGTCGCATCATTCTTTCTCTTTAATTGAAATGTCTTCAATTTAATGTTAATTTATGCCAACACAGGATTGTCTGAGTAGTTTGCTCGAATGGTCTTTCGCCAATCCTTTGGGTTTCAAATATGTACAGTAGCTTACATCAATTTGCAGAAATACTAACCCCACAATTGTTTTTATCGTATTTGTTTTTTAGCAACATGATTTTTAATTTTCTACCTTTTGGTTTAATCTCGTTTTTTTTCTAGGCAGTTGAAGTCACAACAACGCGTCAATAAATCTACCAACCCAACTAGCACAAACAACTTACTCTGAACATAACTTGACTTGTATTTGAAGCAGAGGACAGTTGCTTTGAAGGTGCTTTGTCGGATTTAAAACAATCAATCACTTTTATATCAGCCTTACAGTAAAGCAACGGATATCCAGCATGGTCGATCAGTCATGAAAACGTAAGTGGCGGAACGCTTGGTTAAAATGCGTGCGGTGCACTCAGCCGGAACGAAACAAAGAAATGCCAACATACACCGCTACTCGGGCTGCACAAAAAGTTTGAAATCGACGACTATGCACGCAATAATAAAGTGACAGCAAAAAAAACAATTTTATAAAAATTTTCTCTCTTGAACGTAATTGAACGTTGTCTGCATTTTTAGCTGGAACGTTAGATTTTGGGCAAGTTTCATCGAGTATGTGAGCTGTGGCCTCACTTATGAATAGCCATGTATTTTTAAGTTGAAAACAAAAGAAACATCTTTTCTTCCTGGTCAATATATATGTTATTGCAAATGAAGTCGCATGACTGTTAACACGCCTAGTTATAACAAAACCGCAAATAGTGATTTGCGTCACAAAAATCTTTATCTTACTTTTTGGCATCAGCCATTTGATCGATTCGTATAAAGGGTTCAAATGTACAGTGAAAAACTAGTAAACTTTGCCGATCAAAAGTCGGAGTCAAATTTCCACCATATTCCTCAACCCTGACTTTCAAAGGTCAGTGGCTGCGTCACCTTCTTCAATTGATTCGAATGCTGAGTTCCTGTAATGAACTTTGCCAGCTTCCAACTTAGAGTCAATGCCTGAGTCGGTGTGAGACGGGTTGAAATTTTTCGAGTCATCAGCTATCAGCAAATCTTTTTTGGACAGCTTGGCGACAACTCCGCAACCAATTGAATCTCCCAGAACATTTACTGTTGTTCGAATACGATCCCTTCAGGAAAACAAAATATTTCAATTTTGTGAAATTACAATTACTGCTCTACAATAATTCGAGGTAAACATTTCAAACAAATATTTTTCGCGCACAGTGTAACATCAAACACTTTCCATCAGCTCGTGGGCAACAGAAACAAATTGAACCTCCAGAGTCTTGTTTTAGCACTACGACCAGTAGTTATTCTTCTTTGTACATAAATCACTATTCATGTAACTACTGGACAGTTGAACCAACCGTACTTACAGCAACCAGTCAATAGCCAGAATAAGGCTTATGTCATCTGCTGGCAAACCAACAGAGCTGAGAACTATGACCAATGTCACGAGACCAGCTTGTGGAACTCCAGCTGCCCCAATACTTGCACACGTGGCGGTAATGCTGTAGAAAGAGTAACATCATGTTAAAATGCATATTGAAAAATTGGTAAACAACTTTGCATGCTTACATGTAAAACATTTTGCTCTGCACCCATTTTATCAGTGGGACTGAGTATTTGCCGAGTTTTACAAAACAAGATATTGCAATATAGATATTTCTCAGAAGATCGACCAGATGTTCCTTACCTTACAGTTACAATTTGACCGAAATTGAGCCACATTCCATTGGCCTGGGCAATGAAAATTGCAGCTACTGCTTCGTATAAGGCCGTTCCATCCATATTAATAGTTGCGCCGATAGGAAGAACAAATCTGTTACATAAAACATGATGCATTGATATGGATTTAATAGATATTCATGCATTTCCTCTTTTTGTAATCTTATCGCTTTTAGAAAAACGTGTATGTAGAAGCTTGTTGTGTTTGGACTATTTTAAGTACCCACTTTTCTCTGATGGTTGTCCAAGTTGCTTTCAATGCACAAGAAACCTAAGTAAAAATATACCCACAAGCATGTTTTGAGTCTTCTCAAAGAAAATCTTAACGAGGTTTCAAGTGCAAGTTCAATTACTTCGAGCTTAATCAATTTTTGTTTTTTGCAACACAATTAACAGGATCTCTGCCCCATACTGGGATTGAACGCAGTAGTCTGAGTGTAAATCTTTACGGCTGTCCAGCATAACATGAGACAGTCGTTGTACGGTTGCATGTCCATTACCTGGTTGTGCTTTCAATTACGAGTTCCGCGTTGGGCGCTTGCACTGTGATGAATCGCTGTTGCTGAACCAAGAATTCGGGAATAGCATTCTCTAATATTCGTTGAAAGTTTGAGTAAATGCCGAGCAGAAAACGATAGTGAAATTACGAGTAAACCATGTTGCGTGTGCAACAGTAATCTCCGAAACAAGAAGGAATTTGGGCAAGCCGAATATACTTGCACAAACTTTTACCATATTTGTTCAGTGTAGCAACAGGGGATTGTTGAAAATGCAAGCTTAATGCTATTCTTGTGCATACAACCTGCCTTCTGACAAATATTCTAGATCTATATTGATATTCTAGCCATTGGCTGAAGCTTATTAAAACATTTTATTTCAGGATAAATCCAAATGACACTGATTTGTTTTTTCTTGCTTGTTTGTTTGGTGCACACATACGATGGAGATTGCTTTCGCCTAGCGAAGATACGAAGTGGACAGCCGAATATGTGAAGCCAATTTTTAGTTATTTAAATAATGTTATTATATCTTGCATTATTTACTCCAGTTCGTCATTTGTGACATTGACTAATTTCGCATGGAAAAACATGCGAAAAAATTCCGACATACAGTGCAGAATAAAAAATGCGGAAAAAGGCGAGCATGATCAAGCGATTCGCAATTTGTTACTTATTACTGTACGAACAATTTCTTGTATCTTAACCGTCATGCAGTTTTCTAAGCATTCTCCACAACGAAAATCTGCTTGCTTAACGCCACCATTCATTTGCGCCTGTTGCTTGTTTAAGTAGTGTTTATTATAAGCTTATGAAAGTGCTTGCAACGTTATGCAATGACCTTGCATCCTGCTCCACCTTAAAGACTTTAGTTGTTCGTACTTAAACAAGGTATTACAGGTGTCAGAATGTTTCCGCCTAATTTTCTATATTTTGTTTTTAACTGAAGTAAAGTCGTCGCTGGAGTTCAGAACACAAACCCTATGGCTGTGTTTTGCACGTTTTGAACCACTATTGCTTCACCTGGAAATTCTCCTGTCGATATTGTTGTTTTTCTCCACACAGTTGATTGTCACTGGAAGGGTGGCTGAGCTCGATGACGTTGCGAGGGCGGTCATGAGCGCCTGCAAGGTTATACGTAATCTGATGTGGTCAAGAGTGTAATAACAGTGACGGAGATCGACTGCTTACTGGTACTCTGCTTCGCCTTCTACACTTCTCGTTCAATCTCTTACCTGAAGAACACCGGATATGTACCGGAAAGGATTTTTTCGAACAATCGCCAGGTAAATCAAGGGAAGAACAATTAATCCATGGATGATCAGACCAGAAACTACAGTTGCTATGTAAAGCCCCAGCTGTTCAAGTATCTAGAAAACATATCGTTTTTCAAGTCAAAAAACACGGTTGTGATCATCAGTCAACCATGCTATGCACACGTAAATTTAATACAATTTTCTTGACATCACTGTCAAGTGTTTGTCACCTATTAAAAAAAGTGTGGCCTATGTATTTATGAGAAGTGCAACCCAACAAAGTTAGTCATTTTTTGAAATGTGCCTGTTTTGTGAAAACCGAATGGCAGGCTATTGCTTATACTAAAAGAATAATACGTACTTGTGGTGGGGCTGGCAGATTCCGGTTGGAACCGGGTTGCCTGATAAGCGTCAAACATTTTTGTATTGTTCCGCGCCAGTTTCTGACGTGTTTCTGCGCGTAGTAATCTATTGATTGCTTTTGTGGCTTCCTGATTACCTTGTATGTTGAAGACCGCTGCTTCAGCGNCTCAGTCTAAATTTAGTACCAATCCAGAGCCTGGTGGCAAGTGCTTCCATTTTTGTGCTGGTACAGCATGTCTGAAGTTCGACTCTCGGCTGGGCCTTACTAAGATCTTGTAAATTGGCGCTGAAACCTTCTTACCAGGCGCACTATGTGCGGAAGAGCTGCAGGGACGATCCAGAACGAAATCACTAGTCACATGATACCAGAATTATATTAATTTAGTCATGATGCTGCAAGGCCCTGCAGTCATGAATCTCCATCAAAACACTGAAAAGGATGACGTTTCTTTAAAAAAACGGTATACCAGTGAGCATTACAGCATTGTAGGTTCTGTCAGATAAGAATGCAACAATATCAAATTGCATGCGGCGCGCTCTGTCCATGACACTAAAAGCAGCAATGAAAAAATTTTCATGTTATTATTCTACTGGTTGCACTCGCAGGTAAGTCCTTAAGATGTGGCATGGCGTGAATTACTGTACGTATCGCATTTGTCATACGTTCAGCCCTTTCCTTTAGTGTGCAGTAGCAAAATACAAAAGGTAAAGATTTACCAACGTTGTTCAATAACCCGTTTCTGAAGAGAACCCAACCAAACTACCACAGCTGGGTGCCACGTTGCAGTAAAAACCATTACTAGATAAATTAACTTAAAAGTTTTGCAGTCTCAGAAGCGTCTTCGTAAATGACTGTGTTTCAAAATGCGTAAAAATATGTGTTTTTATTATTATTTCGGCTGTTATGTTTTCATTAAATGTGTGTATAGACTCTCCAAGCTTTCCGCATTGAAACCCCCTTCTTTTCGACTCTTTTGCACACGTGTTGTTTTAAAATTCACCAAATATTTCCTAGTCCTCAAACTATGATTCAACTGTAACGTTTCTCAACATTCCCCATGAAAAAATGACAATAAAATGGGCACTCAGAAAAAAGGGGAATGTGGTCGCTAACAGAAAATGCGACGGTAGCATCTGGTAAGACGTAACAGCACCATGACTCAGCGTAATGCTGTTGTCGAACTTAGTTTGCTTCTTCCAGCTTAACCGCGGCGCGAATGTTAGTGATTTTGAAGCAGAAGGAAAAGTACTATAGATACGAATAAAAAAATTAACCAAAAAAAATTCATGTCACATGACCTTTCAAGACATATCTCACGTGATCAATGGTACAGAATTGAGATACCCGTCTCTAAACGCGTCACGCGTCTCAGAAAACGCCATGGCACAAAATGAAAGTCAGAATTTACATTTCGTGCAGTCAACCGTGGCGTAAATGCAGCAGGTGCAGCCATCAGTCATAGTGACGTAACAGTGCATACAATCGAACAAAGAACCATGACTGAATTTGTTCCCGACGAATCTTGAACTCATCTGAAAATGCTTTCGCTGGCTGGGCAAGTCGCAAAACAAAGAGAACTGCGTTTGCGTGAATTTTTAAACATAAGCTACTGAAAAAGAAGTCAGGCATCTGAAGGGTATATACTTGGGTTCCATCAAACTCTATTGTGTGAAAGTTTAGTCTCAGTTTTGGAAGCAGTTTGCAGGAAGCGGCTTGAAATTCATTCCAAACCTGATAATCACAACCAAAAATCAGTTGGCACCAGGATGTAGTGCCAACTAAAAGGTGTGGGAGCGCACCCGAAAAAGTAGACATTTTGAAGCAGCTTCAAACCATTATAAAGGAAAACATGAAAAAGGTGTGGGAACGTTCTTCCTACGTGTTCCCGCCCCACTACAACCCTGGTTAACGCATTTCCACATTGCTTAACTTTTGCACAAAACTAGCAAGTGCATTAGAACAACAGTATAGCAACAAAGGCCTGCATGAACCAAAACCCTCCAATGGAAAATTGTTTGCTTTGGTTTGACGGTCTTCTACAATGCTTTATCTGCACCTACTGTAGCAATATCAAGCAAAGGTAACCTTAAAAATCACCTACTCTTTGTGGATTGTCCATCGACATGATTTTATTTGCAATTAGGAAAATTATTCCAATCGGTGCGTACCTGGGTATAAAATATGCACGTGGTTATAGTCAAAAAGTGAAACAACAACTTATCTGGATTTGATTGCATATGCTATCTCATGCTACAATATACCGACATTTTCCAAGTTAGGTTTTTTCTTGCATAACAACATTTTGGGTATGAGTATGATTCCCAAGTATCCACTACCACAAAAGCAAAAGATATGAAGTTTGTTACACACATACTTTACTTTCACAATAAATTTTTTAAAGTGGGTAACTGAAACCTTTTACGCAAGAAAGCCTTTGACAACGAATATAACTACCAAAGCTTAGAATTCAATTCAACTGATCGTGAAATATTGCTATCAGCAAGAATTGAGTGCGTGCAAAATTTTGACATGAGTCTCTTTATCTACACAGCAAACGTACTTGTAAAGTTTGACACTGAACCATAAGTAAAAACAGTTGTCTCGCTTGCCCAAGCTACATTATGTGAATTAAGCTTCTACAATCTACTGAAAAAACGATAATTTTCAGTAATGTCGATGCGAAATGCAATTCAATTTTTTCCATTGTTTTTTTTCAATCTTTCATGAAATATTACCCACGTGTGTAAAACAGTAAAGAAAAATTAGTTGACAAGCACTAACCAAATAACAATTGCTACAATTTTCATCACAGCTTCATTAAACGCAAAAAAGAAATCAACCAGTATCTGTCCTTGATCTCCCATTCCCCGGATGATGATGCCAAAAGTCAAACAAAAGCAAATCAAGCCAAGGACATTGATGCCTGACTTGTAAGATCCCACCTTGAAATACATTGCATAGCTTTTACGGTTGGTAAAACTAGTATACGTCATTACGCAATTCATATTATTTGCTGTAAGCATTATGCAAGATCGCCCTGCACAGCATGAAAGAAACAATTTGATTTTTTAGAAAATATTGAACAGTCCAATCTCTAATTGTTGTTGAACTTGCATGCAAAATGCAGTTTGCATGCATTGGATATGAAACGAAAAAAATGTGGGATACAACAGCACAGTGCAATTCTAGTCGAAAAATTCAGATATAGACCGTGGCATTGCGGAGAATGGGAATACTGATTTTACAGAACACATCCACTAAGCTTTTAAAAATATTTGCAAAAACAATTGTGGGGATGACTCTTGTGTGTCAAGGGGTATGGTGTTCTGGAAATGGCACCAAACGATTGGCAAACTAGGGTGATCATCCCCATACACAAGAAGGAAGATAGGAGAGAATGTACTAAATACACTGGCACCTCTCTCATAGCCTCCCGGGAAAAGTGTATGTCAAGTGCTTTAAAAATCGGTCGCCAACTAATTGAATGAAAGTGGGAGGATACCCCGTTCAGCTTCACATAGCGAACTTTTACTCTCCAGCAAATATTCGAGAAAAATTGCGAGTACGACAAAAATGTTTACACATGTTTCTAAAATGGTTACTATAATTTTTAGTACCGCTGCATAATGCTGCGATGAGTCCCAATCATACCGATTGATAAAATACATGAAGGAGTGCGAAGTTGCGAAGGACCAGGGGTGATTTGGCGGCCGACTGTTGCTGGCCGTCAAGTTGTTGTAATGCTCATCAGGGGTTTATGCCCGTGTCGGAGGAGTTAAATCGCAATCGTTCACCATGGGTGTTGAACTCCGACAAGGGTGTATGCAGCCACCACTCCTCTTCGTATTCTATATGAATTGGATAGACAGTCATAGCCGTATCGAAGAGTGCGTCACTGCTGGAACCCGCAGGATCAACCGTTTGTTTTATGTGGACGATTTGGTGCTGCTTGCATCATTTGAACAGTTTCCTCAGCATGTAGCTGACCGGTTTTCAGCTGCGTGCGACCAAGCCAGAATTAATATCAGCGCTACTAAGAGCAAGGTATTATGTCTCTTCAGAAACACAAGGCAATGGAAGTTTCGAGTAAGACGCAATATAATACAGCAGGATGAGACGTTCAAATACCTTGGAGTGGTATTCACGAGTGACTGAAAGCGGAACAACGAGATTGATTTGCGGATTGGTAAAGCAAACTCAGTTCAGCGTGAGCTTTATCGCTCTGTGGTTACGGAACGGGAACCTTCAAGCACCGCAAACTGTCAGTTTTAAATTCGTTCTTTGTTCGAATTCTGACGTTTGGTCATGGTCATGGATTACGGTATTGCCTGGAGGAATACCATCCCAAGTGCATGCAGCAGAGCTGAGGTTTTTCGAAGAGTTCATGGTGTGACACTTCACGGCAAGTTGAGCAGTTTTGAAATTTGTGAAGCTCTTTTTTAGATTTTTGATATTTTTTGAACCCTCTATGACAGAAATGGTGGGTATGGGAATAAATGAAAAAATGAAGAAATACATGCATAAGCAAAGCAGCAGTTTATGCAATAAAGTAGCGTAACTCTCTTGAATTTATATGCTCACCAATTTGTAGTCTACAACGACTTCCTTCTCCACAGTGGTTGTGACCTCCGTATATGCATTAGTCGTTCCAGCAGTGTACGTTTCCATAGTCGCTGTTACATTGACAGTTTTGTAGATCGGTTGCCGTCTGGTTTGATACTGCGTGACACGAAGCAGGTTGTGAATAGATCACAAATGCTAACCCTTTCCAAGATACTTAAAAAACAAAATTATTTTAATGAAAGGAAAAAAATCTCTTGCATCTTGCAAAGTGCGCTTTCCATTTTCAAATGTATTAGTTAAGAACGTAAATTTCGTAATACGCAGCACGTGGATTCTGTCTGCATTAGCTAGTGTTTTGCAATATGATTACACAATAACAGGAAGGATGCTGTAAAATATGGGAAATCAATCTAGTAGATCAGCAAAGATCAAAGACAAAAATTACATGAATGATTTCAATCGTCAAACCACCAGGTATAAATCTTTTTTGAAGAGCATATCGATGAGTTTATTAACAGCGTCATTGCGTTGTTTTTCACAATGATAAATATTTTGCTAGCATTTTTTAGTTTTTCAAATATCACAACATTGAGAAAACTGAACAAAATAGTTGTCTTGCATGAAACGTCGTTATTTTAATGCCAATAGCTCTTCAAATATCTTTCAATTTCCTAAAAGAAGACAAATACGGTAAAAATTAAATGCAAACAATAAGCAAAACGACTTTTAGATTTTCAACTATCCATCACTGGAGTATGTTTGTGGCGCTTGATGAAAGTTGCGACAAGCACCAAAGTTCATGCCGCAAGTTCGATAAACACTGTATGCCTTTTTGTACATTCTTAATAACGCTCTCAACATAACACAAATGTCGGTATCAGTGAGTGAATCACACTTGTGGCATTTGGTGTACAATATATAATTGCAAATCAAATATGGTATAACTAGTTCTCATAATAACTGATGCTTTGTCTTTTTATACACTAACGTTTTTTTGGTTGTCCAGACAGGATCACCAGATTCAGTACTCACCTGCTGGAAGCAAGCCTGAACAAGGTTTTCTGGAAATAGGTTTCTGAAAAACATACCTTGTGTTATAATAGTTCTTCAAGATCATTTTCAAATTGTTCAAGATTAATTACTGCTTTGCTACAAACATTGCAATTTTTGTTGAAAGATTTGAATGCTACAACTTTTGCAACGCTGTGCGAAACATTCAAGTCTGCAGTACAGTTTTGCATTTATATCTCCGCGCTACGAGTAAACATTAACAGACATGTTTGAACAAACACCCCCTTCAGTTACCTGAGTAAGTCAGTTAGCGCTTCGGCCGGTTCAACAGAAGGTGGTGTGCCACTTTGATCAATTTTGGATTCGCCTGCCCGACCTAAAGCAAAAGCTAAAAATTGAAAGACGAGTCTCCGAGTAAATCATGAGTAAACATTAGCAAACGCGTACCTGGGTTGATGGAGACAACAAGAACGATGCCAATAATGACAGCAATGAGTGTTGTTGACATGTAGTAAGCAATCGCTCGAAGACCAAGTCTACCCGATGCCCGTTTGTCCAGTGTGGCGACACCTGGTTGGATGAAACTCCGTTTTGCAGAGCGTTTTTTTTTGTTGAGAATGTACAGACATTTACCTACCAACAAACTCTAAACGCAAGCCCGATCTCTGACGGAACATTTTTGTTTGAGCCATAGTTGCCTGGCGTTTCAACTTTATCACGTACAATGATTTTGGTTAACGTTCGCCCTAACAAGTAATGAAAAGTATGTTTTCGTTTGATTTACTTTTAATGCGAAAACTGTAACGATATGAAGCGCCTTGTTCTTGAAGCACTCAGCAAAACTAACCGGAAAACGTGGAACAATCGTTGAATCTTGCAGACGATGGAGGAATTTCTTGTCGGATCTTCTAACATAATTTTGTTTAAATTACTGTTACTTTCGTTTTTGTTTCTGAAAATAGTTTTAGCTTCAAGGTACATCCTGACTGGACAAATGACGTACTTGTTTACAGAGGAAATTGTTTTCACTGCATTGGTGGATAGCACAACATTTAAAGAAAAACGTGTTTTTCTTTTTGCAATATTCGCATTTTCTGTGACGTTTACCCCCATGGTGATTTCGATATGGACCAGCAGACAAACACCATTGCACCAAGAAACACATCTGCTCCTTGTTTAGGCGGAAGAAACTTTCTTTTTTCTCATTGCGAAATATAAAACTGCTGTAGCGTTTCTAATCATGTTGTGTAATGGTCAAGCTCCCCACAGAGACGTAATACTACTGTAAACTATAGTTCTGTTGTCAAAACTAAAGGTTACGAGCAACTTAACATTATTCCAGAAAGCTTGTTATTAATGCACATTTGTACTAACCTGTAATAAGACTGCAAATTATGAGAGGGAGTATGATCATCTTTAACATTCTGAGAAGGATTTCACCAGGAAAAGCGAAGTAGGCAATTTGAAGTTTAGACATATGTGCTTCTCGGAGTGCAATACCTAAGGCAATTCCCACGACAACTGCCACCACAGTTGCCAATAACAGAGCATTGGCTTTGACAATTTTTTTGCATTTTCCGTTTGAGCAGTTCATTTTTAGACACCTATTTATCTTTACGAGTACAAGAAAACTTTGTTGAGTACTGATATTTAAAAGTTTCAATGCGTTTTTTAAAACGAAATACTGTATAGTAATGTTTGCACTTTGCAGCCCTTGTAAAATTGCTACAACATCCTTAATTCAGGGTCTTCGATCAACACAGCATGTGCAAACCCAAGGCAAACTAATTTGCGTTCGTTGTTCTTTAGATTGATGTTTGCCGTTTTCATTCAAACTTCTCACTGAAACACTCAATTACTGCTGCATGGCGGCCTATTTGCACCATGTAAGAGCTTTGTTGTATTCAAAAAGTCATGCATTGTTTATTTTTTCACAAAAATCAAAAGGTGTTTGCGAAAAAAGCATCTCTTTTTCAATTTTCTTAAAACCTGGTTGAAGGAAACGATTTCGTTGAGACAATGAAAAGCACAATTCCGTAGAAATTTCGTTGGGAGCTTGCAAAGCAACATACTACAGAAGAGACAAGTTTACCGATTACACATGAGTTGAAAGCTGTACTAAAAACGAAAGCAACATGACCGATTGGCAAACTTCAATGAGTTACACGTTGTTGGCGGAGTAGGACTCGGCAAAATTTTTCAGTTTCAAAAAATTTTTCAATGACAATGTTTTTCAAAAATAACTATTTTTTGTTTTGATTAAATTTTTTCACATTGTTTGTGGATGAAACATTAATGGTGATGTCTTTTGAATATACTGAAATACTACATGGCGCAAACAGGCCACCATACTACTCTATGAAGGATATAACCGGTAGTCTAAGCTTTGAAACACTCTATAACAAATTTGAAAAAGTTTTGAAAAGATAGGGGAACAAAATTACGAGCTCATTGTAGAAACCAGATCATGACATTGTAAAAAGGTACCAAAATAAGACGATAGGTCTACATGAGTTCATCAGCAGCAGACGAGCAGTTTCTCAGCTCAGTCAATTTTCTGCTGAGGTTATTTTCATGTATGATTTTTTTCAGTCTCGGTTTGCGAATGCACGTTTCGGAACTTAGTTGTTGTTTGAAGCGTTTTCTACTATATTTCTCAATACAACAACAGATTTTCCGGCAAGAATTTTTCATCCTGTTTTCATCTAAACACGAGTAACATTTACAGCCTCTGTGCGATGTTATCGGTCTGGTCCCTGAGGCACGACATTGTTTTCGCTTGCTCTGACTACATTCCTAATGCAATTTAGCAAATTGCAGTAAAACGTACTGTCTATCGAGTGAGTTCACGACAGAAACGTCTACAAGCACTCGTGAGTCACTTACCAACAAATGATTGGCCAAACACCAGATTAACATTAAAATAGTTCAGGCATACCAAGAATAATGCACCATGCATTTGATGAGAAACTATGAGAGCTTTGAGTTGCGAACAACATCAGCCCACGTTACCAACAGGAGAAGTTATGTTTATAACCCGATTTTTAAACCCTGTCGCTGCGGCTGGTTCAACTTTTTATGAACTCAACTTAATTTTTGCAAGAACATGGAAACACTTCGCATTTTATCCAGTGGCTGGCATTGCCTCGGAATTTTTAAAGGGTAACGCTGCATCACAATACCTCTGTCTATGACGTGTTTATCGCTCTGTTATATCGCCAGCAGGTCCATCGAAAAGGCTCTATGCGTTGCCGAATCAAGCATCAACCGTTCTGTATTGGTTTAGGCTTAGGTGATGAGTAGCCTACATTTTACTCTAAAAAAATGATCAGACGTTAACATGTAAACATCAAAGCTAAAATAAAAAGAATGGTTACAGCGTCATGAAATCAGTATTATAACCTGAAAATGCATCTTAGTGTTTCAAAGATTATAAGGCTCCCCTTAC
>JGI24021J15306_10004499_pt1 | contig 16226 bp, 16 predicted proteins | sample Ectturendosymbi1_FD_15306 | JGI IMG/M metagenome (IMG submission 15306) | reverse complement strand
CACTGTCTGTGCACACTGCACCAGTAACAAAAATCAGCACGCATTGATGTTATTTAATGGAAATCGATTTCGCCATACGGCATCTTCAATCCAAGTCTTGGACTGAAGATCGATTTCCATTAAATAACATCAATGCGTGCTGATTTTTGTTACTTGTGCATTTGTAGCTTTAGCAATATTTTGTGATGGCGGAGAGATTTATTTGAAATGATAAAATTCATTTGCAGATGATGATGCGTTTTTCATCACAATGGAAGAGCATGCTGTTTTGGTACAGCATTACCAAGCTAAGCTGGTCAACTTTTGTTGGAATTTCAACCCTTCAATGCCACTAAATGCTATCGGAACTGCATGCACTTACTTCCGACGTTTGTACCTCCGCAAGTCTGTCATGGACTACCAACCCAAGCTCATGTACCTCGTTTGTATCTGGCTTGCATGCAAGGTAAGGTTTTCATGATTAATGCAGCCACAGAAAAAACATGTCTGCTTGTAGGAAACGGTTGCGTTAGACTGATCAGCAAATTTGGTAAAACGTTTGCTAGAACCGGGTTTAAATGCAAATGTTAACACACGTTATTTGCATCATTTCAAACATCAGGCATTAAAACTTTAGTTAGATTGCGTTCTGTGACTATTGAAATGGAACGTTGCAACGAAAATTTTGCTTTAAATGGAAATCTTGATAAGACGCAGTTATATGACTCTTGATTGCTGTACTCTGTAAAACGCATACCACCAAGTGACATAGTGACACGGATGCAGCAGATGCATTATGCCGCCACGCATATCGTTAAATCGTGTGTGAAAGTAAACTTCTTAACATAACAATAACAAAAACTGGGTATGCCGTTGTCGTGGACTTTCCATCTGCGTCGCTTTGATCAATGTAGGTAAACGTAATTATGTCAAAATTGGTTTGCATGCACTGTTTCACGTACATCCAATAATAAATTTCGTATTCCAAGGATACTGAAAGGTACTGAAGCAATCACTACAGTAAACAAGCAACTACGGCGACCTTTCTGAAGCAATTATTTCTGTTGTCAGTCGTTAAGAAAAGCATACAGCACTGAACCTATAGGCCTATCAGCTGTGGTTTGGTATGTTTAGGAAAATGTTTTTTATTTGCGTTTAACGATGGAGAATATAGGATTAAGCGCAGTTTTAAAAGTTACGATTAAGTTTGGTTTACCTGCGAAACTGCTGATAATAAATTTCTTGGTTTCAGACGGAAGAGTTCAATATATCCATGGATCAGTTTGTCAAGTGCATTCCATCATGCACTGATTTACTCCGAGATGCCATTTTAACTATGGAATTGATACTTATACAGGTTGCAATTTTAGTTTGTGACGCAGAAAAATTGTTTAGCGCATATTTTCATTGTACCATTCGAAAGAGTGCTTTTGTGCAATGAAAGATTAAAAAAGTAATTGCAATTTCGTAACCTCTAAATCTCAGTCCACTGTTTAACTTGGCAGCCTCAAATTGCCGGGCGTTTCGGCACAACTATTAAACAAATAAGTGTTTTGTGCCGTTAAAAAAACAAAAAATATAAAAAAAAATAATGAAAAACAAATAGGACCTTTGTGGTCAAAATGAGAAATAGAAACTATACGAAATTATTGTGAAAAGTAAAGTTACTATAAGGAAATTAATCGCGAAAGTAGTACTGTAGTACGAATTTAATGTAAGTCTCCGTGATGTGATATTAATTTGCTTGGGCAGCTTTCTTTCAAATCAGTTTGTACAGTCAAACGTTTTTCAAGCTCGATTTTTGTTTCGTATTTTACATGAAAAAGGGAACATTCTTTCACTTAGGTGTTTGTCTCACGAGCTGCTCTTTCCTTTCAGGAACTCAATTTCCACCTCACCATTCATAATTCTTTTCGTCCCCTCGAAGGTTTTTTCATTGATATGAAGACAAGATTCCCATCACTCTCAAAACCTGAACAGTTGAGAAAACATGTATGCACCAAGATTTCTCTGTCATTCTCATTTTATGAACCTGCGTTTTGCTGGTTTCTTCAATCGCGTTTTAATATTAATTCCTGCTCGATGATCATGAATCATGCTGCAGTTCCTTTGCTTTGTTTTGAATTCATGCGACAGCGGGACCGATTCGTGATAATTATGCCTCTTTGTTCGCTGCGCGTGAGATATTTTTCTGCGGTTGTCAACGACACGAAATGCCTGTTGATCGGCTGCGTCCGACTGCCTATCACCATCGCTCTGCTTTTTCAGCCTTTGTATCATCCAAGCAGTGGGCACTGATCAATAGAAAAGCTTAATACCGAAACATTCGAATTGGTACGTGGTGAGAAAATAACAAAAAACTGATGATTATATCTTTGGAAACTATTTTCCAGGCAAAAGACTTCCTGATCCGTTCAATGAGCACTGATGCCAGTTTGCTCTTCTCGCCATCTCAAATAGCATTAGCGGCATTGCTCTCAGCCGCTTCGAAGCAAGGACTCAACATTGACAAGTATGGTGACTGGCAGCGTCTGTGCTATTTCTATGCATCATAAAAACACTCCTGCCTGTGATAAAATGGGATATGTATGGTTCTGACTAAGAAAGTTTGATTTGGGTCCAATTTTCGATTTTGCTCGCTCTAGCAGCAACTGATTTTGGCAATATTGTTGTAAAAATTAGAAAGTCAATGCTCTCTTTTCATCAGTGCTCTTTTTACCAGCGGTAAAGGCACTTTTTCTGTTGTTATGAGAATTTTGAAAAATGTTCTCGTTATCCATCTCAGACGGTCACCGTTTTGACATTTGTGATAACCTAGCTGGAGTTATAGTTGGAAATTTCTTTTGCTATGTAAAAGTATTTAACTTTGTATGGTAAATCAACAGCAATTGTTGATCGCATTATAAAAAATATTTGCATGGATGAAGAGAGATTCGTATACGTATGAGAATAGAACCAAGTTGCGCAGTTGGTTTAAGTTTATTTAAATGCTGCGCGTGTTATTTGAGAACCAGAATGCCCTTGAGCGTTTGGCCATCATCCAACTTCTTTGGTAGGTGCTCTCTAAACCAGGGGTGGGCAATAATTTTTCTTGGGGTCCACTTTGAGAAGGCCGCTTTTAGCGGAGGGTCGTACCTTCGTACGCGAGCAGAAGCAAGTCTCGATTTATAGCTTCAGCAGTCAGCATTAATATTTACTATGAGAAGTTGGAAGAAATGTCAGATTTGAAGATTTTCCTGAATGCTTCTGCGGGCCACTGAAAACGTTGTGGCGGGCCACATTTGTCCGCTATTTGCCCATCCCTGCTCCAAACAATCTACTGTATTTATAAATTCCGAGTATCATTCATACATTAAAAGTCAAGCTTGTGCATGAGACAGTTTTTTCTGTCCCATCCAACGGCAACTTGTGACTGTCGCACCCATGGGATTCCCACAAACTAGTAATACGAAGTACATTTACATCATGTGCATGTCTAGCCTCTACAGAGCCTTGTCTAAAACAACTCAAAGCGTCCAATTTTAAGGCCAATAAAAATTGGAAGACCATTTTTAGTTGTCATCTAAAGAAGTCCAACGATGCTATTTTCGGGGCCGCGAATCACTACACCGTGGCACTGTCTCTGCGTGTATTACTACCATGCTGCGAAAACGAAATGGAGTATTCAACTTAAAGAAAATTTCTCTATATGAAGTAAACTTACTAACGGTGGGATAAAGGCAAATTTCAAGGCTGCTGTTTTATAAAAATGTAAACTGAAAGGTCACAAACACACAGATGTGCTTTTGGTGAAGTCAGTCTCTAATTTAGGCAGATCAAATCATCTCTGTCCTCAGCTTTTCCGGTTTGCACTTCTAGTACTTTGTCTTCTGGTTGGCCTTTGGGGTGCAGTTCTTGCACAAGCTGAATGGTAGTAATTTGCATTTCATTTTCTTGTTTCACATATATATCTTTTCATCCATTAAAATGAGGCTTCGATGGTTCTGGAAAAATGTTTATAGGTTCATTTTCTGCTGGTTGTAAATTATAATTCATGACAGTACGTTGGTTTCCTTGCCCCCAGCTTTATGTTGAGCACAATTTTAAAATTTGATATTGTTAGTTGTTAGAAGGTCCTTGATGACATGCTTTTCAATCCGTTTGTGTTCGATCATTAATGCAGACAATATAAGCATTTTACAATGTCTGTTTTAAGCAGAAAACTTGCTCAGTCGACAACTTCCCTGGTTGAAACTGTTGACGTGCGATTTTGTTTGCATGACTTGACTGTGTACTTTATTATTTTTAATAGATACGTTACGGATGTTTTAGTTAAAGTTCAGTCACGAGAAATGTTGAAACCAACGATTCAGCGAATCAAAAAAATCCGTACTATAGTCAAAAACGCTGAAACAGAAGGCTTGTCCGCTGACGCTGTTGAAGAATTAGAGAGGAAGTTGGAGACGTGCTGTAACAAGGTGGCTGATGTTCGTTTTTATTAGATCTTACTTTTTCGAATAAATATCTACATGTATATGATAAAGCATATTGCTTCATAGAATCTTAGTTGCAATAGCTCAGTGGTAAAGTGTCCACCTCTTAATTGGAAGGTTGGGTGTTCGATCCATGGCCACTGAGTGAATTGCCGTAGCGCTCCTTGGGCAAGAGCGTTCACCTCAACCGCCCCCGCAAGAAGCACAATTCAGGCTTCGGCCTGCCGCCAACTACCGTCGCCTAAATTTACAAAAAAATCTTAGTTGCAAGTAGAAACCGCTTACATCTTCTGTTGTATTATGTTTGTTTCGCATAATTCTACTTGTTTAAGCGGCGTCGGTTTTTAGATGTTTGTGACATTTACTTTTCTGAAAAGATTGTTTGTAGGCTGCACTTTCTGCACAGCAATTAGTTTGCATAACGGCGTCAAGTAGAACTTGAAATGTGTTAAGTTTGGTTTGACTGATGGTGCACTTCTCACATCCTGATATGAGACTGCATTCAGAAAGAAAGAAAACTTTTTGAGTTTTCACAGGCATAATCTTCTGGATTGGTTGATTTAAGTGCAACTTGTTGCTTCGCTTTCTTTAGACTCAGTAAAAATGTAAAGCCAGTGCATTAGCTTTCCTTGTTACTAATAAAGAAATCTCGTAGATCTAAAAAAAATTTCAAAGCTTTCAAGATAGCATAAGCTCTATTTTGCATCCTGCAAGTCCATGATATATGGGCGACGATATTTCGACATTGTTGTTCACGCAATCATCATTAGAAAGTCACATGTAACGTTAGAAAGGGATATAATCTTCATTAACGTAAGGCACCAAAGAAGGCTGATGTGTTTGTTACACTGCTCTTTGTATTATGATAACCAATGCCTGTCGTTTGAGGCAGCGTGTCCGTTTCGGCTAATTTCTCAGAAGGGATTGCACGTTTTTTTGAAGCTAACCATTAAACGTGTGAAGTTTCTGGCTTGTTTATGGTGTTCACCTAACTGCAGTAAAATTCGAAAAACTTGAGTAGATGCATCTTTTGGATTAGATCGTGAGAATCGATTTCAGTTCAGATGTGAAACGCGTTGTCACCGCGCCGACGGATGGGCAGACCAAAGTAAATAAATTGCATTTCTTCATTTATTAAAGGTGAAAGACCCAATGAGCAGGGAATACATAGAGATGCAATCTGAGCTGGAAGCCCAACGACATGAGAAGCATTCAAAGAAAAGAAAAGCGGAAAAGGAAAAACGAAGAAAAATCGAGGCGGACTTACTCAACTACTAACATTGAGACAGATACCCGGCTCTGCTTTTATCCTCCAAATTATTTTTGCCACACAAACCTATTTTGGTCATACCAATGAACAAACGAGCTAATTTATAAGCTGTAAGACTTGCGACAGTCTACTTTATTTAAAAAAAAACATGAACACTATACAACGCTGGCAACACAACCTTGATTTCGTTTGCTGGAGCTATTTCGTGAATATAAACGCATTTACGGTGTGTCGATGACAAAAACGCGTGCGGAATCTCACACCTCAATTTTACCCACTATGCGAGTGTGAAAGAATTTTCATTTCTGCTCTTGCTGCTTTTTGTTCAAGCATTTTTCAGATACGAACGCGACCGCGCTTTTTATTCCTCGATTTAATCTGTTGCTACTTGAAACTTGCTTGTAGAGCGACCGTGCGTAAGCACTTTGAGGAACGTTGCTTTTGACGAATGTTGTGTATCTGATTACTCGGCTGTCGGCGAGTAATTGTTGCTTTGTTAATCTGTAACATGTTGTTCGAATGATGCTTTCATTTTATCTGGAATATCACTCGTCCGTCTCTCACACAAGTGGTGCTGCAGATACAAAACCATAGCTTTCGTTAGAGAACAGCATCATGCTGCAAGTACACCGCACTATGTTGGTCTGTTGTAGCAGTTGTTGTCTGCAATCCTCAGTCGCTTCTTTTGGCAAGCAGGTTTCCATTGAAACGCAGCTAACGCGTTCATAATTCGACAGCAGCAGTAAATCATATTTTGGAATCGCGTCTGGCTTGATTTGCTTGGCGGAGCAAAATGCCACCTAGTGCAGCATAGTATTTGCAAAAAAGACGCGTTCCGTTTGCAGAAGGCAGAATCAAAACCAAGTGTTTTTAAGAGCAGACAGCGCCGACAGTTACCATGGCAGTATGCCTGTCTTTGTTTTTATTGTAAAACTATAGCGCGGTAATGATTTACTATCAAAATGCAGGTTACACAGTGTCAGGCCCCGCGATCCTTGATGCATTGCGTTGTCGTGCTATAGTTGCTACAACTTTTGCAGACTATCGGCAGTTGCTTTGCAAGACAGAGCTTGGGGTTTTGTGTTCACGTAGGTAGATCGCATAGCGGATGTTTTTCTTATCTATCAACATAGCAGAGTTGAAAGCTGTAACGCTTTGTCTAGTGCGGTTACTAAAGCTGGTAAAAATTGTTGGAGTTTGTATTGGTGGACTACGTTTTAATTTTTAGTCTTCNGNAGACTGATGAAAATTCAGAAAACAACGTACGTAGTTTTATTCTATTGAAGGTAATGGCCATACTTATACCAGAAACAAAACGTNTAGATTTACAACTTACAACACAGAATTACAACATAGACTCTCCTTTACGACCTGTGCCTTTCATTTGCAAATGCGAAACGTAAAATTCATGCAAATTTAGTAAACATTGAGAATCTGTGCAAGGTACCGAGCATTTGGGGTGTAGTCTCGGCAGTCGCCCATCGTGAAGGTCTTTAAAACTGTTGGATTTTGGCCGAAGTTCGCAATTTTGTAAGGCTGGTATTTTCTGGAGGTTTTGAGTTCGAAATATCCGAGCCATAATTTTCCATTGGTTGTTTGGTATGTTCGTAACACTTTTCTTATACAGTAGTATAATTTTAAATTCAAAGTGCTTTCAGATGAAAAATCCGTGCAAATCTAAGGGTTGCCGCATCTCGTCAGGAATTATTGGAACTTTATTGTTCCTCCTTGGCTTGGTATTGGTCATCTTCTTTGACATGATTTATAAGACGGTTATCAAAAACGTAAGTTCAGCTTTACTGTGAGAAAGCTTGATTATTGATTATTGTAACAATGACTTTTCTGCTGGGTTCCAACGTCAATTCCAGCAAGGAATGACCTGACATCTTTGCCGGACAAAGTTACAGGGTTTTGCGGCTTTTAGGATGGATCTCCGAAGAATTCTGGCTTGACAAATGTTTGCATAAACTATCTTTACCTTGCGTGCTTGTTTTTACGCATGGTTATGAAATCATTCGCTTCAAGACATCCGTGCAGCAAGATATGCTTTTTACAAGTCTGTTATCGTTTTTCCCCAGCAAACCGCCGTTGTTCCGGGAACAATCATGTACAATCTCAACTGGGCTGATGTGCAGACGCCTGTTTATCGATACTTTTATTTGTTTAATGTTACGAACAAGGAAGAGTTCTTAGCGCAAGAAAAGGATGCATTCGTCAAACCAGTTTTGCAAGAAGTCGGCCCTTACGTATACAGGTAAGCTCGGCATTATTTTAAGGAACATTACAGACGCCTGTCACGTTTCGTTCCTCTGCCACCAAGCAATCGCGTAGGCTTGAATTTCACCCTGGGTTAGAATTCTGTTGAGTGTTGACTTCCAGTGTCGCCAGATGGTTGAAAAGTCTAGATCGGTTAACTGAAGTTATTGACAGTAATTCCTGCTGAATTTAGTTAAGACTGTGGACCAGCAGTGCATCATGTTTTCTCACTTCCTCCGATAATTTGGCTTGGTATCGAAATATTTCACCTCATCAATTTTTTTCACTTTTTTTTATTTTTCATAGTTTGCTAAACATGTTTGACCACACCAAACTTCCTCAATTAAACTTGATCCACTCTGTGTACATAGGCATGCTCTCTTCATCTGTAATTTTTCTTCACCATGTTCTGCGCTTGTTTGTTTTCTGACTGTGCTTATTTTATTTCCAACCGTTGTTTTTCAACACTTGTCAAAAAGTGATCAACGGGGTCGGTTGACTAGATGACCCCCATTGTCCTTCACCAATCCTATGTGACACAGTGACACTCTTTATTTACACTGATCTAGGGCCGTTTTTATGACCCAAAAACTTGACAATATGACTTTATTTTTCAGAAACTATGACTTTTTATGACCAAACGAAAATGGCTGAGGTAGAACATACAATTACTGTACAAAGAAACATTACCAGCGAAAATAGGCATAAGAGATGTTGAAGCTGCACTGAAACAAACAGCCAAAACATGAGCAAAACATGTAGTTTGGTTTGAACCAAATTTAAAACATACATCAACATAGGTTTATTTTTTGTGGCATCAAGAACATACATTTGTAAGCAGTGCATTAAATTTCATTCACGTAACTTGGTTCACCTACGTTTTTGCCAACATTTGCAGGGTGTCCAAGTTGGTTCAATTTGTAGGATGCAGCTTAGACCTAGCGATGTAGTAGTTTCACCTTATATTTTGAGATTTTTGTAATGGTTTATATATTGAATTCGGTTGAAAATATACAAAATATGACTTTATACCTTTTGTTATAGACTTCGTAGCGATACAATTTTGTTTAAAAATTCGTTTCATAGCTTCCTGAAGCACAGAAAAAATGTTACTTTTATGACTTTAAATGGTCCTACTGATCAGGTATTTTGCCATTGTGGTTACCTTCATTCTAATTTCCACTGACAGTTCGTTACTGTTTTGCATGATGGCTCTTTGTATGGTTTCTATTTATTAGCTGAGTCATATGAAACAATAAATCAATCAATAGAAAACAAGGTCTATGGAAAGAAATCCTTTCTCAGCAAAGAATCAGACACTTAAAGATCTTACTATTTCNCCTACGATGTAAGGCAACATCAGNTCTTATTNAAATATAATCTAGACAACAAGAAAAAAAGGGTGGTGCAGTTCGACAAAACTCAGANATAAGCATCAACTTATTGAAAGTTCTGATTTCTTCCTGAATGCCCTGGTGAGGTGTTAACATGTTTNATGACAAGCTGANTTACACCACGTGAATCTTTTCTGATGCAACCAACAAGGTATTTCAAATGCTTTGCGAAAGTTNGTNACTGAAGCACTCCCATGCTATTACCATCACACAAAGAAACGTTTGGGCACCTTTTCGAACTTTTATGTTTTCTTGATCACCGAGTGTGCTGTTGCTGCATATCTATCCATCAATCGTTGATTCATCTTTTTGTTGCAGAGAGTACTTAAAGAAGGACCACATAAACTACCTCGAGCGCAACAAAACGCATCCGCAGCAAGTATACTTTCGTCAGACTGCCACGTTTTTCTTTGATCCGGAACGCTCTGCTGGAAAAGAGGACGACGTGATAACGACGCTCAATATCATTGTTACGGTTTGTATTAATTATTTTTTCAGTTTTTATCAAAATCGAGAAGCAGAAACCTTCATTTCTGGATGATTAACATAAGTACCAAAAAGTTCTGCGTCACGACTTTGTTCATTTGTGATTCCCGTCTGTTCGTTTTGGAGTATGAAACAACATCTGGAGCCTGCTGGCACAATGTGTCATGAAGCAGGAAAATTTTGTAGTTTTTAGCCATTAACAATTTTAGGAGTTGCGTTTTACAAAAGTTTAAAATCTCTCCAGGCCTTTTTTAAACCATCTGAAAAGCCACCTTGTCAGGAGCTGAAGTTGAAAAAAAGGTTCCACAAGGGACAACAGTCAGGTAGTTTATATTGGACCAAAATTACAATCCATTGGTTTCCATAAGGAACTCATCACTGCACACGACAGGAAAGTACACTTCTTCAAACTGTCAGGAAATCAACAATGTGCGCAATGCTGGTCAGTAAATTACGGCTCCCCACGAAAAATGCTAAGAAGTTACAGTTTTTAGTTAAATGGAAAGTCACTCAAACGTTCTGCCTGCAATCTTTACAAACCGCAAATTTACATGAGTTTCTTTAATTCAAAATAAAAATGAAAATAATGTAGAGTTTTTTCAGTGTAATAGTGATACATTATTTTGGAAAAATCTTAGGTGAGAACTACTTGCATGTGCATACTGGCTGAAAATCACATTTGTTTATTTTAAGGATTTATGCTGTGTTCGATAAAAGAGTTTCGCCATGCTGTGGCTTGCGTACAGTGTGTGGTTGAACATCTGCGGAAGAGAATGATCGCTTTTAAAAAATTCCGAATCGAACCTGGGCAAAGGTTAGGTTCACTGAGTTGCCCAGGCATCAGCAGACCGCACACTTCATCCCCTAGAGAGCCCCAAGGAAAGGCGTTGGGTCATGCGTTGGACCAAGATTCAGTCAAAGCAGTTGCCAGAGTGGAGAAATATTCCCCACCTGTCATACGGTTTCCCACACCTTGACTTGTTACCTTGAATGGATGAAGAACTCATTCTGCCTTTTCAATAAACTGCATGTTTGATCCATAGGTGGAGCCCTGTCAGGCGGCACAACTTAGGCCAGAGTAGACCTGGGAATAATGGTGGCTGAACGGTGTTCCAGTTCCGTAAAACTCCCGAACTGCCGCCCACCACCGCTGCACTTTGCATCATTCTCACGAGCGGTGCGTAAATGCAACAAAATGCAATGAGAAATTTGAATGTGGATGAAAAACGAATATTTAAATGTAGTTTTTAACTAAAAATGTTTATGATCTGTTTATTTAATGAACTGACAAAGTCTGAAATTTCTAACTAAGGAGCCAACGTAACAAGATCCGTTTCCAGCATTTGTAATTTAATAAGAATGAAAAGGTTTCTGACAAAAAACAAACAGTCAGTCTTTTTTCGAAACGTTTGTTGTGGTTTTCCTGTCAGATGAAGGAATCGCGTATCCGCTCAATGTCGCTTTTGTCTGTACATTGAATATGAAACTTCACGTCATACTTCTACATTTTTGGATTTTGTGCCTTGTCGTCTTTGTCAGATCACCGCCCCATAGTTTTCTCGATCTACAACAGTTTAATCATGAAGATCTGGTGCGCTGAGGTCATCTCCCTGCCGTTTGTCTGGGTGCCATAGATTCTCTCCTCATCGCACGAGAGCACCTGGGTAGGACATTGGTACCTGCAGCGCTTACTTGGATTATTCCCGTCATGCGTTTTTTGCTTACTGCATTCAAGTATAGATTTCCGGTCCCTGGCAAAAGCAAGAGGCGAACTCGAACAAACTTGCAAGCGAAGGGCTAACTATGTATTACTAAACCATTTAACCCGTTTATGGTAATACGTGCGTTTTAACAATTGGTCACTGGAGAACGGGTNTAGTCCTCATACACCACTGGTCTCTCTGTGTGGAGCTAGTATTTGTTCCANTGCCACGCAATATCGATATCGACGAAATTTTAGACGACGCTAACTTGTACACGCGACACACGCTCTTGGTCGCGTGTTTCGCAAAGGGTTGTTTAAGTGATATTGTACTGTATTTTGTTAAGCTTCTTCCTTCACTCATCGAGTACACATTTGAACCTGGACCAGGGCTGAACGCAGCTTATGCGATTTTCAACAAACTGGTTGAGAACACCAACTCGGAACTTCTCTTCACCATGACTGTTGGTGAATATTTGTTTGGATTCGAGGACCCTCTTCTAACTGCTATTATCGACGCTTTGTTTCCTGATGCGCAAACACACACGTTTGGCTTGTTTCTACTGGTAAGTTGGAATCGAAATTCGATTAAACTTACCTCAAAACATCAAGGCCATTTAGTTGGAATTTTGCAACGTTGTCTCTATGTGGTTCAAACTTTCAAACGAGGATGTTGCGGATAGGAGGATGTTGCGAACTCACTATTGGCTGAGGTATGAGCGTGAGCACCATTTCTGTTCCCATGGCAGACCTGATTGTTCATGATGCAAGTACCCGGAATTTTGCCGCAGTGTCTGTAGCAGCAACAATTAAGTGCTTTCGAAGTCTGCGTTGAAACTCTGCACCGTGGCTGAAAATATTCAGTAATATATACATCGAATTAATTAGCAAAAAGTTCTGCTTGATCGCAGACAATGAGGTTTATGTCCGAGCACATTTGCTTTAACTTTCACTTTTACATTTTAAAAATCTTCCTGCTTTGCTTCATCTCCATCCGCACGCTATGAATGACTCCGGACTGCATTGCAACATTGTCCGGAATGAAATTCTGGAATATCAGACAAACATCTTTACAACTAACGAACACGTGGAAAAACTTGAGTCGTTTAGCCTAAGGCATTATTTTTATGTTTACAGACAAATGTGTCTGTAGGATGGAGGGACTACCAAGTCTATACCGGCAAGGGTAATTACAAACTTACCAACTCTATTACGAAATACAGAAACATGAGGTTCGAACATTATATTAATAAAGTAATTTTGTGTTGACGAACAGGTATGCATTTTTCCTGCTGCATCGTTTTCATAACCAGCTGTTCGAATTTCTCATATATAAATAAGAATAAAAAAAACAAGCGTTAGACAAGTTTGCACCAGTCTTGTGTTTGCTTGTTTTTCAAGTTTTCTTCGAATTTGAAAATGTTCAGGTGAACCGACAACCATTTTAGTTTGCTTTCCGTGGTTTGAAGATCACGNTTTTTTGAAAGAAACNCTCTCAAACTCAACCGCTTTTTCTAGTTCCACGAATATCGGGAAATGCCGATGTGTAGTTATTTGAAGGAGGGGCATGCACTTAATTAGAGCAATATTAACCTTTAACAAGCTTTTCGTAGCCCACTTATTTTTCAAATTTCGCTGTGATTGCTGTTTAATTTTGTCTGCTCACACCTAGCAGCTTTGCTATGCATTTCGCTGGTAAAGATTCGGCAGTACCTCATCTGGTTGATATCGACTTGCTGTGACAGTAGCCAAGTTCCCATCTACCGAAACCGAAGAATGACTCGTTTTCCACTCTTTCACTTGCTTTTTTCTCTTTTTTCTGGTATAACTTAGTTGCTCTACCAAAAATTAGCTTAGCAAATAAGAATATTTCTTATGCAGCGTATTGCCATATTGGAGCGGAAAGTGCAATCAGATCAACGGGACAGGTAAGCTGTTCTTTGAAAATAAGGTTGCAACAACTCTTCATGCTATTGAAAGTACGCAGCTAAAGTTGGTGTGTTTGGATATGTGGGAGTTTTTGTGAATTGACTGATGTGTGTACGTACTACGAGTATAAAACTTGTAAAAAACATTCCTGTAGCGAACGAAACGTTATGTATGAGAATTCTATTCACACGGGAATTTTAATTTGTATAATATTCAAGAAAATTTATCTGACATTTGTTACATACTCACAAATCGAGAGTATGCAATTGCTTTGTTTTCCTTTTTTTATGAAACTGCGGTTTTAGTACCAAAAGTCCAGATGTCTCTGATTTTTTAATCGTTAATATTTCTGAAGTTTGAAGTTTATAATAGATCTGTTTTGCTTCTGGTTTCATAGGTTTGTTTAACATTACGTGGGAATTAACATCATAGGCCACTCGACTTATTTGCATGTGTAGACGGAACAATGACGGCACCGTTCATGGATAAATCGGAGAGAACTTACTTTTTTGTTGACGAGATGTGCAGGTACATTAAGACAATACGCTTTGGGGGAACTTGTTTGATTGTGACTGTTGAAAAACTACAACTTCATGCAGAAAGATTTTGATCACGTCTGCACCATGAGCTAAATTAAGGCTTTCAGACCCACACTCTGCGAGTTTTGTTTCACGGCGCACCGAAACATTTGTAATTGCTGCAACGTATCAGTTGTTGAGGAGCTATCTTTTGCAACAGCTCGATTAAATTTTTTTAATTTTCCATATTGTTATTCTTCAATTTTTGTAATGTCACACTGACTTTTTTTGGTGCTGAAGCTGAACACGCTTGACTGCTACACAGACTATAACCCCTGTTTGGTGTTTACGTTGTAGAGGCTGATTCTTTGCTGAGCACGGGCTTTTTTAATCAGATACTGAATCTAGTGATCAGAGAGGATCCTTCCTCTTTTATTCAAATAGGACAAAAATTTCAGGAGTTTGTGTTAGATGAAGATGGAGATAAAGCGGCTGAGAGCGTCAACAACGAGCATGATGTGAAGGTCGCTGTTTTGTAGATCGCTGTACGCAGAATATGAAGAGGACGACTCGCAGCACGGTATCAAGGGCTGGAGGTACACGGTCGGCAAATCCGCTTTCCAGTCTCCTGTGAACAACACAGAAAACGCGTGCTTCTGCGCAAACCTGAGCCACGTTACTTGTCAACACGACGGAGGCCTGATGCTCGACAGCTGCTTGTTTGGTAACAGAGTTTGCGCACTGATTCGACCTTGAACTTTCGGGCGGTATTTAAGTCTAGATTTCATATACGATATCATAAAACTTGAACAGAATACATGCACGCAACTTGGGGTCATATTTGCTCGATGCTCGTAACCGTGTGACAAACCTTGGTCGTTGCAATGTTGATGATTGCACCGATATTTGAAGGCGTAACCATGCATTAATTTCAATTGCAGAAGTTCAAAATTCCCTAAAGTCTGTTTTTTCTCGTGATATGGCAGGAATGCATTTTTCTTGAACGTGGTTGGATCAATGCTTTTTTGAATTACAAACAAACCTTAAAGATGTATGGGCATTTATGTTAGGCACTTATGATGTTCATGTCTTCACCGTTTTGCATATTTTCTTCCGTAGGCGCCCCTCTGCATGTGTCATTTCCGCATTTTTTGTACGAAGATGGGTTTTACAGCAGCAAGCTGGTCGGCATGCACCCTGACAAAAAGAAGCACGAGCTCGTTATTGTGTTTGAGCCAGTAAGTTTCGTCCTGCGAGATCCTGCTTCATGTCGTCTGCATTTTTGCATTGTTGTTGAAGCAAAAATGTTCAAAGCTTGGCATTATTTTTCATCTTTAGACCTTAAAGGCGTAATGCTAAGTTTTGACCGAACGATTGTTACTTTTCTAGACCACCGGGGTTGTGATCAGAGCTGAGAGTCGAATCCAGCTGAATATGTTTTTGGAACCAAATCCAAAAGTTCCGTAAGTAATTTTTGTAAATCTTCTGAATATAGTCGTATGTGGAAGACTTCCACAAGCGATAGAATTACTTGCGAGTGATGGACGTCTTGAATGTCTTTGCTCTTTGATGATTGATTTTTCTTTGTGGCTGTATACTCCAGCAAATTTGCTGGATAAACCGACGGTTAAATCGACTTGTCTAATTGAAATTGATGACAAGTTTAAATTTAAAATGTTTTCAATGATACAAGGCGCAGTTTTGTCTTGTCTCCGGTACTGCGATCGGTTTCTTTTGCAGTAATTTATTTTTCTCAGTCAAACTAAAAAACTAAAGTTAGTAAGCATTTGCATAGATACGAGATAATTACTTGGCGTGCATTGAAGCAGTAACGGTTGCTAATAATTTAAATCGTCACTGCACAAAAATCCTACGTTCCACAAACAGTTCGTGACCTGTCATGGCGGCTGTGCTATCGATGCTTAGTCACTAAAGCTCTAAAGTTCAGTGCCTTGACTAGGAGTGCAAATCAGCTCAGTAACAGTTTCTTTATTACGTGAGGTTTGCTTTGAATTAGGATATGGTATTGTGAAAGATAAGTTGCCCTTGACTGTCTTTTAAGGCAGAAGCCTAAAGACCGTTAATGTGATGTGCAATAACTTTCCCAAAATTATTAGTGAAGTGAACGCAATCTACCGCAAATCTCACTTTATTTTGAAATGCATTTCGACGGAAATCACAGTTTGCCTTGGCCTTTAGTTGGTTTTCGTGAGAATCTCT
>JGI24021J15306_10004497_pt1 | contig 16228 bp, 9 predicted proteins | sample Ectturendosymbi1_FD_15306 | JGI IMG/M metagenome (IMG submission 15306) | reverse complement strand
ACATAGTTTGTTGTGTTTTGTCTTTTCAATTGCGTACACTTTATGCTACATTATTTTTAAGGGGTACGCCATACATGCAGATAAGCCGAAAGGGTACGCAGTTAAAAAAAGTTTGAGAACCCCTGCTTTAAACTATTCTCATGCAAGCTCTGCTTACTAATTTCATGACTAATGATGCCTAATTTCACATTAAAGCGATTTCCTATTTCTTGCTTACTGCTTACCCCCAGTGTGAAGAGTACGTAGTTGTATGCATGCGTTACTATTTATTTTTATGTCTGTGTGAACCACCTTTATATTCTTTTGAATTTACCGGATTAATATTCTGCTTGATATGAAAATGTTACAGCGGTCTGTTGGAAGAAAGAGAGAGGAACTTTTGCAATGTTTTAAGTAAATCTTTTACTAGAAAAAATACCCACAATTTATCCAACGTTAGTTGCTAAAATCTAGTTAATATTTTACTGATGGATTCATGTTGCAGAAAGGATTGAAACCTGCGTTACGGTAGATAAAAAGGGTTCAGAAGCCCACATAGTGATTAGGTGTGCCTCTTGTCAATTGGTGGACACACGCACACTGTGCAGGTTTTAGATGCAAATTTCTAAAATCTGAAAGTGCTTTGGTTTTTGTCATTGCATAAAGAGTAGCGATCGACCCATAGACAACTTGCACAAGAAAGCACAACCAACCAAGTCAGGATAGTCATCTTGCAGCAACACTAGCAGGTGTGGTTTCATAAACAAGCAGACAAGATTAACCGTGGAGCATGCGTCGGCCGTCGCAGTCGAAACAAAAGCATCATTGGAAGCTTCGCAATGCTTTTGTGTATTTTTTAAGGTTTTTAAAAGGATGTCGTGATTGAGCTTTACGGTGTCAACACCGTTTTCCCTTCTACAATATGTCTGATACTTTTAACTGATTTTCACAAAAACGCAAGTTTCCGTCCAGATATGCTTGTTGGTTTGAATACGACATTTACTTTTGGCAAACAAACTAAAGACATTTCATAAATAGAAAGACTCAATGTAGGCCTACATACTCATTCATTCATTCGTTTTGGTGCCAACTTGTCCTATCGGGAGAGTCGCAGGGGAAACAGCTCCAGGAGACCCGAAACACCTCACGATCAACAGCAATTTCAGATTGTTCTGCTGGTTCCACACCAAGACAGGACCAAGCAAGGTGGGAGATGTAGTCACGCCATGTGTGCCACTTTCCAGTGGGTGTAGACTGTAGCCCGAAGGACTTAATTCGCCATTCTTTCCTGGGCCCTTCTGGATATGCATGGCCGAACTAGCATAGCTGGGATCTCTTGATTCAGGGAAGTGGCTTGACATTCCGGGCTTCACGGATTTCAGACCTGGGCTCCTTGTCACGCAATGTCACACCGTGGAATCCGCAGATATCCCATCTCTGGCTGTCTGTTCTTCTGCCAGTATTCTTTCAGTCGTCACCTAAGATTCATTACCAGAGGTGAGGATCAGAACAAGCACTGATTTAAAAGCTGAAACCTTTTAGGTCTTTGAAAGCTCCCGTTTCGTCACCACGGAGCAATAAAGCTCACGCAGAAGGCAGAACTGCTTTACTAATCTGTGTATCAATTACTTTGTTCCGACTTCCGTCACTCGTGAACACCACTCCAAGGTACTTGAACGTCTCCACCTGCTGCAGTGTATTTTCGCTCACGTGCAGAATACACTGCTTTGGGCATCTTGAGAGACACAACACCTCAATCTTTTTAGTGCTGATTTTTGTTCCTGCTTGGTCGCACGCAGCAGAAAATCGATCAAATGCGTGCTGAAGACCCTGTTGAGAAGATCCGTGCATGCAATACCAGTTCGTCCGCAAAAAGCAAATGGTTCATCCTGCAGTTCCCAACAGTGACACCCTCGTCGACGTGTCCATGATTGGCTATTCAATTCATACAGACCTGGGCTCTCCAAAATTTTTGGGAGAGGAGCACGTAAGCTATTGCAAAACAGTTCGAGGTCCGGACATCTTGTGTAATGTTATTTTTTTCGGGATATGCTACATTCTTCCAAATCAACACATTTTTCGTGAATATATAATTTTTATTATTGGCAAAATGTATTGCGACCGGGTGAAATGGCTTCGCAGGTCGGATTTGGCACACGAGCTGTTGTGTAGAGAGCTCTAATATAGACAGAAGAGTGGTGATAGCACACACCATTGCCTGAGTACAACACCAATGCTGAACAGTTGTGATTAACCTTCGTCGACACAGACATAATTTTCTGAGCAGGAATATACTTGACGGCCAGCAAGAGGCAACACCGTACTCCCACAACAGCCACAGAACTTTTCACGAGGAACCCGGCAATATACTTTCCATCCTTTCCTGAGGTTGACGAAACACGTCTATACTTCTTTGGCATGCTCCCAGGATTTCTTGAAAATTTGCTGGAGAGTGCAAATTTGTTATGTAGTGCTACAGTAGCAATGAAAACCGAACTTGGTATCATCTAGCTTTGGTTCAATTATTTTCGTAGCATCATGGCATGCACTCTTTCTAGGAGACTAAGCGAAGATCTGCCGCGTTAGTTGGTTCATTCACCCCTGTCTCCCTTTCTCTGTATGGAGATGATCAATTTGCCAATCTTTCGGTGCCCTTCCAAACCGCCATGCCACTTGACGCACAACCATCCGGCGTTCTAAGTTCCTTAAATTTACTATCAAACTTTTCGCAATTAGCTTCAAGCTTGTATTTCTAATCGTGATTACTTTCAACGTAATCATAATCGAATACATTGTGATTCTGTTTATTTGTAATCCTAATCGAGCAGTTGGCATTTCTGCTGTGATCGCCCCGCGTCTGGTTGCAGTAGCCACATGCAAGAAAACGTGCTTTCCTCAATTCGTTTTACTCCTATACAAGGCAAAACCATGTCTTGGCTTTCAGAATTAGGGTGTCATTGCAAAATTTTAGGGCGTCTTTTTGACACCTAAAAACAGCTTAAAAAACACTGCTTGAAGCTACCACGTGCAGGTGTTGTGTACAAACAAACTCCCGTTGTACTTCCGGAAGTTTTCGCAGCACGAAAAGTTTGACCTGAACTTAGATGCAGAAGTCCAATCGATGCCTAGTTAGTGCAGATTAATTAAAAAAAGCTTGCATGGAAAATGAATTGCGTTATGTTAAGCAACATTTATGGCATTACGAATATGATTACAAATGCAATCGCTACGCACTGCTGACACCAACTGTCCCTGTGAAGCAGTTGCACATAGCATCTTTAAAATGATTCTACTTTTGATGTGTTAGGACTAGTGTGCTGGCTTACACTATACGCAAGCTAAAATATTATCTTCCTGGATTAAGTTACTTGACATTTTCCATGAGGCATGAGAATGATAATTGTGATCTCACAATCCAAGCTGTTGTAACGTGCTGGGTTGTAGATGTGGCACACAAGTTACGGAAATGCTACTCCAGCATTTCACAAATTCGTTGAAATGGTGATTTGTTGTTTGGTCCGACAGCAGCGCAGTAGTCAGTATCATTGTTGCTTCACAATTGCTATTGTCCGTTTGTTAAACATGACCAGCAAAAGCAGTGTTTGCAACTTACGCAAGTTAAAAGCACAGTGTTTGAAATTGGATCAGAACTACCGCAGCATTATTGCACAATCATCGGATGCGTAATGCGCACATGTGCATCTTAGCTATTGTTATGGCGACTTGTTCTTATGGAATTTACTTCAGGCGGCAAGCGTTTATAGGCTATAACTTATAGCCTAGTGCTGATTTTGTTTAGGCTAGGTTGTAGATGACCAGCTAATTCACTGCAGGATACTTGGTGAATGAAAATGCAGATAAACCTTACTTTCTGCATGACAATTTTAAACTGTTGATATGGAGCTACTGAGTATTGACAAATCAGTTGAGGTATTTCATTTCATACCAATGCCAGTACTTCAGTTGCAGTAAATAATGCAACTAGTTTGCTTTTTTAAGGACATGCAGTTATGTAATGTTACATTACATCAAAATTCCAAACATGATTCTTTAAGACTTGGATTGACTTTTCAAATTGAAGATCTACTGAGTTGCAGAAGGATCTGAAAGGTTGATTTGTGAAATATATACAAAAACAAAATTTCACAAGAATTATGTAGAATAGTAACTGTTAACAAACATACTATCATAGACCAAGAAAGTCACCGGTTTGGAAAACTTTTCATTTTGGCAATGGTTAATTAAATACAGTGTTGTACTAATTTTAACCTCCTCAACTTGATGCTCCGTTTTGTACTTCTTCCTTTTCATTGTTCACCACCTTTCAACTTTCAAGCACTGTTTTTGCTCATTTTTGGTTTAAGCATTGTAGGCAGGTCTCTTTCATTCAGTGTTATGTTCTTATTGTTTTCTTATTTTAATATTATTTTTTTATGCAACCAGTGCATACTATGCTAACAAGTTAATCAAATATTGAAATTGCTGCAATTTCAAAAATTTTAGCTCACAAATCCTGATTTTTGAAGTTTTTGAAAAAAGGTAAGGGACAGAATACATAATATTTTTGATAATGAAGCAGAAAACAAGATTTTAAAAATTTTGGAAATATCGGCTATCGGAACGTGAATGGCTGATATATCGGTATCGGCCTCAAAAAAGCCATATCGGTCGATCTCTAATAAATGGTGACATGTGCAACTGCAGACAAACCGCACTTGGCTCGTCGCTTTTGTGCTGTAGTTCTGCGATATGCACCTGAAACATTCCAACTAAAAGCGGACTTCCCCTTGATGAGCGGAAATGTTTTAAGATACCGCTCTAGCGTCGTTTACAATTCGACTTTTCTAGTGGAACGTTTATCGGTCAGACTCAGTGCAGCGTCGACATCAGCGATTGCAACGAGCGCACAACTTCCGAATATCCAGAATTACGGCGTCGAGAATTATCCTTGACATTTTGTCGGCATTGATAAGGCGTGCACTAAAGAACAATTGCTCACACGTGAAGGTTGCAGAGTCGGTCATACCACTAGACAACCGGCCCTTGCTAATTGATATCGACACAGGGACCCTCAACATTCCTTTGACCTGGACACAGTGCCCACCAGTCACCTCATGGACGGTTTCACGATTTTGCCGTCACTTTTCTCTGTTTTCCCTATTTTGCCGTCACTTTTTTCTGTTCACCTTGCGCTGGCCATACTACTCTGTGATGTAATGCTTTCACATTAAATCGATTTTTGCTGATGAAGAAAGCCTTTGCATTTTAAAACACACATATAATTTCATTTCAAATATTAAAATAATGATTCATTTTTAGTTCTGCAGGATCCACCTTTCCATGAGTTTACTTGACCACATTTTTAATTATTCTCTAAACCTGATGAAACATCTGAATGTTATGGAAATGAAAAAAACAACTTTGTTTGCTGCAAAGTACATGTGCCAGAATGTGTGATCAATTAGTACATTTGCAAGTAAATATTTCAAGAAACATTACTAGAAAATTTTTGCTTCACACCTGTTAGTGTTTGAAAAGCAACCTGATTGATACACGGTTATCTGAGTACACCAAAGAATTGTGCCAGGAAGATTTTGTGTGGTTGACTGAGTCGTTGATTTTTTTCAAACCGCCTTGAGAAAACAGCATATCACTTTTTGTTTTTTGGGGTGTGGGGCGGGGAAGCTTTTGATGAAACATCTGTTTGGATAACACATAAAATGCGTGATGATCCTGACCTCATGCAACGTGTTGTGGCGGAAGTAGCGTGATTCATCAATGTGACCCTCCCTTTGCATTTGCACAAAAATAACGATAAAGTCCACTGCAAGCATTGTCCTATAAAATATATTTTCTGAATTAGTTGCCAGTTCCCCTATGTATTGCTCTTTAGACTGCAAGAATCATTCCAATTTTTGAACTGTGTTTTACAAAAAAGTTTTGATTATTGCTTTTTTATGAACTGTTAACAAACAATAATTAAAACTGTCAGTTGACAGCCATACTATTTTACAGCTAGTCACACTAAAAAGTTCATCGATGAAGTTTTCAAAACATATGAAGAAAAAACTTGTATTCGGTTTCGTCCCAAAAGAGCTTCTGACGCCAAATACCTGAATTTCATACTTGAGGATGGCTGCTCGTAAGTTGCAAGTGATCAACAGCAAGTCTGTTGGTGTAATGAGCTGTGTGTAGTTTTGTTTACTTCAAGTGGTCAAGTCTTCTTGCACTATCTTTCTTAACCCTTTCTATATATTTCCGATTTAAATTGTTTCTGAACATCAAACATCCTGTTTTCATGTCCTGTGTGGAAAAGTGCAGCTAGTTATAAACCCAGTTGCAGAGACTTGATTTTTAGAAGGTATGTCGCAAGGTTTTTCTGTTCTCTAAATTGTTAAAGATGGCAAAACGCTGTTGCGGTTGACCATACGTTGTCATGCCACCATAATATTGTGAACTTGCATTCTCTTTTCTTGCTTAGCGTTGCTGTAAATTGAATTATGTTTTTACGCGATTAATCGCAAGCAGCAAAGTGCTCTGGGTCAGATCGACAAAGATCAAGACCAAGTAATTCTACCGAAATCAAGAAAAGGCAAAATTTAAAGTCTTAAAATGAAAAGCAGCTGCGCGTTTTCACACCCAGGCCATAAGTTTCACTTATTTTAACTATTTGTAAAGGCAGGAGCCAATGCATTTGTGTATTCATTAGAAAAGTTCAAAGAAAATGTCATTTTTAGGACTGCATTGCATTTGACGAATGTTCACCCTATTTTATCCGAATGTTCCACCCTGCTTTATCCGAATGTTCCACCCTACTTTATCCGAATGTTCCACCCTACTTTATCCGAATGTTCCACCCTGCTTTATCCAAATGCTCCACCCTACTGTATCCGAATGTTCCACCCCACTTTATCCGAATGCTCCACCCTACTTTATCCGAATGTTCACCCTATTTTATCCAAATGTTCCACCCTACTTTATCCGAATGCTCCACCCTACTTTGTCCGAATGTTCCACCCTACTTTATCCGAATGTTCCACCCTACTTTATCCGAATCTTCCACCCTGCTTTATCCGAATCTTCCACCCTACTTTATTCGAATCTTCCACCCTACTTCATCCGAATGTTCCACCCTACTTTATCCGAATGCTCCACCCTGCGTTATCCGAATGTTCCACCCTGCTTTATCCGAATGTTCCACCCTGCTTTATCCGAATATTCCACCCTGCTTGATCCGAATGTTTCCACCCTACTTTATCCGAATGTTCCACCTATTTTATCCGAATGCTCCACCCTACTTTATCCGAATGTTCCACCCTACTTTATCCGGATCTTCCACCCTACTTTATCCAAATGTTCCACCCTACTTTATCCGAATGCTCCACCCCACTTTATCCAAATGCTCCATCCTACTTTATCCGAATGTTCCACCCTACTTTATCCAAATGCTCCACCCTACTTTATCCGAATGTTCACCCTATTTTATCCGAATGTTCCACCCTACTTTATGCGAATATTCCACCCTGCTTTATCCGAATGTTTCCACCCTACTTTATCTGAATGTTCCACCTATTTTATCTGAATGTTCCACCCTACTTTATCCAAATGTTCCTCCCTACTTTATCCGAATGCTCCACCCTACTTCATTCGAATCTTCCACCCTACTTCATCCGAATGTTCCACCCTACTTTATCCGAATATTCCACCCTGCTTGATCCGAATGTTTCCACCCTACTTTATCCGAATGTTCCACCTATTTTATCCGAATGCTCCATCTTACTTTATCCGAATGTTCACCGTATTTTATCTGAATGTTCCACCCTACTTTATCCGAATGTTCCACCCTACTTTATCCGAATGTTCCACCCTACTTTATCCGAATGCTCCACCCTACTTTATCCAAATGTTCCACCCAACTTTTTCCTAACGTTCCACCCTGCTTTATCCTAATCTTCCACCCTACTTTATCTGAATAAATATGCGTGGCTGTGACAAAGTAAACGCACCCTGCAATATTGTCCACATGTATTCAAAACCGTTAATCGTTTGGTAAGTTGTTGCGACCGCTTTATGGCAAATATTTTTTCTGCAGTTCTCCACTCGGCAAACCTCGCGTCCGTCAAGATTCGAAGATACACCTCAGCAACCGCTGCAGCAAGTTTGCTGTTTATCACGAACTCCTCCACGCCTTCGGCTTTGTCCACGAGCACAGTCGCACGGACAGAGACGACTACTTAACCATCAGATTCGATCTTCTTCCTGCAAGTGGGTACTTGTTGAAACAGGGTTCCTACGCCGTCTTGAGAAGTGTGGATAAATATCAAAAAAAAAGTTCGTCATTTTCCTGTCTGGAAGAGTCTGGAAAAGCTTTTTTTTCTTGGTGTGTTAGTATCGAAAAAGAAAATAATTTTCCAGACTTTATCTTCTGACAAAGATTTTCATAATGACTTATTCATGACTGGTATAATTTGCTTGTATTGTGGTAAATAATATAGTGCCTGAATTTGACCTGGGTAGGTCACACGTCAATGTTAAGTCTGGAAAAGTCCAGAAAATGTCGTCTATAAAGAGTCTGGAAATTTACATTCAAAATTGCGTAGGAACCCTGTTAAAAGTTTCATGCATGGCCAGTGCCATTACGTAATCAACCCAACAGCTCAGCTCAGAGGTGATGTCGCCACGCCCACAAGCTTAATAGCTTCTGTTAAGGGTCATGAAACTATGCTTTCATGCGTGTCTTATGTGTTAAAGTGCAATGCTCATTCTCGCTTCTTTCAGTTGAACACCTATGTTGTAACACTGAGATTTCCCAAAGTATTATAAGGCTGCGATGAAAGAAAGTCTTGCCAAAAAGCGGAGATAAAGGTTCTGCTTTTAATTTTGCTTTTTTTGGTTGATTGGCTTTGCGATCAATAAGCTGGATCGTCTGTTTTTGCCATTGCCGAACTGTTTGCCATTTTCTTTTTTAACTCAGTGATGAAAGGTCAACTTGGGAAGATGGAGGAGCAATATGCTACAGATCTGGGCACGGGATATGACTATGCCTCCATCATGCATTACGCTGGCAGAGCGAAAGATTTCGACTTCATGTTTCGCAAGGATACAGGTCTGTTGTTGCGCCATAAAGCGATTGTAACATTGCTGTGTGCTGTTAACGACCGTGGCGTGCATTTCGATGTTCCTACCTTCTCTAACGTTTTATGATAATGAGGGTTCAGGATCAGCAGATGCGCTGTGGTGTAACTGCAGTGGGGTGGGGTAGAGGGAAGGTTTCCCCTGTGACATGCTATATGTAAAAACCGGGCCCTACTCAGCTCATATTTCTGGTTTTGTGATCATGGCAATGCGTGATGGGAATATAATGCTGAAAAAAAGTGCGAACCCAAAATTAGGCACTTTCAACAGACCTTCAAATTCGTTTTTAAAGCAGTTTTTCATGAAGTACTCTTTCATTGCACTACAAACGAAAATATGAAAAAAATTCGGGAACCCCATTCCCAAGCGTTACCGCATCTCTGGATGCAAGTCGCCCAGAGCCATTATCGATGCTATACGTAAACTTTTGTCAGATAGAAATTTCATTTCGTCTGCAACTTTTCAGGGCAGGGTTTTGTCATTAGATTGGTGTGGCAAACTAATCCATTTGTGTCAAGTTTTTGACCTGCAGCAGATATCATCGGTCAGTTGGTTTTTAATGAATACCAAGTAACTCAAGAGCTTCTGCAAATAGATCTTTGTCCGTACATTGTATTAGACTGTTTACACTTTCAAGGTCAGCAAAGCCATTACCGTGGCTTTAACTTTGACCACTCATAACTTTCCAACCGATAAAAGTTGGANAGCTGTTCAAACCCTCTAAAGAAGCTGAAAATCTCCCAGGTTCGATTTTTGAAAATCCAGCATTCTGGGTTTGAACTTTTTTTGGTGTTACGTCACGATTAGGCGAAGTCAAAAGATTTTGGATGACTTCATCAGGGCCTTGGAAAAAAGTTATCTGTTTTTTTATTTTAAAATAAGCAAGGTGAAAATCCGCATCTTTAGAGCTGTTGATATAGCGTTAATGGTTGGCAAGTTATGGCCCAAAAACGATAATACATTAACTAACACCCTGGGACCTTTCTTGGGAATTTTAAGTGATATTCCGTCTCGAATGGTCTGTTAGTATGGAAAAAGAAAATAATAGTCCATGCATTTTCATAATATTTTATTCAAGGTTGATAGTTAAGTATCATCATGTTAACTATCATAGTGCCTGGCTTGGGTATGTCATTCGAAAAAGTTAAATCTGGAAAAGGTCTTGAAAAAGTCTGGAAATATATGTTCAAAATTGTGAAGGAACCCTGAGGAAATCGACTCACATATGGATTATCCATAGATGTTCAGCTTCTTCCGTAGATTTATTTCAAAAACAGCCACAATGTTGAGCCATAGTGTTTCGGTCCACGAACTCTTACGTGGCTAGTGCTTACTTCTGGATACGGCCATGTTCTTTTCACATATACTTACCCTCGCTACTTTTCACTCTGATTGTGGCCCCTAAACTTCGCCTAGTTGCACCAACAGTGTTCTTTCCAGTTTAGGAATTGGTGTCACCGCTGGTTGCATAACCCTGGTTGTGACACTTGATAAACCTGCTTGCAACAATTGTTAACCCTGCTTGCAACACTTGTTAACCCTGGTTGCGACACTTGTTGACCCTGGTTGCAACACTTGTTGACCTTGGTTGTGACACTTGTTGACCCTGGTTGCGACACTTGTTGACCCCTGATTGCGACACTTGTTGACCTTTGTTGCAACACTAGTTAACTTTTGTTGCGACACTAGTTAACCTTTGTTGCGACACTAGTTAACCTTTGTTGCGACACTTGTTAACCTTTGTTGCAACACTTGTCAACCTTTGTTGCGACACTTGTTAACCTTTGTTGCNACACTTGTNAACCTTTGTTGCGACACTNGTTAANCTTTGTTGCGACACACCTCTTTGTGACTCTTTTTAACCCTTTCTGTGACACTTTGAAACCCTTTTTGTGACACTTGTTGACCCTTTTTGCAACATTTTTTAACCCTATTTGACACTTTAACCCTTATTGTGACACTTTAACCCTTTTTGTGACACTTGTTGACCCTTTTTGTGACACTTGTTGACCCTTTTTGTGACACTTGTTGACCCTTTTTGTGACACTTATTGACCCTTTTTGCAACACTTGTTAACCCTTTTTGCAACACTTTTCAACCCTGGTTGTGACACTGGTTGATTGCAACGACAGACCCGTGTGACAGTAAGCTTTTTCGAAAATAATAGATTTTTTGCAAAACTGTTTTGTAGCGTCGTAAAAGTTTTGTGAAATGTTAGCCTGAAAGTCAAGGATGCTTGTGACCAGAATATATCCACTGCAGTGCTTGACTAAGGCCAAGCAATTTTGAACAAGATTGAGTGAATGGGCATGGACAAAACTCCAGTAACATACAGGAATCCCACACGGTATTGAAAGTATTGAAAAATTAAAATCCGTTTGCAAGACCTTGAAAAAGTATTGCATTTGGTAAAAATGCACTTAAAAGCATGGAAATTCAAACCGTTTGTTTATTCAAATTTGAGGCCTTTTTTGTTTATTCGAACTGAGGCCCACACTTTGGCATTACATGCTCAGTGATGCAACAAAGAGCATTGTCAGTCTTCAAACATTAGCTTCGAATATTATTGGATCATGTTATGTTGAATCAAGAAAGGGACCGATGTTGAAACCTGAAAAATTTGATATTGAAATGACTGAACCTAGTGGCATCACTGGGAATGAGTGATGCCTAGTTTTGATAGTAGTATAGCAGTGTGGGAACGCAGGTAGTGCTCTGCAATATTTGCTCTTCCAGACTCCTTCTACAATTTAATTGTGGTACCTTTCAACAAAAAGCACCGGTGTCTTTTGTGTTTTAGCTGTTTGTGAGACATATCTTACGCTCTAGGGCTGAAGCAAATGCAGCTTGCTGCCGACTATGCCTGCACAATCAAACTGTCAGCATCTCAGTGCGGTCCCTTTCTTGAAGACAGACAATGCTCTTTGTTGCATCACGGAACATGTAATGCCAAAGTGTCGGTGTCTTTTTGAAGGAATGCGTGACTTCTGCACTAACACACATACAAAGGTTGTCAGGTATAACCAGAAAATTTTGTAAAGTTTTGAAGTGCGGTTCAAAATCTCAGAGCCGCCTAGTGGCCAATATTCAGTGATACTGGGCGGCAAAATTTTACGTTGCTGCCCAAGTTCGTAGTTATTTTAGGCCATGGCCACAAGTGTCAAGTGGATGCTATCTTTGGGTAAACCAGTGTTTATCTTATACGTATGCGAGTAACTTCACTCCACACGTGAAATAAGCAAGGAATCATTCACAAGTTTAAAATAGGAAATCGATTTCACGTAAAACTACACATCATTACGTTGATTTCAAGCACAACTCTGGCTAGTCTTTTAGGTTGATTTCAACCGTGACTACGCTCAAGTATTTCTCAAAAGGCCGCTGTTTGGATACAAGTAAGACGGGCTTCATCAATGATCTGGAACGTTATCCGCGCTGTGATTGGCTGCAAACCTCTTACTGCACGAATAGGCTACATTTTGTGAATATGCTGGCCAGCTTGCTCATCCCCATGGCTCGCTCACGACCAGCGAAACGCTGGTCTTTACATTGACCATCATCGCCTGTTGGTGTTGTGCAGGGAAAGTCGTTCTTCCTGAAGACATATCTAGAGAATTGACGGAACTTGACATCAAGGAAGTGAACCTGTTGTATCAGTGTGATGGTGAGCTTGGTGTATGTATTGCTTCGTAGCAACATTCACACTGTCCCCCCACACTGTGCATCTCTGTCTGATTTATAATGTTTGTTTTTATGTGTTGTTCTGTAACTGTTTGATTCAGGAAGCTGTATGCTGGCGATGTTTGAAACCGCTGTGACATATTTTAAATATAATCCTTTATATTAAAGCAAGGATTCCCATCCTGGGGTACATGTACCCCTAGGGGTACATTTGCTGGGGTGCATGTACCCCTAGGGGTACATTTGCTGGGGTGCATGTGCTCCTAGCTTACCAATAGACGGGAAATTATAAATATATATTATCTGTTTCCAAATATTCTTAAACATAAAAGCTCTGTAAAAATTCAGCGGATTTTTGTTGTTTTACTCTGCCTTTTTGTCATCATAAATTTTAGGGGTACGTGCTCATCTGTCGGAATGCTGAAGGGGTGCATGGTCAGAAAAAAGTTTGGGAAACCGTGTTCTAAGTGGTTAAGTTACGAGTTAACTCTAGGCCTGTTCGTAGCACAGTAAGAGTGATTTCACGTGTAGTTGAATGTCATGCTCATTGAGGCATGAATCAGTGGACCTCTAAATTTGACTTGCCCGACCACATCTGCTCAAAAATCTTTCCGATTGTAAAAAATCAAAAATCTTTTCGATTGTTAGTAATTTTTTTGAACAAAAAACAGCACCTGGCGTTTTTTTCACATTCAAAAACAATTTTGTGTTCAGCAGCACAGAGAGCAAAAATTCGGAAGACCTGAAAATCACTGATGCTGGGGACAACCTGAAATGTATGATTGGTGAACAGAAAATTGTTCACAAACGTTTCCAAAATGGTGCCCTGGTTGAACTGACAGTTCATCAGAAGTTAAATACCATGTACTAAGAAAAACTTTACGTCTTTGTAAGTTTTATCAGGGTTGGCTGCTTTAAATATAATGTGAAACTTCACACAAAGCCAACGCCTCTAAAATGGCTAACCATGTTCCCTAAGCAACTTTCAGAATATTGTCAACAGTCTCAAACTGAGTTTGGCGATAGCAGTGATTTAGAAGTTCATCTCTTCGAACTCAAACCAAATGTAGAAAGACAAACACTAACACTGGAAATGCTTCCAACCCATCTCGTATTGTTTCTTGGCGAAGTTGACGTCTTTGCTGCTCCGTGATACGTCACAACAGTCTTTCTCGAATGGGGGGCACGCCAGGCCTGTAACTAGGGGGCACAGAGGCATCGACCTCCCTGAAAATTTTCCTCCCCATGGAAAATGTGTTAGCCGTATTTGAAAAAATTTGGGCCCCTCTCAGAAAACTCTTCACCCTGCCTAGTGTCCCAAGCTGGCTGTGAGCCAGGGGTTCGCAAAGGTTCTCCAAGGGGTAAACACCATTTTTAAAGTGTCTTCAGAATGAAATTTTAACATGAATATGGTAGAAAATAATTACAGGTACATTTCCGATTATTGTGCTCATATTACAGTCAAGGGGCACTTGAGAGAAATCTTTGCCCAAAAATTATTAAAAAATGTTGAGAAACACTGGGTTAACAGTAACGCCACCCACTGACAGTGTGCAATTACTGAGCGCTGTCAGTTGCCTATTATTTGTTAAATGTGGTGGCAGTGTTGAAAACTCGATACAAGTGCGTTTGTGAAAATGTATGTTCCCATGTGATACCAGTTGTTCGCCTCAGTTTTGCTACTTCCGAAAACAAGCAGATCCCGTCCGAATTAATTGCATAAATAGAGCGCATTTATGAGGTGTGTGTAGATAATGCGTTCAACAAGTTATTTTTTCAAACTTTTTAACCAAACAGATTTTAAAGGTCAATTGTTTTGCACATGCGCTACATCAGATATTTCATTTGCATTTGCTGCATAGTTTGCGGTTGAGAGCTGTGAGCCGTTTCTTTATTGCGTCGTCTGTGCAAGAAGGGTTCAGTGTGAAGGAAAGTCGCTGAAGTCTGGTTCAGTGGTTTGCAATCTTTTTTGTACCGCGACCCATTATAGCAACCCACCTTACCCGATGACCCCCATCTAAAACCTTAATAAAGCAAATCTAGTACAGTTGTGTGCATAAATCTACTTGCGACCCCTCAAAGTGATGCACAACCCCCCTGAGATCGCAACTCCCAGTTTGAAACCCTTGTTGAAGACGCACTGCCACGTTCAAGCGTTATCACTGTTGCAGGGGCAAAGCCTTCATCGAAGGAAGAAATTGAAGTTATCTCAGGAAGTGAAGAAATACCCGGCTCTGTCAGCGAGTCCCCTAGGACATCGAGTACTGTCGGGGCGACCGCAGTTAAACCAACGGTGCGTCCTGGAGGTGGGGGTTTAGGGACTGGCAATGTTGGGGCTGGTAACCCTGATTCGGGGTCTACGGGCGGGTTAACCGGGAACGTTGGGGGTGGCACCAGTACTGGCACTGGGGCCGGTAACACAAACACTGGTGGTGGAGGTGGTGGTGGATGGACAGGTGGAAACACAGGTGGTAATACGGGTACTGGAGCTGGAGGGGGTACAGGAAATACTGGCGGCTCATCGGTCAGCAACTGGATCAACTGGTTACCCTGGGCGAAGTGTAAGGTAACATGCGGTACTGGTACCAGGAAGCGCTACAGATTCTGCGTTCGCAGGACAAAAACTATTCAGGTGTGTTAAGTTTGTCGTGTGTGCTTTCTTCACCAAGGACTGATAAGTGTGCTTAGCTTTTGTAGTGTTGCTCGAAATTTGTTAACCAAGGTGATTTATCAAATAGCGGACTTTATTAAGTAGGCTCTTTTAATGTGTGCAGGCTGCCGTTTGCTTTCAGCTTATTGAAATGTGCTGTGCATGTTTTTGCAGTGTTGTGTGTTAGTTCAAATGCGTTGTGTGTTTTTTGCGATTTTGGGTGTGTTGCAGTTCGTTTTACATTTGAATCTGTGCACTGTCACAGCATGCATTCTGTTTGTCATAGTACTTCGCATATGTTTAAAGCCATTACGTAGAGAAGCACAATTTCTGCAAATCGGAAAGTGCATTTTTCCGGAACGCAAAGATTTCTGCTTTGTCCAGAACAATTTATCTCCGCATGGGACCTGACTCATAAGATTCAGGTGGCAACCACTAAAGCATACTTTAGCAAGAACAATGTATATAAAGCTTTGTTCGTAAAGAATAAAACAAAGTTTATAAAACTTTGTTTATGAAGAATTAACAGCTGCTCCTGCTGAGTCTTGCAGATGGCTCTTGAAGTCAATCATTCCACAATTATATTTTTCCATTGCTTTTTTTTGTTCGAAATGACTTCTCACCACATGAACAATGGCTTCTCACCTCACGAACAATGGCTTCTCACCACATGAACAATGGCTTCTCACCTCACGAACAATGGCTTCTCACCACATGAACAATGGCTTCTCACCACATGAACAATGGCTTCTCACCACATGAACAATGGCTTCTCACCACATG
>JGI24021J15306_10004496_pt1 | contig 16229 bp, 6 predicted proteins | sample Ectturendosymbi1_FD_15306 | JGI IMG/M metagenome (IMG submission 15306) | reverse complement strand
AATGTCGCAGGAGAAACCCTTGAAATGGACAGCGCCTGAAGCCTTGACCTTTGACAGGTTCACTGTGGAGTCGGACGTGTAAGTTTCGCGATTTCTATACCTTTAACACTCACCAGCACATAGCTTTTTACCAACATGTAAACGCGTTTTGAGGCAGATGGTCTTTCGGAATCCTGCTCTGGGAGATCTTCAGTCTTGGCCGCGATCCGTACCCGAACATGTCGCACAGGACGTTGTACGCTTTCCTGCAAAATGGAAATCGACTGCAAAAGCCATACTTTGCCTCAGACAAAATGTGAGTGGGCAAAATTCAAACGTGAGATGCTTTTCTTCGGAACTGAAATTAGTTGCTTTCGAGGTTTTCCCATAAGAAACTTGTACAACATTTTCTTACGCTAAGTCCATCAGCATCTAAAATCAACCTGACTGCAGCGCAATTCCCTGGCTCTAAAGTGTAAAATGCTTTGCGTAAAAAAAACACTGTAACTAGCTCAGAATCACTTTAACGTCTTCAGTGGTGATTCGTGTTCGTCAAAAAAGCAGCAAATGTTTTTTCTAAGTTGAAAACATATTTTACATATTTCAAGGACAAACCAGCAACACGCTTGTCTGCGTATCACACGATCACACAATTTCCACACATTTGAAGGTTTTTGGGGCTTATGTGTGGCTGTAGTACAAGCTACATCAGCATCCTGAGTAACCGCGGATTTTCTTCGAAATTAGTTCTAGCAGAATGTGAGCGAACTACTGTCCACTCTCATTTGAACCATTTTCCTGCCTCAATCAAGTAAGATCGTTATTTGTTGCAATGTGCGTTCATCAAACCCCATGAAAGAAAAATAACTCCCGGAAACAAACGAACTACTTGCTTCCTCCCCAAAAATGTTATGTTGCATTTAGGTAACTGAGTGATTTTGAAACGTCGCCGGAAGCACCTCAGTCTCGAAATACTTCCAATTTTTACAAAATGACGTTATTGGCCGGACACGTAAAGTGATTGATTTTTCAGAGTCAAAACATCGATAAGTTTGTTATCGGAAAAATATGGATCGTACAATTTTTCTTTAAAAACTGATTGTTCGTAAGAAACTGAGATGAGTCTCAAGAGTGCAAACCCTTTCAGGCAATCTGAATAAATGAGAGTAATCTTCATAACAACCTAAAATCCATCAATGTTGCCTTTCTCTTTTATTTGTCGCCACTTGCGGATGATTTTTGAGCTTTCTTCTTTGTGTCTAGAGCACCAGGCGTATACACATCAATTGTGTAGTTCAACTGCCACAACCAAACCAAAACGCTACAATCTTCTATACAGCTAAAGCAATAGAACACTTTTTCCGGGAATGATGGTGACAATTCTAAAAAGGCTTAAAAATCGGAAAATGCTCCTCAGCAAGCTTCAGTACGCTGTTTTTATTTACTGGAAAACATGAAATGGTAGTTTTGCAGGAATTTGAAATCTTAACAAAGTGAAGAATAAATTGTTGGATAGAAAAAGATTTTATTCTCTTACATCGCTAACATATTTTGATTTAAACAGCTTAAAAGCCTAACTACTATATATACAACGTTATTACTGGGTTTGATTTTTGTACAACATCTGCATAAGCTGAGTAACTCATTTAAAGACAGCGGAATCCACATCAACTGTCACGAAATGGGAAGCTACAGAAGCAACAAATGTAGTCGTCCGATGTATTTTAACGAGCGACGACACAGAACCTGAAAACTACATACTGACTAAAAATAAAACACGAGACCTCTGCTACTGCAAACACAATAACAAAACCACAAAAAACGATAGGAAACTATAAACATTTAGAACAGGAAGCCGTTTACTAATTACTGCGCTGCTCCCGAACTTTAGTGATCAACTTTTCAAACTGCAGATGATTAGTTTTTCCAATGTCACCCCCAGCAACGAGTCAATGCGTTCCAGCGCATTTCGCGTTTTAGCTTTTCGCTCGACCATGGGCGTCCGAAGGATTTTTTCCAGGTGGGCCAACCATATCAAATTTCATTTTACCAACTCAAAACTAGCAGGAATACATTTTTCTTCAAAAAAAATGTATAGGAAAATATCAAATTTCAGAATCCAAGGGATCAAGCCCCCCCCCTGCTCCCCTTCCGACGCCCATGAACTCGACCAAATACGAAAATCCATTCTCTGACGTGTTCGTGGTAGTCACGAACACCAGCTGTCGCAGGGCTTTCAATGCACTTTCTTCATACTCCGGGGATTCAAGCAAACCAATCGAAAAATCCCCATAATAGAGATATGTTTCGAAAGACGTTCTGATACAATTCTGCTGAAGGAAGCATGTTCTCCCCTTCCTTTGAAAATTTGGTTCTTAAACTGCAAAGATAACAAAGCTGGCTTGTCTTGATCGATTTCATTTATAGATTTACATTTACTTTCATCAAGCCAAATGTGTTTTCGTACGTATATCTTAGACTTTCCGTAGGTACTGCCTGCGATGTAAATGCGTATTAGATGGAGTCCAATACCAAAGCGGTAACAACTAAATATCACAAACAGGCCATTTCTGTACTTCGACTGGTGAAGCTACTCTGATCAGTGTTCATGTGCCTGGTTTTCGCTCGAGATTGAGAATGAAACTTTTGAAAGTACGGTAATTCTATGAAGTAACTTTCGTACTGGCGTACATGCAGACCACAGCAGAGATTTCATCATTCGAGTGAATAAAACATGGCATCTCTCGGTAAAATCTATCCCTATTTTATCATAGTTAGTGGGACTTACATGCATCATAGTACAGTTTTCCTAAAGTGGTAAGTTGCTGACTGCTTTAGACTTAAAGTTACAACGTCTGAAGTTCGCCATTTTATTCACGATTGGTGATATGTGTTGGGTAAAAATCCAAGAACCAAATGATGCAAAAACTTAGCAACAGAAATTTCATTCACCCTTCATTCACCCTGGGGTGAACCATTCACCCGATTAAGAAACACTGCTCTACGGATTCGGGAAGTTTTCTAGTTCCGATTAAAAGTACATTGGGAAGTTTTGGACTTGAGTCTTTTTTGGTGACGTCACAAATGGGGTAGGTTTACACATTTTTGGCCAAGGTTACCGGGCACTGGCGCCAACCCAACGAGCGAATTTTTTGGCTCAAATGTCGTCAAAGCCCTTCATCGACATTCTAGCATTTCTGGTGTCAAAATTATGGCACAAAAAACAAATTTTTCGCAATAATAAAATCCCACAAAAAGTATACTTGGACATTTTGGCCAAATGCCATAACTCGCCACCCGATTGAGCTAGAGACCTGTTCAAACCTTCGAAAGGCTCGGAGTTTTCTAGTTTTGACAAGTAAAAATTGANATGTTTTGGATTTGAGCTTTTTTTGTGGCTGACATCATATTCAATGTAGGCTTGGGCTTTTTTTAGCTTACGTCATTGGGCCCAGGGCCCCAACCCCAACCGGTAATTTTTTGTTTCTTTAAAAACAAACTAGACGAAAATCCATATGTTTAGAGCACTTGATTGGCCTTCNAGCAATTGTGGTTAACACGTTATGACTTAAAACCACAGAATAAATAAACAAAAAATTAATTAATCCCCAAGGGGTTTATTACATGATTTGTTGTTTTCAGGCCATAACTTCCAAACCACAAACGCTAGAAAGCCAACCACAATTGCTAGAAGGCCGGACTCTGAAGAAGCGGATTTTCACCTAGGGTTTATTGTGACAAAGAAACAAAAAAATTCCTTGGGGTTAGGGTCCAGGGCCCGATGAATGTGGGCCAATTAAAATCATAAACCTACCCCTTTTGTGATGTCACCTACAAAAAAGTAAATAAAATCCAAAACTTCCCAATTTTTTTAGTCGAAACTAGACGACTTCCCAAATCCATAGAGGATTTGAACAGTTCTCTAGCTCTATCGGTCGGCAAGTTAGGACTGGACATGGTCATAGCCACTATTGCTGCTTTGTGGTCCTTAAAGGCGTATTACTGTAATACTCATAAGGAATTTTAATGTTTACCACAGATATTTATTTCTTCANCTTCATGATTTTAGTATGCCTTCGAATAATTCTCGCAGAGCAAACATTTATTCGAAATTTGAAAAAAGTATGTAACAATAGTGCCAACTGAAGAAAGCAGGCTTTAAATAAGCTACCTAACTAATTCCAGCAGTTTGCATGTTCTTTTAAGCTGAGACAGATATATTGCATTTTATGCGTTTTTTAAAACCTGCTCATTCTGTGCTAAGCCCAATTTGAGCACCATGACAATATTTTAACATCTTATTGTGAAACCGCATGTTTCCAACCTGCTTCAGTGAAACATATGCAGTTGCAGCGACATTTCAATCTTTTGAAACCGAGCAGTTTTTTAGACAATGAACTTTACTTTAGCCTCATTCATCCTTTTAATAAACTTTCTGTTTGAATAAAAGCTGATCATGCCACTCACTCAGTAGAGGAAATACATTCTCGGTAAACATCACAGTGTCTTTGTTGTCGAAGGATTTCTTTCGATAAATACTTTTTCTGTATACGTATCATAAAACTGTAGAAACAACAGGTGATTCCGCTTGCTGCAGGCCTGTAGACACGGGGGGAATATTCGGGGCAGAGGCCCATAATTATTTGTGCCCTCAAATTTTGTTGTGCCTAGAAAAATATGTTTTGAACATATCATAAAAACCCAAATCTTTCCCCCTTAAAAATGTATTTTACCCCCCCAAACCTAAAAACGTGGCTGTGAGCCAGGCTTGCTGTAAACAAAATGTATTTTCTATCGTTTTTCAGAAACTCGCTGCGCTTCACGTGCAGATCATTATTCTTATTCAAAACGCATCTAAATGAGTGCGTTGTCAAAAGTTTCGCACAAATGCTTTTTTTCATCTACAATTCCGTCGTCAAATTTTGATTTGCTAAAATTAGCGTTTTGCAAGTTACCTACGGCACGCCGTTCAGTTCGTTATGGATGCTGTCTCGTAGATGTTGCAAAAAGCTGTTTTTGACGTTTATTGTCCCCTGTGTCTTGCTGAACAATCTCCAGAGTACAAACGCTTGTTCACGTTATTCTTACCAATGCTAAAGAGTCAATTGGTTTCCTTTGCTTTTGAATCTCATTGCAAACTTCGATTGTCTACGCCACCTTACCAGGTGTCCAGACTATGCGATTAGTTGGGTGATTAGGAGGATTACATGCCAATGGAGAGTTGAAAAAGCTGTGAAGATCACACCAGTATTTGCAGAGACGTGCAACAAGCTTCGGTGTAGATGAGGGGTGGGGGACGTTTTTACTATCACGGACCGCATGAATTGTGCATTAGCGCTGACGGGCCGCATAATCAATTAATTTTATCCTAAAATTCTACCTTTATCTAGCTACGAGGAAGAGTAACTTCTCTTGACTTACCATCTGATTACCTGCTTATCATGGAGCTTCATGCTGACACGATGTTGTGCTCTAACTTGGGCAACGAAGAGTCTGATATGGGCCATGTCAAATGTTCACGCGGGCCGCATGTTCCCCACTCCTGGCGTAATTAATCGCATTGGTCGTATTCTTTCAGATACAACGCCATGCTTGCATGCTGGAAATGGGATCCCGTTGAACGCCTGTCCTTCCACCATCTTTCCGCTATATTTCGTGGGTTAATTGAGGCAGAGGAATTGCAGTTGCCATTCAATGGCTTGAGCGTAAGTTGGAAGGTTAGCAATATTGTCACATAAACACTGTAGGACAGCAGACGCATACCGCACCTGCTCTTGTCAGAAACCAATAACAAACATTTGCGCTGCAGATATCATTTAAATCAAGGTTTGTTATGGTCCAACACCCAAAATCTGAGCTTTTAAAAAAATCGAACCGTACTTAATGTACCATTCTGTACAGAACTGCTTGTGTACCACTAAATTAATTGTTATCGGTCAACCCTAATTCTAACTTATCTTACAATTTTGAACACAGAATATTCACATGTAGTGCATTTCTCACTGATTCTTCACTTGCATTTTTTCTAAAGACAACATCACTTGATCAAAACAACTTATTTATAGAGTGAAGATGTTCATGAAAACGAAAATTGTTTCTTTCATCAACCGTCTCCCGGAGAGAGTTTGCCAATAGACGGTAGCGCTGGTGAAGCAAAACTTGTGGAAGATTCCGACGACGAATTGCACACCCTTGCCTATCTAGCGAATCTATTCAGCAACGCGGAAACGACCGATCTCGTCGAAGATGTAAACGTACGCTTNTTGGGCGAGCGCTGCGATTTAGAAGATCCATACATTACCACAAGCCAGATGGACCTGCGAACACAAGGAGGAAAGCTGAACGCTTCTCGTGAGCAATCTTTTCCAAGTCATTCGCCTCGTGGCTCATTCTGTGGCGGTAAGTGTCTCGTGAAGGCGGATGTGCACAACATGAAATCAACCCCACCAGATGGCAATTTCCCACATGCAGTCGCCTTTCTGAATCAATCTTACGTAACATCTCCCGTCGTTTCCCCGACGAAGACCTCCGACATCCCGGTCACCTCTGACGTCGGCATTCCTTCTTCCTCAACTGAGGAAGCATGCGATGGGCCCAAAGCTGCAGCGTCTCCGTTGAGGAATGAAAAGCAAGCGGCTGAAGACTATTGCCATTACGCGGGATTAAGTACATCAGTTTGACCTTTTTCGAGAAAAGCCACGTGTGGTTTTTGCTCGTGTATAATGTCTTCTGAAAGAATCATGCGCGAAGCAAGTTCTCTNGGCACTGAAAAGGTTTTGCAACTTTCGAGCAACCCAAAAGTTCCAACAAATATTTGTTATAATCACCTAAGTTTCAATCGTTCGTGTAAAACATTAAATTTTTGTCATTGATCACAAAGATTCGTGATCTTTCCTTCGATTCGCTTCAACACAAATGTGATTTATGTTAAGCGAGCTCCGTCAGCATTGTACAGTTTTGTGGAACAAATTTTTTGGTGAATCCCCTGAAAGTGTAAGCTTCCAAGTGCACAGAAAAGCTCGTTCTGTGATGATAAGAGTTTTCGTAATATTTGTAAATATTGAAAAGCGTTGTAAAGCAATTGCCTGCATTCAAAATAAAAACGCTTGTAAAGTTTTTCAGAACATCTGTAATTTGCAACAGTGCTTAACATAATATCTTCGTTATTGCATTAACGCGTTGTGATTTTTGTATTTTATACTGGTGGTTGAAACTCGCTGATTGTACGCATGGGTGCCAGAAGCCGTGGCAGTGGGCCTTGCCCCCTGGATTTCGAAATTTGATATTTTCTTACTTTTTTTAGTGGAAAAATGTTTTCTCTTAGTTTGAAGTTGGTAAAATGGAATTTCATCACTGTTGCCTACCCCGGGAAAAAATCCTTCTCACGCCCATGATTGTAAGATAAGCTGCAAAAATTAAAGGTAAGATATCGGAGAAAGATAGCATTTTTCTGGTTGTTCTATTTGCGGTCTCGCTGTGGCATAGGTGAACGTAAAAAGATGATAAAAAATAAGGCAATCTTTTTTATGGGAGTCAGGTATATCTTTAGATATCCCTAATGGGAGTTCATGAAAAAACGTTCACAACGTGCATTAAAAGCTGTCCACATCTTAACCGTACCGTAGTACTTCACCAACTAGACCCGATATTCAGTGACGAAATTTCACATAGACCAGGTAGGCCATGGCCTAGGGCCCCGCGCTTCGGGGGCCCCGCGCAACTCCTTCCTATGACGACTCATTATTAAATTAAAATTTGCGAAACTGCCTACAGTCATAACTACACAATTTGCTTTGAAACGAGCAAATATGCAAACGTTTAGTCTAGACTCCTATCAGTACAGCAGCAACACGATAATATTGTTTGCCGCGCAATATAAGAATGATAATAGGGGAAGTTGGGCACAGTAGGACTAGGGACACAGTCGTCTTTTTTGATTTATTCAAAAAGTTGAAAACGTTGATCTTTAAAGTTTCTATGATGATTTAATCTCATACCAGCCGTAGTACTAAATTGAATTTTTCCCTGATAGGCAGCCGTTGTTACGAGTTACAGAGAAAGTTGTGCTTTTGCTACCCAAAAGTAATTTTTACATTCGCATTTAGATTTGGGTTTTGCCCACTTTAATCAACATCTTCTGTTCTGAGTTTTTGTGACGTTGTAGTCAGGGCAGTGCAACATGATTTGATAATGCCGGATTTTAAATTCCTTTTAAATTGAGTCGGTACTCTTCATTTTATATTTTAGATATGCATGGGGCACATCTGACAAACAAAATGGGACACACTCAACACATTGTCACTAGGTCAGTCTAAACAAGGTAAAGCTTAAGGCAGTCAGCAAGTGCCTATTTTACATAGGATATCACGTGAACATTATGCAATGCATACAATCCAACTTGTTATTGACCGGTCAGGTGTACCCCATGTTCATGTCGAGTGTGCCCCATGCTTGGGCACACTGGACAGAAAAAATACCTTTTTCAAATTGATTGTAAAACTTTTTCTGAAGGGCGTTGTTTTCATGTTTTGGCTCGATATTTTGTATATAGAGTTGCTTTATTGTGGGACAGAGCTTGTTTGGACTTGAAATAAAGTACCAGTGGTTGAAAATGCAAAAAAGTGTCGACTGTACACCACCTTTTCCTAGCTATCGCAATATACCCCCTAATCCTTTTCATCGGAGCTTCCCCTACTCCTTTTCATCGGAATTTCCCCTACACTCTTTTTTCCCTACTCCCCCTACTCCTTTTCATTTCCCTACTCCCCCTACTCATTTTCACCGGAGTTTCCCCTACTCCTTTTCATCGGTGTTTCCCCTACTCTTTTTTCCCTACTCTTACTTCCCCTGCTCCTTTCAATCGGAGTTCTGCAGTGTCTGGTGGTCTTGCGTCGTTGCGAGCTTTTGTCAGTGAAATATTGAACATCAAGTAAGACAGTGCTGTGTGAAAGGCTTGATACTGACGAACGTGGCTGGGTGCGTGAGAGATGCAGGTCGTCTCTATAAAAGTGGTTACAAGAAGGAGCGTTGCCAGCCCAAAATTTGGGGGTACAGTGTTTTAAATGCAAGCGAGGAACAGTATTTTATTCGGAACACTGACTGTTAAAGCACAAAATGACAATATATGCTAGAAATTTGAGGGGGCAAGGCCCCTTCTGGCTACGCCTATGGTTACAAGAAAAGAATAAAAAGAAAGAACATTACCCTACGCACTTGATGTTCAATCTTCCACTGACAAAAAACTCGCCATGACGCAAGACTGCCAGACACTGCAGAACTCCGATGAAAAGCAATATTGTCAATATAGGATGCTATGTTTGGTTGTTATCAACTTGTAGATTTTCGGCAATAAATTGCTTGTTGAAACTCTATGTCTTAGTTAAATCAGCTAGAACAGTTTCTCGTGAGTTTTACTTGGAAATACGTGTCTACATTGGGTTTACTTCATATGCTTAGCTGGGGTTGTTGCAAAAATACTTGCTGTGCAAATCTTGTCTTCATGCTGTTTACCATCAGCCTATAGCATAGATTGGAGGATTAAAACCGTTTGAGAAAATTGCAGGAAAGGCGTTAATTTCTTTGAAGATCTAAGGCAATCGCAAAACCAATATCGGCACACAAGAGATAGATTTCTGAGGGGACGCTCCACATGAGAGAGGCATACTTTCACGCTTTTCAGACAAACGGTCAATTAGGTCACACTTGAGTGAGGCCCCAAAAACTAAGATGGCCTAGGGCCCCGCGCTCTCTAAATCCGTCCCTGCCGATATTCAAACTTGGGATATGGACAATATCTTCACATTCGAGAGAGCGACTTAGTCATAAAAGTTAAGGAGAGACCGAGACCTCAGACAAATATTTGAGAGAGGCATGAAATTTCGTCGGTATTAAACTGGGAATCCCAGCAACCCGTTTCAAAGCCAAATCATGCAGCACCGCCAAGCTGCTGAAGCTTTACCGCCATTTGTATCAAAGATTCAAGGTCTCGAGACAAAAGGCTTAAGATCAAGGCCCGCAGTACAGCACACTGAATACTAGTTCTTTTCTGGGTGGATATGGTCATGCCGCGGTCATGCGGCTGTTACGTAATCTCTTGCCGATACAGGCATCAGGGGTCTTTCTCATAATTAATTAATCATTACTTTGATATAATTCGATGACTTACTTAATAGAACAAATTCACAATAGAACAGCATTAAGCTCAATAAAGCACATTATAAAAACTCATGTAGTGTCTTTCAACATGTATTTGTTTATTTCCAGTCTACAGACTTTAGCAGGGGTTCCCAACCTGGTGTACATGTACCCCTAGGGGTACATTTGCATACATGAAGGGGTATACTTAAGGCTAGCAGTAAAAGGGGAAAAAACATTTATATACTAGGTCTGCTTTTTTAAGGTTTGTGAAAGGGTGTCGTGATGGAGATTTAGGGTGTCAACACCATTTTCCCTTCGATGTTTGATACTTTCAAATCATATTCCAAAAAAAGCACGTTTCCGTCCAAATGTACTTAATTATTTGAATACGACATTCACTTTTGGCAAACAAAGTAAGGACAATGTCATAAATAGAACGGTTCAATGCAGGCCTACATACTGTTGAGTTCGTCTTTGCTCCTCAACATAGAACGTCTTATGATTCTGAGATAACAACGAAAGAAGACTTCGATTACTGGAGAAAAATAACTGAAGAAAGCAACTTAAAAGTTTACCGACGGATTCACGACAAGTCGAACGAAGCTGAAGACTAAACAACGACCAAAGACATTAACTCTTTAGAACATTGTCATGTGTACCTATCTGGTATATTGTAAAATTGTACTTTGCACATTAACTGTAAGTCACACCCAGGAAGATAGTACCAATTACTATATTAAAAATTAACTTCGAATTGTAAATAGAATTCACAATGAAAACAGTTAAAAATATTATTGTAAATATCGATTCGAAATCCGAAATTTGTCACGTGACCTTGGTGTCGAACCTCGCGCGTATATAGAGTGGAACTGGTATATTCAAATCAGTTCAACTCACGGGCCTCACCGGAGTAGTACCTTCATACACGTAGTGTGATAGGTTAGGTCAAGACAACATTTAATGACTAAACCAGTAGTGGGCCTTGCCAAACTGGTTTAATTCAAAAAGACCTATCAATGGATTAGATTACCTGAAACAATTTACGATTTAGTAGCGGTAATGCTACTAACAAATTGGGCCTCTCTCTCTCTTCCGTGAAAGCATTGAATTTGTATTTAACCCCTGACGCTTGCAGTAACTTATGCTACGTGCTTTATTTTACGATTGTTGATATAAACCACTGTTGTGATGCATATCGCAGTGCTTAGCGTTATATGAATAAAACCATGAGTGAATACAATCTTGTTGTGATAAACTGAGCGGTGTCGAGCGAAACCGGCGGGTCTAAGTTTCTTAATTGTTAACTTGGGCGTGCCATGGACATTTACACTAACCAGTGCTCTCGCGGAATTGTCCTAAATGTGTAGTGGTTCTCTTCTCTTAGAAGTGGACTGCCACATTACTCATTGAATTGATTCAATCGAAGGTTTACTTAAGTTTTATTCAGATAAACATCTACTCAAAAATGAGTAAATACACCTATTGAATGATCTTTGATTCGATACCTCTGTATGATTTATCTGAAGTGAAGCTATCAGTTCGGAACGCGTAGACAGCCAAACATATCGCTGACTGCACATTGGCATGTAATTTATTATCAGTAAGATTAGCGACTGAAGTTCTTCACCAACCTGCCACTTTGTCAAATTCTCTCAAGTTTGTTGAAACGTCATGTAATTAATGGGCGCAATCGCAAGCACTTGCACAGCACGAAATGAATATGCTGGACTGTTCTTGCTGCACTGACGACCGTTATCAATCGTATACATACTTGCATAACTCAATCAAATGAGCATGGGTCTATTCGTAATGGGCCTAACATTTTAAACCGTGAAAGTGTTAAGCTAGTATAAACCAGATCCTAACTTCCTTGCAAAACATTAGCAATCTGAGATAGCTTTATTAAAGCAGGAAGTCACTTGCCCATGCCTAGCCTATAACACGCCTACCAATTGTCAATGTCAATACCCAATTAGTTTAGTCTTTAAGCTGTTGCATTATCTCAATTTTATTCAGTTGCGTTCAGGCAATTGTTACAGACATTACGCCATTTTTACGATTCTCATGTGACTGAGCAGTTGCACAATAATTCTCTCTTTTTCATAAAACGTCCGAAAGTAATTGCTTCTAACGTTACAAAAAATGCTTCAAAGCATTTAACCTGGAGAATGATACTGCCCGGTAACGAACTCCTCACGGACCGGCACCGGGCCGCGGCGGTTGCCGACCACTGATTTAAAAAAATTGGACCCCTTTCAGAAAAGTCTTCGCCCCACCTGGTGTGCCAAGCTGGTTACGGGCCTGATCTCCACTATGCAATCTTGACCTGAGGTTAAGGCCTACAAGAAGGGGGTACAACGCACCCGGGAGGATGAAAGTACGCAAGCTAACTTTTCTGTGATCAAGCCTAAAATTACTAGTGTAAGCCATTTGCCAGTTATTATATTTCTAAATCTTAGCATGGTAGCTGTTTTATCCATATTCTGATTACTATACAAACAAGCTTGGCAGGTTTCGACGAGGGCCACAAAAGCTTGGAGGGCTCAGTATCGGTCTCTGTTCCACTGGTAAAATTTCTTTCAGAGGCCCTGCCTGGCGTCATGGGCATCGGAAGGATTTTTTTCCAGGGCGTTCAATTGTGGATTTTGCCAGATAGCCAAAAGGATTTTCCCAGGGAGGGCAACAGCAGTGGCAGGCGTAACTGACGGAGAGCAGAAGGGCGAATCGCTCCCTGGCAAGCTTAATAGAAAAACCGGCCCCACTTTGCTTATATTTCAGTTTTAGTAGCCTATGCCTTTGGTTTTCAGTAGGTTGTTGTTTTTTAGAGTATTTTCCGGTGATTTCGGGTTTTAGTATGGCCATCCACATCCGTAATCGCCTTCATTTCTCAAGTTTTTTTCTGAGTGTTGTCTGGTGGGCCGCCTATAGTGGCCAATGTGCCCCTTTCAGTTAAGTTTCCCCCTGACTCAAACCTCTAGTTACGCCAGTGGCCAACAGTGGTGAAATTTCATTTGATTGGTTTCCGAATGAAAGACCTGTTCATAACGGGTTTCAGAACAGCAACAATCAGCAGTCATTAAATCCAATACCTTTCACATAAAAGTTTTGAGAATGAGAGGACTTTTCTTCTGAACAAGTTCGTCTTTCTTCCTTACTGATCTTTGTGTACTAATTCAATAAACAAGACTGCCTGTTCGGTATGTTTGGCAATACCGAAGTTTGAAACCATAACAGCGATGTTGTTATATTACTAAATGAGAAGCGCCAAGTCACATGCAGTGGCGTACGCAGAAAATTTTCATGGGGGGTTTCATTCAGTGGCATATGTTGGTCATTTCTATTTGGTGTGCGCTGTTTGTGACGTAACAATTTGACGTCATATTCATGTTTCTAAACCAACGTTTTGGCGAAGTTTGTTGACACAATATACATATTCTTCCACACGCACTCTCCTTATTTTATGTGTTATTGCACTGAAGTTAAACTATCACCGCTCCAAGTTAGGATATCGGAAGAAATTACACGCAACGCTACGACACAGCACTTCATAACTGCAAAAATAGCTGGCTGCGCGTTAAAGCAGGGGAGAAAATCACACCCATCACTGCGTCAGAGCAATTTACAACTATAATATTTTCATTAAGTCGACAAATTAACAAGCAAAAAGTATGCGAAAATAATTAATCTCCATTGCGCAGGTAATCAAATTTTGTAACATATCGAACTCAAGGGTTTTTTTAACCCCAACCCCCCCTTGCGTACGCCCTTGGTCACATATATGTGCCACAGCGTANGTATTTACCGGCTTCAAATTGAAGNCGTTTGTGCCAGTCCGCTACAACACGTTGAAAATTCATAGTATAGCTCTGCTCTCTGTNCATGTTGCATGTGCTAACAAAAGTAATTCGTTATCTCGCATTCATTTATCCTTATGATAATCACAAATATCAAATTGTTTGCGCACTTTTCGAAATTTTAACGGAACGTCATGGGTATGGAATGTTGGACCCCACACTCGCGCCAGAGCATCACCCGACTTCAGTTTGAGTTAAGATCGTGAAACATACAACCGCAATCGATGATTTCAGCGACATTTCATGTTATGACATGTTCATAAACAAAGGCAAGCAAAGTGTTACAGTGAGTACATAACCCATAAATACATTGACTGCACAGCAGCAAGCCCGTAACTGGGGGTGCGAACCCCGCTGGAAAATGTGTTGGGCATAGTTTAAAAGTATTGGACGTAGTTGAAAAACTTTGGACCCCCCTCAGAAAACTCTTCTCCCCCCCGGTGTCCCAAGCTGGTTACATGCCTGCACATTAGTCCAATTAAGCATGAAGAAAATACGGAATAAACAATAAATTTTTTACGAAAAAAACAAATTAACTGGATAGCACATTGACTACACATTAGTCTCAAAAGCATAAAAAAGATACGGAACAAACAATACATTAACAAAAAAAACGTATCAAGTGGATAGCTCTTGGCTTCGGGAAAAAGCTTTAGGTTTTCAGATTTTCCGGACCAAATGAGTCAGGCAGCAGCTGTTCAAGCGTTTTGGTCACCACCCTCCCATCGGATTGCACGCAGTGGATAGTTAAGTCCTTTCCAAGCTGTAATAGATGATTTTCGTTTCATTAAAGGAGCAGTGATAGGATTTATACCGGCGTTGCGATAAGCCACGAACACAAACCTCTCTCAGTGTTTGTCGGCACATTCCGCACGGAGAGACTGAAGTCTTCTTCCTGCACGAAACAGTTACGTTTAAAGGTGCGTTTGGAGTAGCTGGTGCGCAGGAACGTTGTGGCTAACGGTCAGAGACGCTGGGGCATTGCCCCGTTGGCTCCTTCAAAAAGGGGCCAACGGGGACGGAGGTGCCTTTTCATAACAGAAAGTTCGAAATGGTTCTCTAAAATTTTTGTAACTATTTTTGAGGCCAACGTTGTTTCTGAACAGAAACAAGCATATTGGTAACGATTTTTTGTTTTCGTATGTTTCGACTGCCTTCAGCTCTTTTACTGCCCCCCTGCCGCTGATTCGGCGTCGCTACTAATGACGCAAATCATGCAGAGCGAACTAAGCGAACTTCATTAATAAACAAGGGCACCCATGGGCGTCGGAAGAATTTTTTCCAGGGGGAAGCACTGGGGGATTTTTCCAAAATTTTTCTAGGGGAGGGCTAAAAGTGGTTAAATTCCGTTTTTCCCTCTCCAACTTAAGAGAACAACCTTTTTTGCTGAAATTTTCGAATTCCATGGGGGCCAAGCCCCCCCCTTTTCCGACGCCCATGAGGGCATCGCACGCAGTGAGTTTTCACCCATAGATCATTCATTAACTTCCATATTCGCTTTTCCTCTGGGGTAGGTCGCGGGAGCGAGAACCACTCGAAATAGCTCACGGCCAGTAACAATCTCAGATAGTTCTGCCGGTGCCACACCAGGGCGGTATTGAGAAAGGTCGCATATAGTCATGCCATCTTTGCCTTGGACGTGCCACACCGTGAATTCAAATGCTCGGAAAATCCCCTATCTGTCCCTTACACTTGGGATAGTATTCTTTCGGTCGTTATCCAAGATTCATGACCACAGGTGAGGATTGGAACAAAGATTGATTTATATGACTGACAGCTTTGCGGTGTTTGAAAGCTCCTGCTTTGTAACCACAGAGCGATGAAGCTCACGCAAAATTGACTTTGCTTTATCAATCCGTGTATCATTCTTTGTTCCGTCTTCTGTCNCTCGTGAATACCACCACAGTGCTGATATTCACTCTCGCTTGGTCGCACGGAGAAAACTGNGAGCCCACAGGTGAGCTCAATTAATTACGTGTGGCAGGAATTGCAAATCCTTGAAGCATTACTTCAAGCCCATTTATCCACACCAAATTTCCTCAATTAAATTTCATCCATTGTTTAATGTTGGTTTGTTTGTTTCTCTAACTGTGCATAATTGATTTCCAACTATTTTTCTTAAAAATTTTTCAAAAATCATAAACGCGGTTGGTTGACTAGATGACCTCCATGGTTCTTTACCAATCCTATGTGACAAAGTGACATTTTTTGCTTAAATTGGTCAGTTCTTTTGCCATTGTGTTTTCATTTATTTTTATG
>JGI24021J15306_10004494_pt1 | contig 16233 bp, 5 predicted proteins | sample Ectturendosymbi1_FD_15306 | JGI IMG/M metagenome (IMG submission 15306) | reverse complement strand
TTTGAATACTTACGTGCGCAGCGGCATGGCCAGCCCAAAATTTTAGGTGGGTCAAAATGTTTGATTTTAGGCGAGCAATAGTATTGTGTTTGAGAAACTGCCTCTTAAAGTACGAAATGACCAGATAGGCCTATTCTAAAATATTTGGGAAGGCCAAAGCCCCCTGCCCCCCCTGGCTACGCCTATGTACGTGCCGTTTATATAAGGTATATGTTATGTAGGCCTAAATACTCCATGTGAGCACTTACGTATTTATATGACATTGGGACCATATTTTTTGTATAAAAATGTGTTTAGTAGAACTTTCATTTATAGTGAAATAAACACATTCGGACTGCCCAAATTGAGCAAAATAAGCTTTGCATTTAATATTTTGCCCTTATCCCTGTGCAAGAATGGTTTATTTCAAGGTTATCCAAAAAAATCACCCCAATGGACGTTTCTGGGTCGGAAACCATCGATCAAAAAATGTATCTGAAAAAATTTAGGGGTGTGCTTCAGCCCCCTTAGCCCCCCCCTGGATCCGCCTATGAACAACGAAAGTGAACTCTGAAGCGTTCAATTATACTTTGAAGTAGTTACGGTTTTCATGCCAACTTACTAACTCGAAGAGTTACCCATTCCCACATGACGAGAAAGGACACCAGAACTGGTATCTAACTGCCAAAGCTTCCTCCGACACTGTGGTTCACTCTGACGAAACATAAGACATTAGGCCTACTTTTTACGTAGCCTTCAAGTTTTTGTAAAGGCTACTGAACGGTAGTTGCAACATGCGAGTTGTTCCGATTTCACTAGCGGTGATGTAGGCCTACGTTGTGTAAAAACTTTTGATACTTCGTTACGTTGCTTAAACTTTCCGAATTTGGTCCCAAGCAGTAGCGAAGCCAGACCAAACGTTTTGGGTCCAAGTGTTTTGACTTTAAGAGAGCAACAGTGTTTTGTTTGGGATACCACGTCTCAAAGCACAAAACGACAAGATATGCTAGAAATTTGGTGGGTCGTGGCCCCGTTGCCCACCTGGCTACGCCTATGTTCCCACGTCATCGGGTACGTTACAGCCAGGCCAATGAATTCCAATTTGAATGCACATGCTTCAGTTCACAGGATACTTTTAGCGTTAGGGACGGTTTGCATGAGTCGCAGTCGAGTGACGTCAGGCGCAATTCCTTGTTTCTTTTATTTTCGCGAAAAGGAAGCGTAACTGAATTCGACCAAGCTCAAATTGCAAATTTTCACGGAGCCCAGCTATACACTTGGCTACGTTCTGGCAGCATTCGACGTAGCGCCAGGTTGAGAGAAATGTGAGTTTCTTCCTAAGATCTTCGCGTTGGAGCTGTCAAGCTTTGGAGTCAGCACTTAACCCAGGTCCTATACAGCAAAACAACCTGGGGATAGAAGCTGTGCACAAGGATTCATGTGCTATTCAGACATTTCTTACGTGCCGTAAATTTAGGCTTGATATGCTATGAATTCAGTGATAGGCTAGGTTAGGGTTGTTAAGGCTACAGCACCAACGTGCCTACTATAGTGTAGGTTAGGGTTACCATTTCTGAGTAGCAGGGGCGACTCGCCTGGATGTACTGCGGTGCTACAGCCCTCCATGAAATGTGCAAGTCATATGATTCCGCCAGTTTCGCCATAATTTTGCATTTAGGTATTCACCGAGGTAGAAAACACAAGCATTTTATCTGCGTCCTATGCAATTCTTAAATTGAATTTTATTGTCAACATTTCAAAGTAATATAATTCCTAATGAGATGTTATTTGTGCTAGCTAAATAGTATACTATTGCGGTAATTTAAAGAGAGTGTCATCAAAAACGCCATTAACTAGAAACAGCACTAATTAAATCAGTTGTAGCCAGCGCAAACATACCACATGTTCACCCAGGGATGGCAATTTGCAGCTCCCCTGGCCATTTTCACCACGAGCCGCCGCTGCTGAGTAGCCAAAGTTCGACACGCATTCGCAGTAGTGACAGAAACCACCTGTTTTCTGCGAAAGTTTTGCGCAAATTATGTTGTGCGAATTTTTGCGATAGAGTGCTGCGCTGGTTTTCTATTTTTGACTGTCTACTCTAAGCACTCTCTATACTACAGCTAAATCCAGAAATTATGTCAGTTTTAATGTTTTTCTCGGGACGCATAGGAACCTAGTGTAGGCAGCTGTTAGCTCCACCCTATAATTGCGCTTACAGTAAATGTGAAATCAAACTGTTTATACCAATTTTTAAAATTTGTGATTCTAGATCAAAATTTTTCTAGACTAGAGGCCTTAACCAGCTTCTAGACTAGAGGCCTTAACCAGCTAACAGCGTACATCTGGTGCATATTCACTTTTTTCAGACTTGAGCGTATGTGCATGTATCCTGATGCAGTGTCGAACTATAATCACAGAAAAACGTATGAAGAGAACGTGCGTTTGTGTAGGCATGCGGAATGAATAAAATTTCTCCACGAATAGACTGCAGCAAACTTCCACCGAACAACCCTACCCAACATTGAGCAAATGCAGTCTGCGTATCTTACAGTAAGGGCAGGTCATTTAATGGTGATTCCACGAACTATTTAAAAGTGAAAGTTCGTGGGCAATGGTGGTAGAACTGTCACCAGTAGCTTAAAACCTTAAAAAACTGCGTGTGTCAGCTTATCGTCAACATTGCGTTTGGCCAGTATTGGGTACACTCACATGCGACGCTTTCTTGCACTTTCCAGTTCCAAACCTTGCTCTGAAATGGGCAGATAAGCCAAGAGCAATTTTAAATCCCGTCGGCAAAATACGTTTTGTGAAACAGAACTTCTAAAAACCGGTATTTGTTATCCTTCACTCTGGGCCGCAGTTCGCACAGACAGCAAGCCAAGACAAAAGAAAATTCAGTGCATCCGAAAAAAAATTCGTTTGAAACACTTCGCTTCGCGTGCGTGAAACCTTAAGCAAGCGTGGTAAACCTGCGGCCGTCAGAATTTTCGTTACCCTAGTTAAAAATTAGAAGATCGAGTCAAAACGAAACTCCATGACAAGAAAATAGTCAGACAGCAAGCCAAGAGAAGTATCTCTCGCTTCTCAAAATTTTCTCCATTTAATTTTCGTAGAAAAAAAAGGGTAAAATTTTCAGATGAAATTAATTATTATCGCGGCCCTCCAGCGATATCCCACAGTATACGTGGTACGTGATACTAAATGGGTTCCCTACCCCTGTCTAAAAGAAATTATACGCTGCGTTTCACTGCAACTGACGTCACTATACAGTCGTGTGTACCGGGCTTAAATCGTGAATGTTTAATGCTGCTTTTCAAATTTTTCTTTGCCATGCCATCATCAGTTTGAAAACGTATTTCACTTATGATGCACAAAATGCGGCGTTGGAATATTTAGTGGAAAGATAAAACCGGCCGCTATTTTTCATAATTAAAATAAGGGAAATTTGTTAAATTGAGCATCGCGCTGTTGCTCGAAAAAGTGACATCGTTGCGTAAGGTTGGATTAGATTTGTGAGAAGCGGTTTTATGAGACAAGTATATTTATGTGATTGGCGATTTAAAAAAACTAACGTTTCGTTAAAGTTACGTTAACGGAAAAAATTTCAAAAAACGAATGTGACAGAAACTAAAAAATTTTGGTTTTTACCTGAGGTGTTTATTGAATGGAATTGCACCTGTGTTCCCGTTTTTCTGCCTCAGTGATTTCAAGGCATATGCCAACAAAAAGACTTTACCGTGAGGCTAGGTTCAAAATTGTTTCATAAAGCAAAAGCGCCACCACCACCTTTGCGCTAAAGGCGATCTTTCGTCATGCTTAATGTTGCATGGAACAAAGTCGCAGTATTCCTCCAAGCAAGTGTTGCGCTGGGAATTGCCGAGTTGACAAATTTTCTGCGTGTTGATGGAAATTCTTTTGGCTCACTTCTTTCAGAAAGTAGAATTTTTCCGCGGTTTGCTCGGGCCGAAATCAGTGGTTCAGCTCACAGTGCTTAATTAACTACATATTTTTACTTTCAGTCGAATTTCAACAGTTTCATTACAAGCAGGGGCGTAACGACGGGGTAAGGGGGCACAATTCCCCGGGTGCCAAACCACTGGGAGGCGCCGAAAAGTCCTAACAATGTCGCAAGTACTCTCTTCAATACAGTACATGTGATCCCGAAAGACCTTAAGTTCGAACATTTAAGCGCCAAACTTGTTTCTTTCCCCAGGTGCCATCTGACCTCGGTACGCCTCTGAAGACTAAATAACTGCTGGTGGTAAAACCTTCCGCGTATGGCCTTACTGCTTTTCAAACGCCACCCGTTGCTGTCCGCAAATAGACGTGAGGAAAAATTTTCAGTTTCTGAAATGCCATCAGTTGTTTAAAAATACAACATGCCTTGGTGGTCCCAGATTTATTGTCTATTGATGCCATTAGACAAGCTCCTGCTGCACGCTTCATCAGCAGGACCAGCCTTTCGGGAGAGTATATTTGGAAAACACATTCATTTCTGTATTGCCACGTGTGGAAAAATTTTGGCTTGAGACAAGTGGAAAGACAGTTTTGTGCGGAGCTGTAGGCAGTGGAGTTTCAGTACTACAACTCAGTTAAAATAATCAACTTCACCTCTGCCCCACTTGCTTTGGACCACGAAACATTCGAGAGTACGCTAGCGGTATCAACTGTAGGTTGCGGGTTATGCCACTGTCTTGCGTAGGCGTAAGCTTAAAACAGGTGATGAGCGCGAACATCAAACGTCGACGGAAAACCGATTTACCCAGCTTGCAACTCATCACGTTCGAAAAAGGTGAGATGTATTTTCACTGACTGAAGTCCTTGTTCATTTTTCGAGAGCCTGTTGCACATATTGATTTCCGTTAACCAGATGGCGCAGTCGAAGTGTTCACCAATCACGGAATTGTACCATCCAACTGCGAAGACTTAACATCCATGTTTGGCAAGCATTTATCAGGTATTGATATCAGACAAATAATTGTATATTCGTGTTGGCACTTCGCTTATATTGTGTGTTGCTGTACAGCGCTACTAGTTTGCAGTAGCAGGATGCCTTTCTCCTTTAGACTTTCTTTATCGTAAGAATGAAAAAAACGGACAGTGTGGCTGATTTCGAGCAATTGTCGAAGTAGGTCCCACATCGTCTCCGCTATGCGATGTTGCTGTCACCGAAACGAGTGCATGAGAACGAAATTGTTGGAGTGGAAAACTATTTTTGCGTGTTGTCTGTACCGATTCACACGAGAAAAGCAATGACGTCCCAGTCTCTTTCGTGAATAACCAGAAAAAAAACAAGTACACTTGTTGCAAATTTAGAAAGATCAAACCTTTGGCTGGTGTTTGGTTGCAAAAATTAAAGATGTTGAACGTCTAATAGCTTTTCATAAATTCGAAAAATCTCATTAATAGTTTTCCGGAAATTTTTTTTGCGTCTGNGCGGCGTCTTGTGCTCATTTGCCAAGTAAGGCTAAGGACGCTGACAGCCGTGCTGTTTTGTAATTGGCACCGACACGCTTCTTTTACCAGGGCGTCTGGAAGGGTTTATGGCTGTGGTGACGTGTCTGTTGTAGTGTACGAAAAAAGCCTCGCGACTAGGTTACTATTGACTGCGTACGGCTGATTTGTGAAGCGAGGGGCGCAGGTAGGAGTGTTTTTCGCATGGATAGATACTTAGTTGGTCAAGTTATGTTATAGCAAAATTTGTCACCATCTTGTTTGATGACGGTTGCGGACTGATTCTAGACGTTAGTCGCTTTGCGAAGTAGACAACAGAGCAGGCTTGTGTAGAGTTTATCACCGCAACACATACCGTAGTTAAGCAGACAGCTACCAGGATGTGCATCGATTGCTCACAGAAAACGGCAAAGTTCTTGGTGTCGGTGTCATTTGTTCGAGTTTTGGTGATTTTCTGTAGTTTTGAGGAGTTTGCGATCCATAAACACTTTGTCCTTATGGTATTGGTCGATTGCGGTATTTTTGAACAGTATTTAACGTTGTGCTCCATTGTTGCCTTTCAAGGATATACGCTTGCGGAACAGTATGCATCTAAGCGGTAACGAAGCGATCCTTTGGATATGTCTCTTGTTGTCAGCAATCTCGTTCCGTTGCAGGTTATTGTGGTCGGGGGTGGTCACTCCTTTGGTGACCGAGGGTATTGTAGCCAGCACGCGACGATCAGGAGACGATTCCCGAAAATCCCGTCATGTCGCAGTCACAAATTTTCGCGGCCTTTGGTGAGTAGATTTTTTTTGTTTTTTCCTGCAGCTTGTTCAGAAACAGTTATTTTTGCAACATAACGCTGTGGTGCCGGAAAAGATGACGCGGTACCTATTTCTGAACAGGATAGCACTTTGGTTTAGGCGGCAGGAAGGGACTGAATCCAGTTTGGGCTATTAACTTAAAGAATTCGAGGCATTGGTGCCCCAAAATATGTGCCATAACTCTGTTGATTGAAACTTTTTACCGCAACAAACTTGTTCCAAGTCCATGCCTCCGCTGACTTGTCAACATTTAATTTATCTTTGTGGGAAAACAGATTGTCTTCGGAACGATTTTGAAGGCGCGTGAAGATTACGGCCATAACTAATTAGGAAAAACTTTGTCTCGTAAACTTTTGAGTAGGCATCCTTGTTCTGCAAAGCGGGTTGTTTGTGATTCGTATAACTTAACTACTGCGATCTGACGCACCGGGTATTGGTAGCGCGCCCTTTTCGCTGGTACCGTTTGAGCTGCAACGTCTATATTCCACAACCTTCGTCGAGTTATTTTGCCCATTGTTATCCAGTCGTGCGTGTATAGGTGACTGGTTGATGTACTGCCACAGCTCTTTGTCGCGGTCTTTACGGCACGTCATGTCTAGCGTTTCGCTTGCGGCCAAACAGATCTTGGATATCTATGCCTGATGCGCGGACTTGGAACGATTTTTGTTGCTTTCGTCTTTGCAATAACTCAGCTGGGCTGCTGCTCTATTTGCTACTTTTGATAGCATAAAGAAAATTGTAGTTCCAATTCCAAAAGACGAATGATAACGGTTGAACCACGCCAGTGAAACAATGTTTATGACTGCCCCAAAAAGTCGTATGTGTTTTGCATTCACGTGAAACGAAGCCGATTGCTTAAATCTCTTAGTGTTTGTTTTTGGTGGTTTGTAGGATTATAAAATTGTGTCTTGCGGTTCTTCGCAACATTTAATGCCAAATACGAATACGAAACACGCCAAACTAACTGAAACAAGTGTTCTGCTGCGACTGACGATGACATGCCTGATATGTTAACATAACTCCGCCTGAAGTATGTCATAAAGTGGCAAAATGAGGATAGCCGCTGTAGCCCGCCAATATCTGGAAGTACCACTGTACGACGTCCTAGTGGAAAACATTCTGTAAATATGAAAAGACAGCAAAGCTTGCATGCTTTCATGGAACTTTCAAACCTTGTTTTGCATATATAGGTACTTATTTATAGGCGCTCGGCAGTGTGACGGTTAACAAATCGGACTCTTAGTTTACTGCAATGATAGTAATGTTTAAAATAAGTTTGAGCGAGATGTTAATTGAGTCTTAGCATTGCTTTTTCGTCCTTTGCTTATTGCGCGTGTTTCTTGAAAACAAACAAGGAGCTTGGGTTGAAAAACAAAGTAACAATCCAAAAAACTCAGCTGACAGCATCATTTATACAGCTAACTTTACAAACTGCAGAAACGGTTTCGTACGACCTCTTGGCCTAAGCACTTGCAGGAAGCAATATAAATTATCTTACCAATATTAGATCTGTGCAAAAGTACCCGCTTCAGGTAAATGTACATTCGCAGAAGTTTTTTGTTATCGACTTATTTCACTTGAATCTCACGGAATAATTTAGGAAACAACGTTATTTTACGTTTTTGATGCTTCGTACGCCCCAGGGAATGTACTGTGGATCATTACTTGACTGATCCAGTTAGATACTTGTGAACATTGTTTTTCACAACCCAAGCGCAATTTGCACCAATTGTGTTGATACAGAAGAGATCTGCCGTGTAAGAAAGGCTTAATTGAACACAACGCTCTTGCCAACTGCGTCAAAGCGTCTCTGCATTTCTTGCCATCGTTCATTCAAGCATTAAGTAAATACCAACTTGTTCATTTCAACGCTCGTACTGCTGGTTTGTTCATAACCGTATAAATTCGTGCAAGGCACAAATGTGAAAGTGCAGATGTTCGCCGCGCTTTTCCGTGACAGTGTTTACTGTTTTATTCCACAGGAAAGGCAGTGGGAAATAACAAAGGGTCAGTACAAAACTTCGGCATTGTCGGGTTTACCATCACATTTGAACAACTGACCAAGTTCATATTCTTCTATTGTCCTTGCGACTATCCAGATAATAAGGTTCTTTCTTGATCGTTTCTTTAACATATATCTATTGTTCGTTTTTGTTTTTTTGTGGACTGCAGGCATGCTTTGTAATTTGCGTTTGAACAATTCCTTTCAATCCTAAAACGGCTTTCTTGCAGTCTGTAAATCCAGCAACAACGCATAATAATCCAGAATCTGACATATTTTATCACTCGTTGGTATATGACTCGTTTACGGAAGTTTTCCGGATTATCCTGCTTCTTATGAGTTGCCGACACAATAGGTCAACAGCCCATACTAAGCCTTTTCTTTTTGAAACTTTTGTGCTTTGTTCCTGGTATGAAAAACTTACCTTCTGTGCAGTTGCTATATGTTTACACAGTTGTTTTTCTTTCTGTTTATTTCTATGTCTATTTATTGAATACAAAAATAGCTACTTGCTTTTGCAGATCACAACCCTAATTGAGGCAACCGTAAAGGAATTTGACTTTGCTTACCGAAACACGTATGCTGTAGACTTTTGACAAACGTTGCAGTACAAATCGTAGTGGAGTAAGCAGGGCTAGCTTTCTGTCATTTCCTGGTATTAACACTCTTGCTGGCTGTCAATCGTATCTGGACAAAGTTCTTATTTTTGGTGTAGCAAAAAGGGAATAACTTCTATCAGCAACCACAATCGCGCCCAAGAAAACGAAATTCCTTTCCACGCATGCGCGTTATACTAAGCTGTTCGCAGCTCGCGGGCTCAACGTAACAGGTCTATTGATGGTGCGCAAGTTTTCATTTTGATAACTTGATATTTTATGTTCACAATTTTTTATCGTCCTACTGTAACGGTCTTTTTTAACACGCGTTATGAGATACAGCTGACCCCTCGCCAGGTCTTTCTGTTGCTGCGCAAACTTGTTTTCAATCCAAGCCGAAGCAGTTCATAGCATTAAAAACGCGCCATTTACATAAATTACTGCATGAACCCGTAGTCAGAACTTTCTGTTTTTGGGTCATTGGAGGACCCTCAATTTTAAACCCCTATTTGAAAGCCAACTCGCGGTTTTCAGTTCTGTTGATGCGAGTAACTGTTTGTGCTGTCATCTAGCTAAGGAATATTCAGCCAGTAATGCACAAAACAATGCTTTATGTAGGTTTTATTAAGGTGTTTTAGGGACCCGATTCCGGTCCCTAGAATTGTTAATCGGGTCCCTAGAATCAGAGAAAATCAGGTCTCTAGAATCAGAGAAAATAGGGTCCCTAGAATCAGAGAAATCGGCTCCCTACAGGTCCATACCGGGTAGCTAACATTTTTCTTAAAACAAAACTGCTTTATGTGTTTTAGACTATGACTGTATGTAGGTTTAAGTTGTTTGATTATCGTGCATGCTTCCGACGTGAAAGCGCATCACTTACAGCTAATCATTTGTCAATTGAAACCAAGTTAATTTTTGTCCAATGTGTAGCTAAAAGCATCGTTGAAGATGACCTTTTCACATAATGCACGGTTGTCCGTGAAGGACCGGGAGCTCCTATTGCTTACGATTGTAACGTCAGCAAATCTTGTGATTTTTATTTTTACGATATCCACGTCTCACCGCAACGCTGTGCAGTTGGAAAAAAACATTTCTTCTTATTTAAAGGTTGTGCCTGAAAATTTTGTACAAAAGAGACCAACGTGATTTCAAGCGTAAACTGCGCTTACTCGTCAAAGACAACAATACGCTTGCTGGTTTACCAAATTTTAGCGATACATTTTTTCGAAAAATCGCAAATTTAACTGGACAAAATGAAATCAAAATGTCATTATAGATTGTTTCCACGCAATTTGTGCTCAAGTTGTGGCGTTTACGTTTTGCTGAAGAAGTAACTTACTGCTCGAGCGGTTTACAAATCGGTTCTGGCTTCTCACAAGACAACGCTTTTAAAAAGTTTCGGAAGTGTAATTTTTGGTTTTCGCCGAGTTTTATGATTCTAACTGAAGATAAACGTATGTTGGTCTTTTAAACGTGCTGTAATCTTTCCACTGTTTTGTATTACTGCTTTCATTTTCGCGAACGAATGAAAAACCTCATTTGAAAGCAAGCAAATGTTATCAAAAAGATCTTGTGAAAACTTAGTTTTTGAATTCCTTTTCAACGCTAATATTTAGTTTTAGCACGATACCAGTATGATTTCACACAAAACATGTGGTTATCCATATCATTTTTGTTTTAGTTTTTTTATTTCAATGATATCCTAATGACAGAATTGTTAATCTAGTAGTTCCAGCACACATCAAGTATGCTATTGATTTAATATTAATCTCTTGGAATGAAATGTGATGCTGATGGAAACTTCCCCACGAAAACATTGTATGTAAATTACCGTAGCCCGACAAGCTGCTTTCCAGCGAAGTTTGAATTCCTGGAACATTGTGCAAATGATATAGGCATTCGAAAGCTTGCCACTTGGTGTATAAACTTGGGTTGTTGTGCCGGAAGCCAAGAAATTTTAAATGACTGGAATCGGAGCCTGGAAATACTCAGTAACAGGAGCCAGAACCATTTTTTCTATGTCGTTTTAACTGAATTTAGTGCGGAATTTCTTAACACATTCAATGCAAATGGTGGAATTGAAATATGTGAAAAAATCCTGGCATGCCTTATGGATGCTACGATTGCGATATGTGTACGTAATTTTCATCGTTTATGTGTAGTTCAGGGCTTCTTTAATGTTTTTACATGTGACCCCCTTATCCATCAAACATATTATTTCGCGACAACTCATCTACGCTGGTTTAATAATACAATTGCACAAATAATACAATGGTTTTCAGTTTTCACTGGACCAAATCATTTTGAGCCGAAGCCAAAATTTTTAAATGCCGGAGCCAAAAACTTTTAGATGCCTGGATCCGTAGCCAGAGCCTGAAATTTGGGTTCCAGTTCCACAACCTTGGAAGAAACATTGAAAAATCGTGATTAATAGATTGTTACTCTACCTAAAATTTTGTCTCTTTCATATTCGCTCTGATGATTTGGCCTGATGCGTGTTTTTCCAAAGTGTTTGAAAAATGTTTCGTTTTTTCATTATAATGTTTAACAATCGAAACGTCTTTGAAAAAAAGATTTTGTTTTTAAACAGCGTGTTCACCTCAACACAACAATCTTTCCGTGATACAGCCTTTCATCGAAATACCCAGGTTGTTCGATTGTACCCCCCAGCCTATTTTTTATCTCAACAATATTGGATAGTAGGGCCGTTTATCGTACAGTCGGCATAGCGTTGTTTAACGCTGAAGGAACGTTGATGCTGATGCGTCGTTTATTTGTTCGAGATAAAAGGCTTGACTGACTTTGTTTAACGTGTTAACAGTTTTATGGAGCTGTCTTTATCTGGGGACCTGCTGCAGTTTTGTTGATCGTGGGTTACCTAGCCAACCGTAGAACGTGGAGGCTTACCACAGGTGAGAAATTGATTTTGATTAATAAATTCGAGAATTCCCGTTATCTTTTTTCCAAGCATTCAAACTTGCTGTTTATTTGCTATTCATGCAGTGTTCATGTTTTCTATACCTTATACCTGGTAGCGTGTGTACAAAACCTTCAATTCATCGCCTATACAGTCAAGCGCACATTTCGCGCTCTTTTAGTTTGATATATACCAACGACCCTTTGCAATGTCTCCCAAATGCTTCAGCTACGTAGTAATTTGCATTTTAAAATTAGGTAAGCTTCCAAGAACCAGCAGTTGCACTGGCTGCACGCAAGGGCCTCTGGTCGGAAGTGTCACTTCAATCCATTTGAGATGCTGCCTCTAAAGTTCTCATTCAGTGCTTTCTATTGAGCGTAATAGTCATCTCCGTTGCACTACTTGATCACTTGACCTCCACAAACATTTTTAAAACCATGAGAAATTCAGCATTCAAGTCTTGAAAATTTTATATCAAATAACAGCTTGTCCAAGTATGTAGACCTGCTCACTTTCTGTCCCGTTTCGGTATCTATGCCAACACATGGTGTGACTAATTATTCTCACAAACCAGATATCTTGTATGAAACAGCGTTGAATTTTGCAATTTGATGTGCACCGTCAGCTTAATGTTTTTTTAGGTTTGTGCAATCGGACTCAGGGCATCGGGAAAGGTGGAAAACGAATTGTTCATTTCATTTATATATTTCTGCAAATCGGCATGAAAGCAATGCTTGCACCTTTGACGTGGGTTGTCTTGGCATTTCTCAAGGTAAGGTTGAAGTAATGATAAAAGGCGCGGTCTTTATTTTCCGGTGCAATCCAAACCATCATTCTCAGCGCCAAATCCGCGGACTCATTTGAGTCCGTAAAACGTGTTACTCCGTAAAATCCTTACCGTTTTGCCTCTATGCAACCATACATTATCTTCTGAAAGAGCATTTTTGCTGAGCCAAGCGCTTGAAGTCGTAAATTATCACCTTGCTTGATTTAATTACGGGTCAACCATAAACGCTGTGCCCTGAGGAGTAGTTTACGTTGGTAACAGAAATGCCGTCNGAAGTAATTGCATGTTCTGCTGCAACACGGTTAATACCACATTTTGTGAAAGTAATTTGGTTCGTTTTGAAATTTTGAATGAGGGTGTTGCGCAAGCAGAGCTTTCGAAGGCATAGGACCAATAGAACAATCCTTCACTTCAGCTTTAGCCTTTCAGCCTTCCTCTAAAACAGGGGTTCCCAACCTGGGGTACATGTACCCCCAGGGGTACATTTGCCAATCCGAAGGGGTACATTTGAGGTTATCAGTAGAAGAGCAAAATATAATTGCATATGATTTATTTCCAAATATTTACGCCTATATTAATGAATATTCTTTTCAAAAATCATTATATATGCTTATTGTTAAATATATCAATGAATAATCATGATAAAATGTATTGTCATAGGATATCTTAGGGGTACATGTACATCTGTCAAAATGCTGAAGGGGTACATACTTACCTGTTGAAATGCTGAAGGGGTACATGGTAAGAGAAAGGTTGGGAACGCCTGGTCTAGGGTAAGTGCGTCCGCTTCGGTGCTGGTACGTCGGGAGTTCGAATCCCTGCTGGGTCTTAGCAAGAACTTGTAAATTAGTACTGTAGCCTTCTTGCCAGGCGCACGGTGTGCGAAAGAGCTGCAGGGAACACACCCAGAACATAAAAAAACGAGTGAAATAAAACCAGACATTGTACAAACTCAGTCGTAGCAAAACCCAGTCGTGGCGCTACAAGACCATTGTCGTAAAAGCGCCAACAACAAAAACATCATATCGAAAAAAAATTGATTACTGATTACCAGTGGCGTAACTGACGGGGAGGCAGGGGTGCGCGCCGCCCCCCTTGGCAAGCTAAATTTAAAAAACGGGCCCCCTCAGAGATTTCATGAACTGCAGAATATGAAAGTGCTTCTACAATTTTTGCAAATCCGTTGGTCTTGACATTTTAAATACTGAAATAGTGCAGTGCTTAGCAAACCAGCAATCATCAAATGAATCGCAAATTTAGAGTTGTTGTAGTGCAGCGGTGTGCATTGTACAGTACATCAGCTTAACGTGCATGCTGTGTGTGATGTAATAATGAGCCCGTAGGTGTGGAACATTGCCGCCATTTGCGGCCATTTTACTTGTTTTGGACTGTGTGGTGGAGTTGTGAATAAGTGTATGTCTGAAAGCTGTCGTGTACATTTCCTTGAGATTAGAATACTGGGAAAGTTGTGTAGTGACACAACTTTTTTTTTGTTTTGCAAAGCCAATTAACAAAGTTGTCTGCAATTCACCGCTGAAAGTTGAACCAGCGGTGTTGATTTTAGCATCTTGGTTGAAGGTGATAACCTCGTTTTTCTGGCCATCCCAGCGGGTACCACGGCTTTCTTCTGCGCAGTGCGCTTTACACCTCCTTCCTCCTTGAAGTGAAGTAGGCGATTAAGCCCGTAGTATGGGTCGCGACCCGAACAAGGGTTACGATTTCGCTAAGGGTCAGAAAGTAGGTAGCGTCGAGGCGATCGTAAACCTAAACCTGAGTTGCAATTTTTCAAACTTGTCTGTGTCTGTTTGCAGTGTAGGGTAGGCACTTGAGGAAAGAGTAGAATGCTGACATTGAAAACGAACTTAGTAGCAACCTACTGCCAAAAATCATCCATACAATCAACATTTTTGTCATGTCAATATACGCTATTTGAGGCTTGGGTGGTAAGATGTTCACCAAACTCAGATTTCAGTCACGCTAGCAAAAGTTTTGGAACCGCTGGTTAATTACGCAATATGCAATTATTGTCAGGAGTCGTCTGATAAACACCCACATCCAGATTCATTTATCATTTCTTAACTTTTTCTGAGNATTGCGAACGCTCTACATGGCAGTTTGGCACTAACATTATCAATCAAAAATTTTGGTGCGTGTCTTATCTNTTTACTTAGTGATCTTTGCAGTGCCGTCGCCACAGGGGNATTTTGGGGGCTTAGACCCCCAAACAAAGCTCCAAGACCCCCAAATTGAACTATGAAGCACTATAAATCGGTGGAGTCTTTGTGAAATTTCAGAATGTCAAGCCCGCGATATTGAAAACTTTCTGGCGACGGTTCCGGATCTTTGTAATGTTGATTATGCAGTACAGATTGCAGTTTTGACAACGAAAAACTAATATGTGCAACATAAATATACGAAGTAGAAGTAAATATGAAATCTGGTGCTCAAAAACGTAGAGAAAGCTCAGCAGCAATTTCAAAGTTCTGCTGCAAAGTCTAGAGAGCCGACGGAAATTTTTGCTGCTTCCATCACCCCTACTAACAACAATTTAGCTGAAAAAGCCTGTAATGTTTTACTAGTAATTATCCGACTTGAAAGACAAAGTTTTCTTGCCTTTGCTGCTTCAAATTTATTGAACATTTCGTCAAAAATGATATAATATAAAAAGCCACATGTGTTAACCTAGAAAATATCTAACGCCATAAACGCTGCGGAGATGTTCTGGGTCAGCAACTTTGTGATCTGAATTTCGACAATTAAATGTCCACGGAGATGTTCAGTTTATGGGTCAACTCAAATAAAAAACACATGTAGCAACAACTGAAAAGTTCACAGTTATAGCCAGTATGGTCAGCGCAGTTGCACAGTTTCAATTAATATCTTGAAAAAGTCGTCAGTATTTAGTTGCATTAATTCTTATGATTACTCCTTCACCCCCGCCATGTTGAGGGGATACGCAAGCAAAATACGTAATTAAATTGATTTTATATTTGATGCCAACCGTCAATTCGTGCTTTAAATTAAATAAATACAAACGGTTGTCCGCCTCATGTATATCTCACAAAAACATTTGATACCTTGATGAAAACAGTTTACATGCTTTTGTACACCACTGAGCATCTCCATCCGACAATTTTAGCCATTTACTTCAGATCCTGATGTTAAAGTGTCTTCATTTCTGCCAGATTACTCTTTGATGATAAATGGAACTGGTGCGCTGTTTCAGTGTTTGGCATTCCGCTGTGTTCATGAGTGTCCGCAGGGTGGACTAACGCCGGATTTAGGGGGGGAGGCAAGGGGCCCAGGGGCCCCCGCCATGTTCACGTGTTTAGCCATAAGTACGACATGTGCGTGCCACTTAGTCATTTTTAGCGAGAAAAGTTGGTTTGTAGACGCTAGTCGGTCGGCCAAACAACAGTATTTCACTTTAAGAATATTTGATATTGTGGCGAAACAACTATGACGCATTGGTTTCCTGAAAGTCGTTTAGGTATCTGCGGAGCCAGATTAAAGGGTAGGGGGACCGGGGCAATGTTTAGTTGAGGGCCCCTATGACGTAATTCATGACGTCATCGTTTGTAAAAGTTATGTTTTCGCTGATTACCAAGGTTCCCGTTTGTTTTTTCCGGTAGTCGAGAATGTGCTTACTCAAATTTACATACAGTTAGCTGCGAGAAGAGAATTTATTA
>JGI24021J15306_10004493_pt1 | contig 16233 bp, 10 predicted proteins | sample Ectturendosymbi1_FD_15306 | JGI IMG/M metagenome (IMG submission 15306) | reverse complement strand
AACTTTATTTAGTTACGGCACACTATAATAAATACTAGCCTTGGCCGCGGCACACCTACTTTATAAAAACCTACTCTTCACAAACTTTGCAATGGAAGTGATGCAACATACAGAAGGTTTTGTCAAAACATAAAACATTCGCGGCGCACTTCAGCCTCATCAGCTGCACACTTCAGCCTCTTCAGCTGCACACCAGTGTGTCGCGGCACACAGTTTGGGAAACACTGATTTAAACCAAAGAAACATCAAAGGCTTACAGATCCATCGTTGCAGTCTGGCATCGCAACTCGTAACAATCGCGGTTAGTGTGCTATAAAGAGCACACGTAAGTCTATTTGGCAAAACCGTTAGTATATCTAGAATGAGAACCCGGAGCTGGAGCTACCTCTCAAATGACCATAACTCCGACTCCGGTCCTAAATATTAAACTGAGCTCCGGCTCCTGATTTTTAATTTGAGCTCCGGCTCCAGGTAAAATGCCCAGCTCCGGCTCCGTAGCACTGGATTATTTTCACAAGAATTCTGAACGTAATATTAGCGTTGTAAAACAATTGCTTAGCTCATCTTTTTAATTGCTTGATTCAGCTATTTAATACTTTTATTAAAAATCCCACAAAATTCTTTAAATTTACTACCTTGTGTTTGATTTATCAGGCTTAGGGGGCGAAAACGACGTGTCGAGAGTGAAACGGGGGCGATGTAATAAAAAAGTTTGAGAAACACTGTTGTAGATGAAGCCAATTTTCTTGCAAAGATGACAGCATTAGCGGCATTTATTTTGAAGAAACAATCTTTCCAATGTTCATGCCAGTGGTTCTCAATGTTTTTTCATATTGCTGCCTTACAAAGCTAAACACTGTCAATTTCTCCCCAACAAAAATCACGAAGATGGTGATTATAAAAATTTCACACTACCTACTGTGAAGAAACAATAGACAATTATGAACTAAACAGGCTCTTTTATAACGTCAGTCACTGCAGTTAAAGAAGCTTGTCCTTGTGTGCTGTGGACATTCGCATCTAAACCAACCTCGTTGTGCAGTGTTTTCATGTGTTGCATAAACAAATAATAAAAACTTGAGTTTTTTTCATCCACAGCTTTTCCTCCCCGATTCTCCCTGAAACAAATTTCCTCCCAGGAATTAAAAATTCCTCCCTTAGTGAGCCAAGTGACACCCGTTTGAGAACCTCTGGATCATACTTTCAGCTGCAGAATCTTTTGAAAAGGTCACTGCAATGTTATTGCAGGGATCGAAATCGGGTTTTCCACTGTAGTATGCCGCAGTGACGTCACACACGCGCAAAAATAACATCATAAGATGTGCCCCGTCCGTAGTACACTTTCCAACATTGTCTGCAATTTTGGTGTAGCTCCTCCGGGTTTGTGATTTGTGACCAAAAAGGTGATACTAAGCAACTATTTTCCCTAAATGTCTGTCGCAAAGGGCCCCTGCGTTATGCCAATACATTGCTTCAAGCTGATGGCAACGCGGCCTTTTTCATATGTTACTCAATTTGTCATGTCTCTCAGCGATAACTTATGTTGTATGTCATGCAAGCGAACAACAACGCTTCAACGTGGTCAAATGAAGAACGTGGTGGTGATTTTAGCAAATCTTTGGGTCATGTCTCCTCAAAAGACGTCATCACTGTTGACGCGCCTCATCATAAATCTCAATCGCGAGACTTTGGCGGTAGAGTTGTGGAAATGAGTTGATCAGACTCGTATGCCAGAAAGTGTAGATGGAAGTCGCCGGTGTATTGTCACCCGTGTTCTGATGCTGCCTGCAGACAGTGCAGAGGCTTTTGAAAGCAAACAAAAATCGTTTAACCTTGTTGCGCATTCACTGAAGAGTTGCAGGGCTGCAAGTGTAATCAGCCGATACTGTATGTATACATGCTGTAGTTACTTCGGTCTCACCCAAAGTTTGTTTAGGACCAATCAAAAATCATAGTTTATAGCTTGAGTAATGCAACTAGTTTTCGAAATTTATGTGAATTTTTGCTATCCCCTAAAACATGCATTTTTGTAATGGGCTTGTAGAAAATACCTCATAAAATCAGGCTTAGACTGAACGTGATATACTGTACGTAACTTTGCAGGCAAATGCAACAGTGCTTAATCATGCGATGAATCAGAAGGCATGATTTTTGCAATACAGTAGATTTCCGCTGCATAGATCCACGGATGATAAATCCAACGGCACATTAAATCCCATTTACCTTGGGAGGAATATTTGCATTAAAATTGCCGATTAAATTCAGGAAGCCACTTTAAGAATCATTCAATCAAAAATGTGATTTTTTATCTTCACAACATCAAGTGTTTTCAAACTTATTGTGCAGGCTTTTGCCCGTTACGTCGCACAAACAATCGTCGTACAAGCAATTGTCTTGTTTCTGTGCTAAAAAACTTTTCAAACATTTTCGTTTAGGTCAGCGGTCCCGAAACTTTTTGGGTGGTGGGCCAAATTTGCGATCTTATCAGCGTCCGCGGGCCGGACTATTTTGCGTATCGAAAAAACACGCATAACATTGGTAACGTTAGTCTATTTCTATTTATTTTCTTTGCTCGGTAAAATGTTTGCAGTGTGACTCATGAAAGTGCTTCTTCTTTTGCATAATAGTTGTAATGTTCGGTTCCATGCCTGATGTTGCAGTAACGAGAGTATCGCGCGAATCTGCATCTGAAATTCTTTTTACAACTGCCAGATAGCGCTTACCCTTCAAACTTCAAATGCCTACTACAATTTACAAATTTCGCAGAACTGATGCAAGCTAATGTACTGTAGAGTCGACAGTAGTTTAAGCGCAGAGGCCAAGCACATGTATAATACAGGGTTGCCAGCTCCTGATGGACCAAAAATGCCAAATCACTCATCAAAATATGCCAAATAACTTCAGAAACATGCCAAACAAACCCAAACAGGCCGGCGGCTGTCAGTTTTGATTTACAAGGATGAGTAATGGCAAAAATGTGATGTTGCTATGGAACCAAGGCTTGAATGATTGAATATAAACATTGTTATTCTCCAAAGTGCCGTCTACTCTTACAGAAAATTCTTAATATGAAAAACCAAGAGATATTTTCAAAAATAAAATACAGGCTGTGAGAATACAAACATGTACCATGCCACAGTTTTCAATTATTTCGAATCTCATACACAAGTAATTGGTATGTTATATATGTCAGTGTCACAGTGCTACAAAATATCTACAATATTACAAAACGCAGTAATAGAGAACCCACAGAAAACATATCAGGCTTTCCAGGTTGACATTAACCTAATTCGTTTGCACGACTCTTTCCAAGGAAATTCCTTACTTATGAAATGCATGAAAATTGAAAATTATGTACCTGTAAACATTTCGAGGCACCATCATATGTCAAGCTGTCCTCCCACATTTGACAACAAAATTGCGCCCATGCCAATTTGGCATTATAAATGCCAACCTGGCAGCCCTGGTACAATGTTAGGGTACAAAGCAGCTATGACGTAACAATTTTCTGTGTTTACGTTAACTTGTCTGTGTTGTTCGCAAAAGTATAACACTACAAATGAAGTTCTAAGTAAATCACTTTTATTTCACATATTGCAAGTAAACTCCAAAACTTTCATAGTTGAGCTTTGATCGAAGCAGAAAACTTGGTTTCTTTTGGTTTCTAAGACCATCGTGATGCAATTCTCAATTACAGAAAATGGGTAAAATGGGTTTTGCGTTTTGTGTAATTTAAATCTCACATTAATTTATCTACATGAAATCGTAACGATACTAAACATTCCTAGGAAAGGTGACGGGCCTGATTGGAACCTGTCGTGGACCGTATCTGGCAAGCGGGCCGGACTTTCAAGTCATCGCAAGAAAAACTTGCAGTTGCATTTGCACTCGCTCATTTAAGGGAGCCGCTTAGTAACTCCGCCGTTCATTAAATTCAACATTGGCTGGGATCGAGATAGATTTATAAAGCGAAGTCTATTGCAATAGAAAACTGAACTCGCGCAAAGGTCATCTGCTGTTTGCCACTTAGGCCACAGATTTAGAAAATCGGATGAAATCAGAAGTTTTCACTGATCACGTGTCTAAATACCTTTCAGCCTTACTTATCCAACATTATCACGCATCACCTTTAGTGAAAAATGAAAACGTTAGTAAAGTTATATAGAGTAAAGATCAAGCAACGTATAGCACCTTAGGACAGCACTTATGGCGTTTGGTTAAACAACACATGAACGGTTTTCTAAAACCTATGTCGCTGTGCGTGCAGGAAAAAGTTAAAGATATCAACCGAAGTTACAACTGAGAAATGCAAACCTTACCGCAAAGTAGCGCAAAATACACACTGATACGTCAAGACTAAATCAACTTTATCTGCACCAGTCAAGGAAAGAAACAATATAGTTTTCTGTATGAAACATACAATCTCGGCATAATGTGCAGCACTTGGAAGAAATCAAGAAACGTTTTCACTAAAGTTAAATTTTCCCAGTTGGTAGTACAGTATACTGAACGTAAAAAAACGCTTTCAGCACCTTTAGAACAGGAAGCTTTCGCAGTGAATCACTGGTGGCGGTGCCTCACTGGTTTCGAGTCAATGGCAGCACTGCGCTTCAACTGCACCATTGCACCCACCTATCAACGCCGAGCACGAGGCTGGACAAGCCGCAAGTATCGTTTTTCAAGTCTTCGGTATGATCCGACCGGGAATCGAACCAAGCCTTGGTGGCGCGTGGTCGCGTGCTCAACCAACAGAACCACTAAACTTGTACTTGCAATGTCAAATGACTTTGCTTTCAAAGAGTGCCAACAAGCAATGCAATAAATTACTCTCATTTTCGCAAATATGAGTTCAAGTTTGCATCAAAAAGAATAAAGTGCCGTTTCAAAGAAAAATTTTGTTTTTCTAATCCAACCATGAGCATATATGACTCTTCTTAACTTAAAATTAAAATTTTTTAAAACTTTCAATGTCTCAAATTAATAAAATACAAAATTTAACGCTGAAAAACGTGTTAAGTGGCACACAGAAAAAGATAAGATAATGTTGGCCTCTCCCGATGGTGCAACTACTTAATACCTGCTTGTTGGCATGAGGATGTAAATAAAGTTCTACCTTGATTTGGAAAACTGAAAAAGTCTCTTCCATCCCCAATCAAGAGTGTATTATCAGTATCCTTAGGCTTTCAAGTGTAGTTCGTGCCACATAAAGGCATTTAAAGCGTTACGTATGTCGTGGACGATTATCAAAAACTTACATGAGAGGAATAAATGATTGCCTGTATATTAAAAGAGGAAAGNTTGTCAAAGTTGTGTTTTCGGTTTTGAACCAGTTGCTCATGTTGAATNTCGCACCTTAGNTACCCACATTACGTGCAACTAGTGGCCATGGCTTAGATANGAAAAACGATATGGCCAGTTTTCCACCAATACCTTTATCGCATCGGCTATGACAGTATCAGTATCATTCTCACAAAAACATAAAACTGAGAATTTTAGAAAATACGTTAGCCTTTTTTATTTCTTTCGTTATTTGCTGCTTTCCTCCCCGTACTTCTCAACAGACTTATTAATACGCTTCATTGCTAAGTTCATTACGTCATACTTTATGTTTGTCTAACCATTTCACGTTTAGGCAAATGCTGACGTGGTCAAGGAACGTAACGACTGGAGACTCCACTCTGATCCGGTTTGCTTAGAAAAATGACTCGACTGACTGGACTAAAACAGGATTTCACACAGGTTGTGAATAAAAGTACTTAATATGCAAGCCCTTGCACATGTTGCTTTTGATGCGCAATATCAGGTGTGAATTGCGTCATGCTCTGGAATTGAGTCGACTGAAGGTAGTAGGTTTAGATTTGACATGCAATTTCACGACTGCGTTCTTCATTATGTGACTCAACAGGTAGAGGGGTAGAACCTTACTGAGGCGTAACTTTTCTGAATAGCGTGACGTGCATTACCTTTTTTTGTTGTTTGATTAATTTATACACTACTTTGCAACCATATTAGTAACGGTAACTTTGCTTTGAAAATTTGCTTGTTTCTGAAAACGTGAAGAACAGATAAACAATCCAAGCCCATGTGACGGAAACAAGTCAATAGGTATAAAAATAGATGTTTCGCAAATGTACACTAATTACTAGACACTGATGCAGATATGATTAATTTCGGTGAATAAAAACCAATTTTTGATTCATTTGTAAAATTGTGTACAACATAAGAAACGAAATAAAACTTCTTTTTTAGTTTGTTCTTCAATATGTCATCTAGAAATACGAAATGCTTCATGTACAGTTTCAAAAAGTGACAATTTCCTCTTAATCGCAGCAGGATTCAGTCGCAAATTCTGCAGAGGTCACTTTGAGTAAATGATGGCAATCTGTTTTACTGATATTTGCACGCAAAGACTTCGTCAGCTGGCTACTTGTAACCTGCAAGGGAGGGGGGGTTAGTGGCGGCAATACTCGCACGAACTTACTTTCGCTCAAAGCAGAAGTGATCGTGGAGCCGGACGACCGGTGTGAACTCCGGCAGGAGACTGCATTTTTTATCGGAGCCGCAGAAGGACTCGAAGTCGGAGGCAAATTTCCAACATGTAGACAAGTTCAGAGCAAACTCTATATCCTGCTCAGGACCAGAGGGGAACACTAACACTATTGGAACCACAGAACCATAGGAATTTTCCCCATCACCACCGAGGCTTACTGAAACGTGTTAGGGGCACAGCGGGTTTTTCACCAACACAGCAATTATTCTCAAGCTCATCTGACACGAAAAAACGAACTTGTTGAATTTCGAAAAATTCTTATTTTGTAACAACAAACATAATTTTCCCCAAAAATGTGGTGAAGTACCTGTGCTAAAGACACCAAAAAGGCAGGAAAAATGTAAACATTCCAAAAAACAAAAATTCAAACGGTAGGTTGAAAATCAAAAGCGTCTTCTGCTTGAAGCTTGGGATTCTACATGCATTAGAAGCATATGAGGTTCAGACATGAAAATATGTAATTTTCAAGGATCTTTTTGCACTTTTTAGCCACATACAGTCACATAAGGTCCTGTATGGCCAAAATGGCCAAATGATTTCTCACACAAACAAGTTAAAATGTTGCGCAATACTAGTGCTTACCGCGCTATTACATGCGCAATTGTCACACGTCATGTAGGCCTAACCCATGCTCAAATTCATATAGGCTATCCTTATTTTACTTGACAGGCAACCATTGGCCAAATTGAGCACGTATTCCTTTTGTTACACGACAGTTACCCAAGACCAAGTCGGGCAAATCCTTTTGTTGCACGTCCAAGTACACAAGACCAGCTTGGCCAATTACCCCTCCCTTACCCGATAAATAGAAAACGTGTGTAGATTTCGATGGGACCGCTCGACGAAGCGGATAAAAATGTAGCTACTGAAATAATAAACTTTAAACGTTAATTCTAAGTATTTCTAAAATTAAGTTGAAAACTGCTTTAGGCCACATTGGCCACGTTTTCCTGATCAGTGTCAACACCTCAGGGTTAACACCTCCGGAGGATAACACCTCCGTTCAGTCACGTGACTCAATAATCAAAGGTCGCCGACTTGTTTACCGACTTTAGGAAATGGAATACTCAAGCGAACGACTTTGTTGTTGCCGTTATCAAATCCCAACTGATGCAGTTTTTTCAATGTTTTGGTAAATCGATTAGCTTCAGGGGTTAGGTTTACTTCAGGATCAAGCTTAGGGGTTAGTCTAGTTTAGGTGTCATGTAGGCGTAAGTGTCATGTATTGATGGGATGAAACAGGTTTTGCTGCCAATCCTGATAAGTAGATGCTTAAAATTACCAAGACTGGTACTTTCAAAATATGTAAACCTACGAAATACATGCTATAAAAGTATAACTGCTTTGTATTACCTTTGTTAAGCAAAAACAACTTTTCTGCACCTACAAAATTGAAAAATGCATTCAAGGAGATGCTTTATATATTGCAGAACCAGCCAACAGGATAACAACAATAAAATCCGTTGCTCAACGTTTGCAAAATTTTGAAGACGATTCCGACGCAGGCCCATAGCCAGATTTTAAGGATTGGGGGATCAAATGCATTTTTACGGGCAAGATTTTTTGTTTTTATTATATTTTTAAAAGAAACTTTTCTAAGTACAACAAAATTTGGAAAGGCAGAAATTTTTGGGAGGGCGCTGTTCTCGAATGCCCCCCGTGGCTACGGGTCTACTCGAACGTTTCAGCCAACTAATAGTAGGCTTTCATCAGAGCGAATGGCAAGAACAGAAAAGCTATAGAAATCACTGAACGCACGTGATTACACGACGTAAGGAAAACAGTGTGAATGACAATGAACAGGCAAGGGAGATAACTGAGAATAGGGTGTGAAACAAAGAAAGGTACGAGCGATAAAAATAAACTGTAAACTGAACAAGAAATGAAGGAAAAGTATGCAATCCACTATTTTCACTCTATGCAATCAAGTATGGCTAAACCCTGCTTTGCATACTTGTGGAAAAATATCTGTACATTATTCGTTTATGATGCTGGCTGTCGAATTGATGAAAAACGATTCGGTAAATAGTCGTTTTTTAAAACCCTTCTCAAATGCAACAATCTGAATTTGCGACCAGTTCATGCGGTGTCCCAATTCCAGTGCGTGTTTTGCAAGATTGCTTTTGTCAGGATGAAAATTTTTCATATAGCTAATGTGTTTTTTATAGCTGTTAAAAAATTTTTCTTTATAGTCATGACAAAAAATGTTATTTTTTCAACTAGATTGTTGCTCAAAATCTCAGTGTGGTTGGTTTAGCCATTTTTTACTTACTCCTAGTATGTTTGCACTTCACCATTTTTTACTTTGCTACAACGCTGAGAGGTATAGGTGTTACGGATTGCGTAGTACATTACCTTCATGAAAATGAATACGTCTAGGTTCCAGGTGGTATCTGTTGCTGTTACTGGTAGCAACATAGCATTTAGATTAAAATGCACTGCTGTGTCAGATTGGGAGGAATGGCGTTGCTGTTTTGAAGAGGCCATGTCAAATAGCTGGAATATTTCAAGAACATACCCCGATAAACTCCGCTACAAATTTAGAAAGCATTACCCTTGCCATCACAACAACATTCGTGGTAAAGATAGGGTTGCTAAAGCTGAGACAAACTTAGTAAAGACTTTTCTTTGTTCTGAAAAAAACCTTGTGCACTTGTTAAATATTTTTTGGCATTTAGTAGCAGTCATTGAAATGGCTTGTTAGTTCTCTCCAAAACATCGCTGCACCCAACTTAAGATTTTTTAGCATACTTTTAGTCCACTTTCTCAAACGTTTCGTAAGGAGCCTTGTCAGGTTGAATGCGACAGCTTCTTCGTGGTGAACCTTACTGTGACATTCCCATCACCTGGTTTACTGTCTGATTGTGTACAGCTTGCAGAAAGCCGAGGAAAACGCTCAAAAAGCTGGAGATATACAGTACAACAAACTATAAACTGCAGCTAAATAAATTGCATGATACCTCAAAGACCGTTTTCAATACCGTATTGCTTAGGTAGTGGGATAACATGAAAGGGGAACCTGTGCCATTACCAATGCAGAATTTGTTGCAAACCGCTCTTTAACAGCCTTCACTTTTTAACACTTGCTTCTAACTACTATTCCAACCTTACTGACAGGTCTGTAATAAACAAAGGCATGCAGCTCACACGTCAGCAGTAAACAAACGGGACCTTTGGGTACTGAGTCACGTGACTGAACGGGCTAATCGAAGGCTGATAAATAGAGATTGCTCTGAACTTGCCTACAATACATTTTGAAAATTCGCGCCCCGGAGCTGGAGCAGGAGTGAAATTTGATTTTTTCTGGAGCTGGATAAAAGCTCTTATAAATTTCAAATTTGCTCTGACATGCTAGTTGTTAGATTAATGTCATGAGCCCTTTATATTGGTTTTGCCGGTTTGTGAACGATTCAGTAGAGACAGACTGGCGGGCTCTGTTCTGGCTCAGTGAGAGTTGTCAACTACGGTATCGTAAGAATAATTTTCTTCAATCTTCATTTAGACAAGTTGAAGAGGTAGCAGAACAAGATGGACATGGTAGGAAATGGATAGAACATAAACGCTGATGTAAAAATCTGAGCAGTGTCTTTTTTTCTATGTTACTCTAATAATTTTACTTTCAGCTCTAGGGCCATGAGTGAAGTCGAGCAAGGCAAAATAATGAGTCGAGTATATCAGACTAAGCTACTGCTGCAACCTCTCTGTGGGCGTGGCTTTGGATGTGCAATTTACCACGAATGGGATGTACACGAAGAATAGCACCCAAGGCCGGATTTAGGGGTGGCAAAGTGGGCACCTGCCCATGGTCCTCCACAAACTGGGGTCCTCTACAGTCATGAGCCATGAGCCCCCTGGTTAAGGCTGGTTTAACATATTCAGTGTGAATGATCATAAAAATGGTTAATAACAACAGTATTTGTAAACAAACAAAAGTTTATATTTATTGAGATTTTCGTCAGGTTTTCTTTTTTTACTGACAGATAACTACAACCAACAGAACGAAAGCANTATTTAGGAGAAAGTGAACTTTACGGGTCACTAAAGATAAAGGCTATGTTTTTTTAACTTTTTCTAGAATCTTGCGTTCATCAAACTATGCAATCTTTTAACTAAATTTAATGTACAACTTTACTTATGATTACATATATACAGCTAACGGTGATAGTATTTCCTTGACCTTAAATTTCCTTGAGGTACTGCAGCCCTTCAACAAAGGCTGCCCTGGGGTCTCCACATGCCTAAATCCGGAACTGTTAGTTAGCACCCACATATAAGTGGCGCAAACAAGCAATAACAGAGTGACCACAGCGCATGATCTCTATTGTTGCTTGCTGCCACAGTGTGAGGCTTTGCGCACTTGCCGCTTGGGCTTTCCGACCGCTTCACTACAGTAGGCTAGCAGTTATTTGTTTATTGTGCAGCCAGTTTTGCTTTTGTTATTATTTTTTGTGAGAATATTGGTAGAAACGTGGTTGAAACTTTGAGACCGAGACTTCATCAAATATTCCGAGACCAAAGACTGAGACCTGAAAGTTGGAGATCGAGACTCGAGACTTGAGAAGTTGCAGATCTGCCGAAATTTTTCTAGAAACTTTCAAAAAATGTCATCTCTATTTCTAAGCTGTAATTTTGTAGAATTGCTTGCATTTTGTCTATCTGTTTTGGTTTTTCCGTTCCTGCAGAGACGACAAACAGTGAATACGTGGAACAATGGAAGCTTTACTAAGCAATATCGCCCAAGTATATTCTCGAGACAGTAGGCTAGAAAGCCTGATTTGTAGGGTATTTATTTTCAATCATAGGCGTAGCTAGGGAGGGGCCAAACCCCTCAAAAAAATTTTTGGAAAATATAGTGATTTTGTGTTTTGAGAGGCGTTTTTCCAAACAAAATAGTGCTATTCGCCTAAAATGAAACATTTTGGCTCCTCACAAATTTTTGGGCTGGCTACGCCACTGTTTTCAAGTTTGTTTTTTTAACTGGGAAAATTTATTGATTGAATAAATGTGTTTGCCCAGTTTTGCGTTTCGCTTGCCGTGCAAATATGTTTGCTATGGTTGCATGATTGCCTGAATAAAAAGAGTATGATGAAACTTAGTTAAGTTGATAAAACTTTATGATTCTGAAGTTTTTCTTCTTAGTTTTATGTTTGCGGAGTGAAAACGCAGTCGGAGGCAAATTTTAAATGTGTTTCGGATAAGGAACTGGTGCCCAAACAGCGTGACTGCGATCACCTCTGGCTCGCAGAAGCCTGCAGTTAAAATGCAGAATAAACCAGCTTCAACAGCGAGTTTTCAAAGTATTCAAGATTTGGCGTTTTACTAAGGTAAGCGCCGAGTTGTCTATTTCTAAAATTTTAAACCCCAGCACAGGATTTCACTGCCACTTCAAAATTTCTGCACATAACTACTTCACTAGCTCAACCCATTAACTTTTCGAAGCAACCGTATTACAATTTAATTTAAACTTTTGTTCTATATGCTTGCTGCCTGTAATAAACTCTGCATGACCTTTGAAGAGCTAAGTCATTCGCGGGATCACAAAGGCCTTTGTTTGCTGCAGTATTTATCGCAACGAAAATATCGTAAACTCTCGCCACAATTGCATATACGCATCTACCTACTTGTGAGGCGAAGGTTTCCTCGACTAAATAGATCGCTTTGATATGAGCCAAAAACTGAATTTCACAACCAGCACGTACCTGTGCAAGACCTCTCGTACTGCAGAACACCACGTTAATGGAGAGAAGGTTCTTGACACTGTAGTGCGAAAAAAGGTGATCTTGAATTTGTGAAAACAAGTGAGCACGTGCCCGACCCAACGTGCCCACTTCGGGGCATGACTTGCGAACAGAGGCAGAACAGCAAAGAACGCTAAGTAACGATTAACTGATTGACAGGCTAAAGGTTTCCTACGCCACCACACATCCTGTAAACGAGGTGCAAGCAATCTGGAGTGACTCTAGAAACATGAAACCAACCGTCGGTGCTTTTCAATGTGAACACTGTACAGGGTTGCAACCAGCTGATATTTTTGTGGGGGGGAAATTATTGTATCTTGTTGTTACACCCAACTACTAATCATTTATTTGAAAATTTCGGGGGTAGATTGCCAGGTTGCCCCCGTAGTTGCAGAGTTGCGGGCCTCACTGATTACTACGTTTGTGAAATAAACTAACATTAGTTGAATAAGGGCGAAGTGACTTCTTTCTTAATGCACTATTATAGTTACTTTTTCAAATTACCAAAACCTAATGTTGCTCACAAGTAAGTCAGGGAACGTAACAATATTTTTTGTATTTAGTCATTTATGCGTTTTTCGTTCAGATTCAAGGTAATTTACATAGGGCTTGCATGGTACCACTACACGTACGTAAGAGGTCAAAAAGCACTTGGTCATTACACAGTGTGCAGAAGACCTTATTTGATAGGCGTAGTCAATGCTTAAAAGGTGCAAAAACTGAAACAAATCACCAAAACTGCTGCAATCTCTCACGGACAGAAGCGTTTCAAAATGGAGAAATGAAAAAAGCATCAAATATTTGAAGTGAGAGGATGAAAGTTTAGATAAGGATTAACACCCTTAAAGAAATGCATACAAACTGTTTCTAATCAGTGCATCACATTTCTCGACGTGGTGTACGAGCCGGGGGTGCACGCGCAACCCCAAAAATTTTGATTTGTCAAAAACCCGGGCAAAATCCTTTTCGGGCAGAGAAAATTCGGGCACAGATGTTTCGAGATTTTTGTTATCATTGTGTGATCAATGAGAGTGTCTGTCAAAACACTTCTGAATCTGACTTTTTTTCTTTTTTTGGGAGTCACACCATAAAAAGATTTTGAGTGACCTCCAAACAAAAAAAGATCTTCATCGTTTTTGAGATCCACTTTTTCGGGGAAATTTGAGGAGATCCGGGAAAAAACCATCGCACCACAAAAATTTGCCAGCCCCTACACCTGCCTTTGACAAAATGGGTAATCTGATGCTGACAAGCACCTACATCCTTGAAAACGCAATGCAACACTGGATTGGAGTTTTTTCAGCCTATGCACAGGAGATTAATTCCATACTCTACGCACATGACCCGAGTTGCTAAGTATGCGATGCATTGTCATGCAACATGCACGAGATGAAATAAGCTGTTTCAAAGCGCAATTAAGCGCTAAGCAATGGCCCTCTGAGCCTCTTCCCTGCACAGTAAGGTCATTTCATTGGTGTCTGTGATTGCCATTTTTCAACGAGGCACGGAGCGCAGTACGTACGCCGACCAAAATATTTGGCTTGTTCAGGAAACTCAACATGCAAACCCACGGGCATTTGGATCTTCCAGTTTTTTATGCTTTCTGGGGAAACAATACCGCAACTGTAGTTTTGCAGGTAAAAACAAGTTCATGTCCAGCCACATAAGTCACATCAATGTAGTTTGCTGTCGGTTTAGATTTGTGATTTTAGCGGCATGTTTCAAAAATTTTGCAGACTCGCTGACCTAAAGAATGAAACCTCTCAGTTTCTGAGGTTGGAGAGTTAAAAGTTGGTTTGTACCGAAGACGTTTTCTGTGTGGACCTGCTGGCATCTCGGCTGGTGCTCAATGTTGCGTCTTAGTTGTGCGCTCACACCGTGACTGGGACGTAACATGTGTAAAATTCAAACCTCACACCAGTAACCGTCAACTCCGTTTACTACAAGTCGGAATAATAGCCGACACACAACACAATGGGTACGGTCCGGTGCGGTGCGATTTTAAATAGTTACAGAACCGCGTGCAAATGGTTAACGCCACACTCTTCAGAACACTGGCAACAAAAAAATCGAGTCGAGTCGAGTCGAGACTACTTGTAGAAGCTGTTAAAGCAAAGTAACATAAGGCAATCATCGCAAGCGTGGAATGCGGGATTGACCAATCAAGCAAACGATCCTTCAGCAGGCAACGCAAGAATTTGCGATGTAACATACCTTCCGCAATGTACGAACCGGGAGAGGACATTAGCAAATAACAATTACATCGCAATCAATTTACACAAATGCTAGGTGCGATTTCCAGTTGGTTAAATGCAATTTCAAATTAAACCTGCAACGTTACCCAGACAACAACGTATCGATCAGTGAAATTAGACTGTGAAAAACAGAATTATTTGGCAATGCAACCCAAACGATTTGCGTTTATCGTTAATGCAGCAGCGTCATTGTCAATCGGAAATAGTGGCCACTGATATAGAAGCCGTAATTTTTTCATCGCCACGACAAACAAGACGAAGTTTTGCGATGGGCCGTCTGAAAGCTCCGTTAGCAGTTTTTACTTCCACTTGTCGAACAATAATTCGACTGTCGGGAAAAACGCGTAAGACGCGTCCCATCTGCCAATTGCTTCTCGAATGTCCATCGCCCGCGATAAGAGCAACAGCGCCGAGCTGAATATTGTTTCGTTTGGTTGTCCATTTCTGTCGTGGAAGAAGAGTAGGCAAATACTCGAGACCAGTGTCACCAGAACTGATCTGCCATTCACTGTATTTGCCGCCAACGTCCACGAACATAACAGTCGTCCTTTCCGAAAACACCTGGTGCTGGAGTCGTGGAACCAGTTTGAAGCAAAGATGGTTTGGAGTAAGAGGCTCGTTATCGTTGGGGTCGAAGGTGACCGGCGTGAGAGGGCGAGAGTTGAGGATCGCTTCCACCTCGACCATTAACGTCGCCAGTCCTTCGTCGGTGAGGGTCTGTCCTGATACCAATGCTGACAGGATTTTCCGTGCGGATCGTATGAGTCGCTCCCAGACCCCACCCATGTGACTGGCGGTTGGAGGCTTGAACTTCCCAGCGATGCCTCGTTGCCGCAGTTCACTGTGAATAGATTGAGTTAAAACGTTGCAGTTCTTCTCTAAAGACACGTTCTGCTCCTACGAAATTGGTACCATTATCGCTGCATACGCTTTTCGGCTTACCCCTTCTACCAATGAAGCGTCGAAGTGCGTCGATGAAGGAATCGGTCGATAAGGTATGCGCCACCGACGTGGACAGCTCTAGGTCGCAGGCAAGTAAAAATACACCCAAATCGTTTTACCATACTGCGCCCTTGCTTCACAAGGAACGGGCCGAAGTGGTCCACCCCAATCGCTGAGAACGGTGGTTTATTCGGTTGCAGTCGAACTTGCGGTAGTTCTGCCATAATCTGTTGACCGAGAACAAGCGTTTCTCTTCCTGCAGAATACGCAATTACCAATGACTTTACGGACGGCTGCACCGCCTTTGATTATCCATAACTTCTGGCGTAATGAGGTCCATGTGTACCCCATGCCAGAATGGCCAACTTGGTGGTGGTGTTGAACAATCATCAGATCGGTAAAATGGTGGTTTTTGGGCAAGATGATTGGATGTTTCGCATCGTATCATTTTGAAGCCTTGCTTGGTCTTACACCAACTCTCGAAACGCCATCATCTAAAATTGGACAAAGCTTGTTCATTGCGGATTTATCAGAGCACAAATCACGACCTCTAGACAGTTGAGAAAACTTGGAAAGGTACTCCGTTGAACATACCGAATCAGTTGGATTTCGGCTTGTTGAAGCTCTGCAATATAATTGTGTGTATTGTGTAACGTCTTCACTCCCACACGCAAAGCGCTAGGTTTTTAACATGCATCGCAGCAAAGAGAAAAGAAAACGCAAGTACACGAAAGAAGACCAGGATGTA
>JGI24021J15306_10004492_pt1 | contig 16234 bp, 10 predicted proteins | sample Ectturendosymbi1_FD_15306 | JGI IMG/M metagenome (IMG submission 15306) | reverse complement strand
CTTCCACGACAGCGTCCTCTGTTGAAACAACCGCAGCAACTACGACAACGCCTGCCATGACGACGGCAGTGACGACCATCGCTGCGACAACCGCGATTGCGCAAACAATTCGTAAGAAACGTGAAGCATTCGGTGCTCCAGAAAATATCTTGTTATGAACCATCAAGATTTTTTTACTCAAACAGGAAAACCAAGTTCGTTTTGGACTGTTGCGTTTATGTAGTAGATCCGCCGCGACTCATACAGTACAAAATGTTGACTTTCTCGCTTTTTTTTCAGCGCCGCCAACGACTGAAACGCCATCGCACGGAGACACATCAAGGTATGCTTGTCGACCGCGGCGAAGCTTCGCCCGGCATTTTTCCACTTGTGATCATTTGGCTTTCTGACGTATTTTTTCAGGTCGCAGCTTGATCTTATTCCACGTCGAACAACGTTTTCAAGCTGCCGTTTATATTTTCAGCCACAACGGTGCACTGATTGCCGCCATAGTCGTCATCCTTCTGTTGGTTCTTTTCCTTGTCGCGGTTGCACTGCGTCGATGGTACAAACGTAAACCTAGAAAGGAAGAGCAAGCCTTAGACAAGGAAGTGACGCTGATTAACATGAAAACAAAATCCCAGCATGGAGTTGGTGAGAATGCAACACGTTGAGTGATCTGTGCTTGTTTTAAATCTTATAAAAACGGTTTACGTGCCGTTGTTGCACCGCCATCAGCCTAAAGAACAATCGCATTTTTTATTTGACCATCTGGTACCCTTGTTTGTGATAGTTTTTTGCTGTTTTTACTTTCTCATTTCAATAACAAGCAATAAACAACACATACTTCCGTCCGGTTTCATTATATTCTTTTTGTATTCGCTTTCGATACGTCACGAGCTGGGTCCGCGGCACCCATTTCCGCTTGTTTGCACCGTGGGCTACGTGGCTACTTTCGCAGTGAATGATGCATTGATAACGAATCAATATCAGCACTGTGTGCGAAGCTTTCACTTGCACCCATCCATTAACGGCGAGCACGAGGCTGGACAGGCAGCAAGTACCAATTTTTACAGTCTTCGTTATTTCCCGACCGCAAATTGACCTCCGCCTCTCAGCTTTAGTGGCGTGTGCTCAACCCACTGCACCAACAGCCGGTTAATTGTTGAATGAATTTCTCAAATGCAAGACTTTCAAGTCTTAGGTGCGCAGACTAACAAGTGAGCCGTTTGCCAGGTTTAAGTAAGGTGTATGATACTTTCTGATGCCAGAATAAAATGCTTAACCCGAACAAGTTTAAAAACTTACTTGATTTTCGTCCAAACCCTCACACCTTTTTGTAGATGATTTTGGAAAGCAAGCTAGCAATGCAAAACCTGTCGCTTGTTGGATCTCGCCATGTCAAGGTGGAGTTTGCACGAAATATTGTTAATGTGCAATCTGTTTTCGATTGTCGCTTACCTATAGCAGATACCGCTTGAAACCTCTCGCCAAAAAGAAAAAATGAGATATAAAATACGGTGTTTTAAAAATGTCCTACAGGCAGGGAAGGAAGACGTCACTCTCGCACAACGTCCATCAACAGCGTGAGCTTGAAAGCAAATGCAAACTCCAACCACGATGAGCTGATCGATAGATTGAAGAGGATGTCTGAAGATATTATAATGGAGGAAGTTTCTAACAATCCGGCTGATATAGTTGAGTCATGCATTTCTTGCACTTGTCGAAAGTACAAAGGGGTCTCTATTTTCGTTTTACGTCGTATTAAAGCAGGAAAGAAAAAGTATGAACAGGTGGCATTAAAGCAAGCTTCAAAGAAGCTATAAAGACACGAGTCTTTGAAACACGGTTATTTGTTTGTTTTTAAGAACTCCCCATTCTTAAATACATAAATGAGTTCTCTGCAGNCCCGAAATCACAGAGGGGAAAACCGGGCAAGTGCCCCCAAAAAAACTTCAAAAACATTTTGAAAGCACCAATAANGTTTCTAGTTGTTAGGTACAACAAGTTACAATCATTCCCACCCGAAGATTTTAGCTGTGGTTGAATCAAAAGGCAAATCGTTTANACGAATTTTCTGACTAATGTCGATGTATGAACTCTAACAAGCGTGTGTTTCACCTGAGTTGGGAGAGACGGTCGTGGAAGGCAGCTGGATAAGCAGCAACGTTTACAGTATGTTGCTAGATAGCAATGAAAAAATTAGGATCAGGGACATCTGCAACAGTCCGCCATATTACGAGGATGCAAGTGGCGATTTTGGACCTACTTCCCCCAAAGTATCTTGATCCAACACTGTCTCGTGATGAATTCGTGTAAATGTAAGCAACTCATTCTCTACATGGATGGACTGCGACGTCAATCTGTTTTCCCGTTTCAATAATTGCAGATGCTGAGTTTTCGAAATTCGGTGCAAGAACGTTGCTGCCTGTACAAGCCAAGCTGGGATGTATTTTTTCAAATTGTGTTTGCTCTTTAGCGCAGCAATTACAATATACAGCAGGGTGGGGAGCTTCCGACCCACGGGCCAAATGCGGCTCGGGGGAGCATTTGATATGGCCCGCATCAGAATTTTCGTTACCCAATTTAGAGTACAAAATCGCGTCAAAACGAAGCTCCATGACAAGCAGGTATAAGTATACTTAGATAATATGTCAAGAAAATCCTTTATCCCTCATACTTAGATAAAGGTTGAATTTTTGGATTAAATCAATTGTTTTTGTGGCCCGCCAGTGATAATCCACCTTTTATGCGGCCCGTGATAGTAAATAGGTTCCCCGCACCCTGATATACAGTATCCCGTCATGGTCGGCTGGTTCAAGCAAACTTCGTAAATCTGAAGCACGAGGAACGAGCATAGAGAAAGTCTGCGGGACAAACTGTAGCAGATTTAAGCTTTCGCGAGAGTGGTTGGTAAAAATGCTGTACATAGATATATACATTCTGAGTATGTATCGTGCAAAAAAAACAACACGATAGTTTTACAAGGAGCCTATTAACGTTTTAGCTAACATGACAAATTGCATTTACTTTACGTGAAAAAAGGCAACAAAAACCTGAGTTGCATTTCGTCTTTGGAGCGAGAGCAGTCGTTTCATGTGAATCGGTGCAATTTAAGCGATTAAAAAATTTCGTGGGAGACTGAAATGTTATGAACCAAATGAGAAATTTATTGCCCCTACAATCTAATTCTTTGTGGTAGAATATGGTCAGCATACATCTATTTACAGGTTTTTGTGAGGTTCATGGAGGCATCCATGCCAGATGGAACAGGAAAAAAGCTTGTTTTTTGCATACGTATCGCTATCTTGGTGCATGAAAGTAGCTTGTATCGCTAACAAACATAAAAATATTTCGTGGTTCTCATGAGATAAAATATGCTACAGCAATTTTGTCGTGTCCAAATATCTTGTTGAAGTAATTACCAGATATTGTCACAGAAAGGAAACGGCAAACTCAGTCAAGGAAGATTGCAGCAATTGCCCGAGCCGGGATATTACCATCCTGGCAATCCTCCCCATCCTGATGTTCGCATGTCAACGGTTGGTCGGATTCCACCCCCTCAGAGCATCGCCCCATCAGAATACGAGACACCGGTTCTGAAGTAAAAATAACACGATTCAGTCAACATGGTCTTTACTTTGTACAGTCATTCAAACATTACAATACGTTTTTTTTCGATAGTTTATAAACCTTGCAGCGTTGCTAAAAAGATTTAAGCACCAAAAAGTTTTTATAAAACCGTTTGTGACAGCAGAGACGACAAGGTCCTCGCTCATACCTGCAACTGATTATCAAAGTGGTTCAGGATTAGCTTTCATTGTAGGGGTGCTTCCGATTCGCATCTTAATAGGCTCCTCGTCGGAGACCATCGCTTGAATAACACAGAAGCTAGTGGGTATCACGAACAGCAAAATTAAACTGATCCAATGCACACTAACCAGTGACTTTCTGCTGCGACGTACAACAGTCCGCTCTGATTGTGCGCTCTCTTGCTCCGACAGCGGAAGGTCGCAACACGTATGCGCTCGTGTAAAATCCATGACAATACAATCGTTCGATAGAAGTGGTCAGCGTGTCAGGCCATCATTTTAAAACCACGTTTGTAGATTTGTGCGCAGTTTTGCAAATGAGCCAAGGGCGTAATATCGCGTAATATTTTTTCTTTCGGGCCCTAGATATATACTTAAAATTTAGTATTATCAGCTTGGTCCTCGTTTTCAAAACTGCGCATCTGCTAAAGATTTCATCTCAAAAGCCTGAACAGCGCGTTAATGCGCCAATGCGCTGTAGCTTGTTCTCAGCTTTGTTGTGACAGACACGAATAACTTTTATCTACAGAGCTTTGCCAGTTCCATCTCAATACAGGGAAGTGGATAACAATTTGCCCCCAAATTCGTATTATTCTTCACCTGACAAAGGTTTGTATTGTATTGAACTACAAATAGAGACGTTGAACAATTTTTGTTAGCGAACAAGTGATGTTTGCTTTCAGTAGGTGTGCTTCATCAGAGAAATGTGCGGAATTTGCTAGCCGACAATGATATTTTTTGGTAGTTTATTAACCTGGGTTTCGGAAATAAAACTTGTAAAAGCCATTTCTTTCTGAAGCACAAACCACGTGCAGCATCATTACCGTAGTCAAGGTCAAATTTTTGCCGAGGCGGACATGTTAATTACGTCCCCGGTTTGGTATGTTTTTAATGTAGTTTGTGGAGACCTAACATCCTGCCCTTGTCTAATCTAGGCTGGTAATATCTCTGGTGGTTGCAACACAGTGTAGCTGCAGTGCTGTTCTTTTTAAAACATCAACACAATAAAAAGTGATCTGATTTAGCGTTGCAAAAATGTTTTGTGGCAACATTACAGAAAGTTCACTGAAGCAAGTGCCTCATTTGCCTCAATGTAGCTACGGCCTAGATAGAGCATGCATCCATCTACTTCTACAAAACGCGATTTTTCCGTATTTTGTCCTAAAATCTACAGAGCATCCATTGTAATTAACCTGCGTTTCACTTTCAAATGTTGGAAAGCGTGGAGCATGCGGATTTGCCCTCATGGACGTGTTGGAACGCCCGAAACTGGGGTTTCACAATTAGTTTGAGCAGACCTGTTCAAGTGAGAGCGACCACGAAAAAAACGCAAATCTGTCTGTTGACCATATGTCGACAAATCGCATTTTTGCAATATTTTAACCAAGCTGATAGAAACGTATGGTGTTCAGTGCGCCACTTTCTGAAACGAGTCATAAAATGGGGTATGTATGATTAAAATTTTATTGAAAGTGACGAAAAATGTTAAATCCGCCGATATATTGCTGCAGGCAATTTTAATCCGTATGACAAGTTGTCTCCAGAAGAAGCAGTTGCGTTGCTCAACCAAATAAGAAGAAACGAATGTCCAAACCCAGGTTTAAAATCAACTTTTTCGCAAAGTAAGTAAAAGACTGATTTTCCATGTCATTCAAAATACTTTTTCAGCATTCATTTTGGACGATCAGTGTTAGAGCTGCTGTATGTTCTGCTAGATTGATAAAACTACTTATCTGTAAATTCATCCAACTATCTTCATGCTGCGCGTCGCACGAGCATATAACAGACAACAAGATCTGATTAATTAATAAAATCATGTGGTGACAAACTACTTGTCACGTTTATTTTTTACGTGATTGTGGTTTAGTGCAATGATGTTTCATTTATTTTTTTATGGCTTAATACCTCCGATAATTTGCATGACTCTAAACAGTGGCATGGAATTTCAAGGTAATATGGAAATTTGCGTAAATCAACTATTGTCATTATGCTTGATGTTTGTCCTGCTTTAAATGACGATATCTGAGTTTTCATATATAATAGCACCTTTTTTAGTTGTTTACACTGGGTTTGCATGTATATAGTACCTTCTGTGGTTTTTACCGAAATTTTTCATTTCTTAGATCCACCAGCCAGTGTACCTCAAATGGGTTACAATCCTTGTGTGAATGACGCAATACCGAGAGAAAATGATGTCTCCATGCCAGCCATGCAACGACTGCAGCAGGAACTTCCATTCCCGCCGGAAAACATGGATGTAAGGAACCAGAGCAATGGCTACTTTCACCCAAACATGGCTCACCCGCAGGAAATGTTGGAGGGAAATTTGGACGAAAAAAATTGCGCCTTCCACGATCCTGACCAGATGCTTGAACTGAGCCCAGAAGAGGCGGCTGAGGTGGTCAATCACTTGCTGATGTCGCGACCATTCCGGAATAGAAATCTAACCTCTCAGGTGAAACGATGCTTTATCATCAAAAGGCAGCCGGGCCGTGGTTTTGTATAAGTGTTGATGAATTGAAGGAGAATAAATATTTTTGACGTCGTACAATAGCCCTGCTCGTTGTATATAAAGGAGGCCATGAATGTGATCCGTGACGTGCGGGACAGCTTGTACTCAGAAAGGAAACCGCCAATGAACAGGGAGAAAAGCATTTTGTTACAACCTGAAGATGCTGCAAAGATAATGAATACGTTTCACAATCGATTGCCGTACGACGAATCTGAAGCTTTCAGGAACGCAAATGACAGCGGCCGAAGCTCGAGCGAGTGAGTGGCATTGAAAATGAAAATGTTGCTCGCGAGGTTTTGTGATGTCAGCAGAGAAAGTTGCGTTTTTACAAAATGTGCAATATTTCCTTTTAGTCAAATTTATTGCGAAACTCTTAGACGACGGTTTATCCATGGTCAGCAACAGCAGATGACAAGAAGCCGCTGCCCCCCCCCTTCGATATTTAACATTGACATCTTTCTACATATTACTCATTTATATTTAATTTTTGTTTACTGTTAGTGTTTCAATGGTAATGGAGTTTTTCATGATGAACAGTTATTTTGTGCATTATAAACATTTTGTAGAAGTTGCCGTCTCGCGAAACATGAGATAACGAGTTAACGACCATTGTGAGATAACGAAAAAAGACATTTTGAAAAATGCATTTCGTGTGTTGTAAAATGTTGGATGTTTGTTGGTTCGGATTAGGCTAACAAGCGTGGATTGTGCTCCCAGTAAGCCCAGAAACTTTCCAAATGAAGTTTTCTAGATGTTTACTTCGCTTGGCTAATGCAACCGAGCTCAAGACAGCACTTAAAATTCCCAAGTAAATCAATTTATGAAACGCTTTTTATCTTTCTGCAAATGAGTATTAAATATTGCCAGAGATTTTCACTTCATTGCAGATATCAATATTTTCCGACAGCTATAAGTAAGCACAGGCATGAAATTTTCAACTGCACAATTTGTTATGAGGCAAGCATTGTGACGTATTTAAGTTATAGTGGCGATCGCTATACTTTTTTTTATCGAGAAAGTCCAAGTTATTTTTTCAAACCAGTGCAGCTGGTTTCTCAAATTTCGTAAGAATAAGATACATTTCCATTATGATATACTGCCTATGCACAGTAGCAGGTAGCATAAAAAACAATTTTGGGGATCAAAGATTTGTAAATTTTTGATGCATTGTCAATTGTGCGGACGATGGACAAAAAAGCGCTTTCTGAAAAATTTTTGTTGAAATTATGTTTATAAGTAAATTGCCTGCCATTGCCGAAAACAAAGTAACAAAAATATGATGAATATAGCTTCAGTAAAATCAGAAATTCACGAAAAGGCCGCAAGTTGCGACCAAAAGACGAAGTAAATTGACGCGAGCATTTGTCGAACTCGTTTTGAAAACCGTCTCCATGAGCAGATAAATTTATGGATTTTCTGGACTATGTTCCACGCAAGCAATTTCGTACAAGTTTCGATTCGGCCTCGGTGCAAGTATTGTTTGGAGCATTCGTGTTTTGAATAAAAGCTGTCTGGGGTGAGAAAACTCCTGGTCCGGAAATTGCTTCGGTTTATTTTAGTGTATCTGAACGTTTTAGATTTATTGATCATAAAATGGTAGAAATAGGCATTTTTCTGGATGGATGATTTGATAGTCTTGACGCTTATCTGCGAACTTGGTCGTTGCAGTTCAGCCGAACTCTGCAACAAACCCCGTCGTCCGAAGAGAAACAATTTACACGACTGTCCAACAATAAGAGAAGAGTCGTCAGAAGAGATGGATGAACCAAGTCATCATCCCAACCCGAAGTATGATGTTTGCGTCTAAAATTCTCGTTTAATGAAAAAAATCGGTCTCAGCAAACAAACTGACCTCAGACCGTTTTTGGTTGCCATTTAGTTTACACATGTCTGCTTGCAGTTGGGTTATTGTAATAAATGTCAGAATAGGATACTGGTGGAACGTTTACCTTAACCTCATCGTTATTATGTGATTTTTGAAATCTCACCCACATGATGCCAGGAAGCAGCAGTTTATAATTGTTTAGTTGTGGTATTTTGCTGTTGATTTAAGTTCAAGGAACCGCGGTTTTCACTGATTCTTCTTTACATTTAAAAACCTTTGAAATTTCAAAAAGGTTATGAATGCCTCATTAAAAGCTCTTTCAACCAAATTCAAGATGTGAAAGAATAGATTGCGAAACCGTGTGTGCATTATGCAAGGATATGGCAGGAAATTGAAATTTGCAAATATAAAGGGACATGCGTTTGATTTTGAAAGCCGTTGTGTAAAAAGCAGTGCCAAAAAAGTAATAGTTTAAAGCTGAAGCAAATGTCAGGAAAATAAAACCATCATGCCAAATGTGCTTTTCTCCTTGTCTTTCCTTCAAAGTGTTTTTTACCAAATGGTCTTTTTCGCTTTTTTACTGGTAAGTCCGAACGGTTTATTGGGGAAGCGGCATCTTGGAAAACATGCATCAAGCTTTTTTATTACAGTATTTCAAAATAAAAATATAAAATTCTGAAGAATGCTAAAAGGGGGAATCCGCGTTTAAGGGTCAAACTCCGCTGGTTCATTCCTATCTACAATCATGCGTCTGTGACTGGCCTATTAAAGTTCAGCTGCTGGCCAAACATAATTCTGATTGCGGTCAGTTGTCCTGACAACATATCACACTATGTGTCAATACCTCGCAGCAGGCCCGTAACGAAGGAGGTTTCGTCTCCCTTAAAATTTTTTTCGCCCTCCTAGAAAAATGTGTTGGACATAGTTAAAAAAATTTGGGCTCCTCTTAGAAATCTCTTCGCCCACCTGGTGTCCCAAGCTGGTTACGGGCCTGCCTCGCAGTCTGTCAATTGTCTGTCAAAACTAGACTTCTGTTTGTTTATCTTGTGCAGAGGTAGAGAAGCATTGGTTTCAACACTAAAATAACCTGCGTGCTTTTACGTTTGTCGCACTTTTTCTTCTGTAGTTTCTCATTTTTTTGTGAAAACTCATCATTCTTGCAACAGGTCCTTCGCCGAACCGCGTTTCATGTCACTTTTAAGTACGGCCAGTAGCACAAACCAAAAACACATTCCAAAGTCACCATCATCATCAGAGCAGCAGCCCTAGGAGGTCTCGAAATAGGGTTTACAGCAATGTCAAATAGTCCTACTGGCTCCACACCAAGAAGGCACCAAGTAAGAGAATTTTTCGCAAAAACCACATCTCTGCCCCTTGCACTTGAGATAGCACTCTTATAGCCATTACAAAAATTTCATGACCATAGATAATGATCGGAACAAAGACCGATTCAAAAACTGACAGCTTTGCGGTGTTTGAAAGCTTCAGTTTTGTGACCACAGAGCGATAAGGTTGATGCAGAACTGCGTTCGCTTTACAAATCCGCGTATCTCCTTGTTGCGCCTTCCGTCACTTGTGAAAACCACCCCAAGGTACTTGAACATCTCCACCTGCTGCAGTGTATTGCCAGCTTGCCGCTCACTGGCAGGCGTGCACTGTCTTGGGTTTCTGAAAAATCGCAATACCTCCGTCTTTTTGTGCTGATTTCCATTCCCGCTTGGTCGCATGCAGCAGAAAACCGATCGAGTGCATGTTGAAAGCCTCGTTCAGAAGATGCAAGCAATTCCAAATGGTCCGCAACAANNAAATGGTTGATCCTGCAGTTCCCAATAGTGACACCCTCTTCGACTCAGCGATGACTGTCTANTAAAACACACCGGTTGAATATTTGTTTCTACTTGTGCTTCAAACTATATTGTGCTAAATACTTTGCTTGACCAATATAATGCAAAATGGTCTCAAATGTTCGTCAACAAAGAGTTTGTTCTAAATAAGATCTTGAACCGGTTTGCGAGTTATGGCGAGAAATGGTAAATGGCCAACCTGCCCTTTGTTTCACCCTCCCCCCCTCTGTCACATCACAATGAACTTATGATGAGGTCTTTTTCAGAAGAAAGACGTCGAAGGTAAAACGTCACTCGAAACGGCGCAAGAGAGTTCCATCCGGAAAAACCATGGACCCACAGGAAAAAGTGAACGATTGGCTGAAAAACGCCCCAAATGTTGAAAAGGTATTTACATGAATTACACGAAATCATTAGAGATTTGAGCAATTTGTGAACCCACAAGAATTAGGATCCCCATGAGCTGAAACCTTAAAAATGAATGTAAATCGCTTTAAAGCAATTTAAAATGTGCAACGCTCAAATATGACAGTTGATTTTGAAGTTCTTGGATCAAACCTGACTGCTCAGGTCGTTTGCCAGCCTTTATTCATTTGGAAGGTAAAGTATGTGTTCAATTTTAATTACAGTCTGTTTTCCTTTGCCTGTAAAGATTTTCTAAACAACGTGATATGTTTCACCTTTAAATTTATTGATAGAAATCATCTCCGGATTGGCTGAAGTTTACCAAATTTTGTAGTTTTTTAGTGTTGCGGTTTCGCTTTGCGACTGAAAACACAATTCATACTGGAGTTTAAGTATACAGAGGTAGAAGAAACTGTAAGAGAAACCTGAAGTTAATTAGATGGTAACTGCTAAAGGGACGAATTAATTCGTGTTTGTAGTTTCGAAAATGGTAAGAGAAAAATATGTGCCCAGAAACTAGGTAACAAAAGCTGATAAGTTTTACTTGTAGATCTAAAAGCAAATCAAGAAAATCAGTTTGCTTCTGTTAATGATTTCTTTGCCGTATTTCCAGGGGAAAAACAGAACCTTGGCATCATCTCTCGAATCTTCGGCAACGGATACGCATACTGTCGTCACTCGCAACTTACCTGTAAAGAACAATCAAATGTCTCCCAGGTAAGATCATTTTGTCTCAAAATTTTCAGGTTGCTGAATTTATTTTTCCACGAAATAAGGAAATTCAATTTATCTGTGTTTGCTCACCATGTCACACAAGCATATGACAAATCTTTGTTAAAAGGAGAAGAAAGGTTTCTCCAACCGATCCCAACAATCATAACCCCGGTTCTCCTATGGTCAAGCGGACTATAAAGCAAGCCAGGAAGACATTGCCCGATAACCGACGTCTACTTCCTATAACAGGTTGGTTTCAAGTCTTCAGTTAATAAAATTGTGATAACCTGAGAAAAATAGTGGCAATTCATGGCTGCTGGAGAAACTGCAAAGCCATGCCCAAGAAAAATTTTGATCAACTTCTGACGATAAACATGACGTTAATACAAGGCTTTCGGATGCGACAACAACAACCTATCGTTTTCAACTAGGACAATATCGGAATAGTCAGAAAAAATGTACACTTAACAGCTACAAAATATAACCAGTAAGTCTTCGAAGTATGCTGTATCAAGGTTGCTTGATGCATGAAATCTTTTCACTAATAATTCAACGCAATGAGACACCAGTTATCCGTTAGAACTGTTTATTTGTTACTAACACAAGATGTGTGTTATTTCTTGCTTGAATATGTTGAAAAGAGACGAAATTCAAACAAAGAAAACACCGATGTTGGTTTTGTTTTTACTTCTCAATATTATATTGCTTGCTTGGAAGAAAATACTTTTTGTTTTCAGTCAAATTTCTGCCCATACCTCATGGCTGCATGCTGTTGTGCGTTCGTTTTTATTGAAAAAGTTTGTTATCAGTTGGGTCCATTCGGCAAGTTGATTTTTGGCGTTCTTTACTGATAGCGCAAAATTCTGATTGTAAAAAATAAGAAAAATTTTCCAAAGATGTTTCTGAAATCCGTAGTTGCTTTTTGCAGAAAACAAAGCGAAATCTCTGGTAGAAAAGTTGATCAGAGCTCCAGCAAGAAGCAGACAGAGCGTGGTCGGACCTGGTCTGAGTGTAGAGCGCGAGAACGCTTTTCTTGGAGATGACCGAGTCTCTGTAATATTCTGATACATCGCCTGATGAAAGTGTGAAGAGCTGAGTTCAGCGTCAAACTACGGTAGCTCGTGGCCAGCACGAGTGTTCCTATCATACCTGGTTCGAGCACTGACCCACCTCTTTTCTCCTCTTGTCATTCTGTCTCATGCTGTATGGTCTCGTCTGAGCGAATCGAAACACGTCGACCTGTTTTAGGCTTTCACACTTTGCAACACTTTTATAATTATACGCATTTTGCCAGAAAATGTTGTTAACACGCTTCATATCGCCAAAGATGAATATAATCTGCTTGACTTGCATATTGTACTTCGCTTGCGGAACTTCAAAGACAGCGTGTGTCCACGTCTGTCCACAGTTCTGATCACTGCGGAAAGTTGCTTTGTCCAAGGAATGCTACAAATTTAATGTTATGTGAAGAACCAAGCAAAAAATCTGTAGAACTTGATAGAACCTAAAAATTAAGCGTAAGGCTACAATATCACGTTTCATTCAAAAGATAGTATAACATGAGTTGTCTCATGAAGCAACGTATGAAACGCTATATGTGTTTGCCAAATTAAAACGAGCTTAGAATCCCAGTCTTCTAACCGTACAGTAGGGTGCCGACTATGAACCATTGAAAATGATTCAAGACAAGTTAGAACTTTGTGATCTTCCTCTAATTGTAAGACTTCCGCTTTTGCTTAATCACTGTTGCAGTTTTCTTCATGAGCTGCGCACGCCAAATGAAATTGCGCCTCTTGTGAGTCGAGCTTCCATGCTACACAGAAAACAGCTGCTGGAGCGCCTTTGCAGCTTGCTTGTTGTTTTTAAACATTCGTCGCGCTTTCGATCCTCGCTCTGCAGCGTGATGGCCATGTAATCAGTACAAACGTCGTTGCAAAAAGGAGCCTATTACATGACACTTGTCACTTTCTTTGTGCTGTGAAAAAATGAAGAACCATTTCAGCAAAGTGCGACGTGAACAATGAAGAAGTGCTTGACTCAAGTCAGTAGCAACTTTTCCGCACGATATAATATGATCTCAGGATACCGAGATCGTCTCAACGCCTGAAGGATGTTTCCTTACGCATCAGATGGCAAACTGTTGCGCAGATGTCGAAAACAACTGCGTGTCAATCGTTTAGCGCTGGCCACTTTTATCATCGCGGTGGAGAACTTCTTGAGACCTGACACGATAGAGCTTCATTTCAATGCAAAGCGATATATCATCCGTGCCACCAATGAACTTCTGTAACAAGCTGTAGTTTTTATATGACAAATATCTGATGTGAGAGACTTCCTTGTATTTTCGTTTTTGAGTGTTGGTGTAAAAATGTCATATTGCTTAAATTTGAGCGAAAATTGCCATCTACTGATGAACTAAAAGTTTTTTTTGTCGTCGTTGCAAATCGCTACAGAACGCTTCGCTGTGAAAGCATATTATAGTTCATCGATCCAAACACAATTTTGTCTTGTTGGATTTCGGAAGTTTTTGGTTGCTTTGGACAGAATATTTGTATTTAACAGCGCCATTCAAGCGTTGCTGTGGCAACTGGCGACCGCGTTTCCTTTGTAATAAACTGTGTATAACGCTGACTATCTGTGAATATAGAAAGCGGGAAAAGTAAACTGCACACGGTGTTAGCTCAGCAAAATTCCGTTTTTGCGACTTAAATCGTACAGCGCTGTAACTGAAGAAAAAAGTGCAATAGAAGGAAAACAAACACACAGAAAAGAGCAAACGGTTCGCGTTCATCAAACGGACATCGTTACGAATGTCACAACGCAAATTTTAATGCATGGTAACCGTCACACCTTCAGGTAAATGAAAAATTTCAAAGATATGATTAACAGTGGCAAGTGCACGAAAGACGCAAGGGAGTATGCTGTGGACTTGATCTAGCGATTTTGAGCGCTTATTCAAAGCCTTTACTGGCGCTGTTTCTGGTTTTGTTGCTAATAAACTGGCTCTAATTTGAAACTTTCAAACACTGAAGATTATTTGAGTGCTAAACATTCCTGGTTATGTCACTCCTAGGTACCACGTACAAAGTAAATAACATGCTACCTCTAATAACATTTGGGCGCAACGAAACTCTTAAATACCTGATTTATATACTGTATATTTATTTTCATCGCATAATCCAGAAATTTTTAATCAAATGTTTAATGCTTCAGACCCACATGTGGAAATTTTCGGGAACAAACCGTAAAACGAAAGGTATGCATCCTTTGTGGTTATTCAAAACACAATATAGATATAAAAACGTATTTTCATCTCAAGAGCGATGAATTTGACAAATATCTAGCTAGAAGCAGGGACTGATCCAGGGGGGACGGCGATCGCCCCCCTAAAACCTAAGAAAGTAACTTTATTCACCATGATTTTGTACAATTCGGAAAACAACATTCGCGATATAAGGTCATTTTCTTGTACATTTTTTGTCACAGCAGTGTTGTGAACTGTGAAGTATGCTTCAACTCTCTCAGTAGCGAAGTTGTTATGAGCCTTGACTACCAATTATTGCTGAAATCGCCCTCCCCCTAACCTTACTGGTTGGATACACCCTTGTCCAGAGGCCATGCTTTGAACATGTACTTTAAATAGAATCTATCGAAAAAGAATCCTACAATCTACAACAATGAATCAGACACTAGATGGTTACTGGGTATATATTTCACCTACTTGGCTGGAGTCTTCCGTTTTTATTCAAATAGAATCTGTAAATTGGATAAAATAGTCTTTATGCCTTTAAGTTGGTTTTTGCTCTTCCAACAACATATACCGGTGGTTAGCATCAGGGTTAAGACAATGCTCGTTGAATTTGTTAAATTCACTGTCGAAGGAATTTCATGTAGTCCAGTAAAAGTAGTCAACTCATGAAAACCCTTAAGGGAGATGACATGATTCGTTCGCCATCTACAGCAATCCTCTTGGAAATTAATGCTACGAAACGATCAGCGTAAAGGAGAACAGTTGAACAGCAGTTTTATAATGCACCGTAAAAGCTGTTTACGTCTTCCATTATTTAAGCAGAAACACAGTTAAAAACTTACTACTAACTCTTATACACAAAAAACATGATACGTAGCAATTTATCCATTGCAATTTGCATCAGTTTCACTCTTCAAACTGTATATACGGTTATAACGAGGATTACGGGAATAAATGCCATGCGCTCAAGTAAAACTTTAAAAAGTGCAAGTTTTTCTCACATCTGATAGCAAAATAAATTCCAGTTAAGTAAGCCGTAAACGTTTCTAGTGCTGCGCCGTTCCATGTTTGCTCGACTGACTTTCTCACCAAAAATTTGTGGCGGCATTCTTTATAGAACAGCAGTGGCAAAAAATCATTAAAAAAGCATCAACATTTTGGTCGCGTCATGGGCGTCGGAAATGGTGGTAAGGAGGGCCTTCCTCTGGATTTTGAAATTTTATATTTGGTTGTTATCTTCGTAGTAGAAAATGTTTTTCTCTTAGTTTCGAGTTGGTAAAATTAAATGTCACCAGCCTTGACCCCCCTGGAAAAATCCTATTAGCCACCTCTCGAAAAATCCACTACTGGTCTCCCTGAAAAAAATCCTTCCGACGCCCAGGCTCACATGCACACCAGCTTAGCCTGTCGTGTTTCGAAATATTGGCCTTGTTTGTTTTGTGTCGACTTGAAAACCTTCCAGTTGCTTTTAGAAAAACAATAAACTTAACTTTTGTGACTGTGAAAGCTCAGAGCTATGGCGCTCATTTCAACTGAAATTTTTTGAGAATATTGCAACTCAGCTGCTCGCAAAGGCTCTGGTTGAACAAAACTAACATCAAAACGCAGACCCAGGCTTCTGTGTGCAGTCAATAACACTCAGCTAAGCAACGACGGAACGTCTTGGTCCTGATCGTATGCAANGCGATGATGGGTCCGCACTGTGTCCATGGGCGTCGCAAGGGGAGGCATGGGGGAGCTTCCCCCCCTGGATTTTGAAATTTTCAGTAAATAATGTTTTTTTTAGTTTTGAGTGGGAAAATAAAAATTTCACCACTTTCGGACCCCCTCCGGAAAAATTTTGAAAAAAACCCCCCAGTTCGTCCCCCAAGAAAAATCCTTCCGACGGATTTG
>JGI24021J15306_10004491_pt1 | contig 16235 bp, 11 predicted proteins | sample Ectturendosymbi1_FD_15306 | JGI IMG/M metagenome (IMG submission 15306) | reverse complement strand
TGTATTTTCGCAGCCCGAGATTGGCGACCAGATTTGAATCCAATGCCGCCAAAGTACTAGTAAAAGCATTGGTAAACTTAATTATAAAATTCAATATCCAAGAAATTCAGATAGTAAAAAACAGTCAAGATCATATTTCCTCCGTTTTTTCTTTAAAAAGTTATCGTCAAAATATCAAAAACGCTTTGCGATAGGTGGATACAACACCATGTTTTTTGCAGACAAATGTTTGGTTTCTTTCCTTTAGGGCTGTGCCGAAGACAGCCCCGAAATCGCCAAATTCATCGGCAAGTGTGCTGAAAACGTCATCGGATATGCGGCGTCGTTGGCAAACAGCGAAACATTGGTTTTGTTGGATTCCTTGGAAACGTTGAGCCGAAATGGGGTCGGAACCGAAAGTGATTGTGTTGTGAAATTTTCGTAACTAAATCCAAACTTTAGGCGAGTTTGGCCGTTTAACGGAATCTTTTGCCTTACACATTTTTCAGGGAGGGCTGCAGCCCGTCTAGACGAGCCGCCACTGACTGGTAGAACACACTTAGTACTACGTCAGGGCAGTTCACATCTGCAAAAACATCAAGCTGGCGAATATCTCGTCGAGTAGCAGTCGAGCAGAGACGTTGTGGTTGGAATGGCTGATACCAGGGTTGCGAGGTCGGAGGGAAAATGTCCGCCACCAACTCCGACCTTTCCCACATTTCCGACACCGTCTCCTTAACATAACGTGAATTGAGTATGGCGGTCAACAATTTTGCAGAAAGTAGCAATCGATGAAAATCGTGGTACACAGCAAGAATTTTCCGTTTCAATAAAAGTTTCAAAAGAAATTGAGCCATTTCAACAGACACGAGTTAGGATTCCTATCTTAGAAATGCGATGTAAAAAATGATTCACTTACACTTCCTGAGTCGGATAAAAAATCCGATAAAAAAGTACGACTCAAGTCGGATAAATAAATCCTGCTCCGACCCTAGTGTTCTTAGGAATCCAACTCCACCCAAAAATGTCGACTCCTTACGATTTCAACTCCAAGACCGACTCCGCAACCCTGGTGGACACCCATGGTTGGCATGTTGAAACAAACTACACATGAAAACATCCGCTTATGTGGCTGTTATATGTGCAACTACTTGCGGAACAGAACAGATACGGGCTTTTTTTGAGCAATTATGATCAATCAGCCTAAACTGACGATGCTCGAAATGATGCACATATTGCAAGCGTAGGTATGCGGCTGTATTAGCACACCCAGTGTTGCCAAATCAAAGAACGCACGATCTGAAAAAAGTCACGTCACCATCAGTTTGATTAGGTGTTCGCCGCACATCAAAAATATAGGTCCCTGGTATTGAAGAATGTGAGCTTACTGGCATTTGAATGCGTAGAAACTATAGTAGTATTGACAAAAAAAACAAGTTTTGAAAAATTAAAACCATGCAACACGTTAGTAGCCTTACAGATAGGAAAAATGACCCCCGCTTACAGCATTTTGATTTTTGTAATTTCACTTTTTGGATGCCCCCCTACCTTGGATGCCCGGGGCCGTCGCCCCCATCTGCACGCCACTGCTGCCAATCAGAATGAAAGCAAATTGAAATTTCAGTGACACAAGTCTCGAACGGTTGCATTCAGTCAGAATAAATCGTGTGGTGAGCCCGAGTAACGCTGTTGACCTGCAGCCGCCCTACGTGTAGGTTTGCAAACTGCAGCTTTTTTGAATAGCCATGATCATCTCGTGTTGAAACGTTAAGCTGTTAGTTGGCAAGTGTGATTCTTACGTAGGTTTGTGGCGCAAACAGTCACAATCGGCGAGCGAAAGGTCAGCCCGGAGTCGGAGTCGTTAAAATTTTCTGCGACTTCGAGTTCCGACTCCACAGCCTAGCTCCTCCCACCAGCGATGGTCTCCCCCACCGGCGATAAGACCTCCACCCCATCAGCGATAATGTCTATCTCTGGTGGCAGTGACGCAGTTTAGCTGGTGGGAGGGAAGCACAGTTGCAGGAGCAGGCAAACTTCCGGGAGTGCGAAAGGTTTTTACCGGAATTTCCCCAAACTTGCCCGAAAAGTTTGCAGGCAACTCTTTGTGTATTTCCTCCCACACAGATGATTTTTGGGATGACCTCCATAGTGAGGTCTTCACGTGACTCTCCCCACGTACGGTGGCAGGGGGCAATTTTTCAAAATCAAACAACGTTGGGAGCCATTTTTATCCGTATTTTCAGGTAGTTTGCCCAGAATTTCAGGTATTTTGCGAACATTTTCATAGATTGACTAGATTTTCAGGGATTTTCGACAAATCACAACTTTTGTGCCCCCCGCCTCCTGCACCACTGGGGGGAGCAGGGATGTAGCGCTGAAAAGAGGTGTGGGAACGGCGTTCTCACACCAAATAAAAAAGACTGCACCAAATGGTCCGATATAAGTGAGCATTCTCCTACAAGAGCTTTTACAATGGATCTTCCTGTTTCACTGTGTAGACGTTTGACTAGAAGTGCGAATCTGCGTGTCGCTAGCACATCTGTGAGATCGCAACCATTTTTTAATGTAATCGTTTCGACCCCACAACTTCAAGTAACGTTACTAGTGCAAAAAGGTGTGGGAACGCGTTACCACCCTACTACACCCCTGGGGAGGGAGACATTATCGCTGGTGGGAGGGAGACCTCATAGCCTGTGGGTGACAGACTTTATTGCTAGTGGGAGGGAGACAGTTTTGTTTGTGGGAGACCGTATCGCAGGTAGGATAGATATCAGATATTCAAGAAGAGGTAACGACGTCGACCATATCTAGGAAACCTGGTGTGCTTCATTGCTGAAGATTTTAGTCAAATGCTACTGCCCGTTTCTATTTTGCGATTATCAATAATTTTCATAATGTAAATCATAAACATACTAGTCGAACAAAATAAAGCAGTTTAACGTAATTAGAATGATTTGATTCTGGAGTTATGTTCAAAACACACAGTCCCATCAATCTTCGCCATCTTTGAAGAAGGTGTCTGTGTTGGGGATGGTCGGACCTCCTGTGTAAGTTGCCTGGAGGTACAGCCAAGCATCTCGGGTTATTTCTCCGTAGTCGGATGCTGCCAAATAAAATGCTCGTTATGACACTTAATTTATTTAATAAAAGTACTGGTGATGATAAAGACCTAGTAAAAGTGTTATGTAAAGACAACCATATAAAAATGCTGTAGATTAAGTTCTTTTCACCGATATTGACGATTGATCAACAATCCCACAACTTAACGAAGTTGTCGTAATTGTCAATCGTTGCAATCTGACAAGTTACGGTTTCACATTAAAGCAGCCTCAGAAGCTGAAAACAAGCATTTTTATCTGAACTAGCATTCGCCATGTCACGACCTTTGGATCCAAGAAATAATTCTCATGAAGTCATCCATGCGTGACACTGATTGACAACGCTCAACTGTCCGCAGACACGTCACAATAAGCGGTGACGTTTGTCACGTGATGCGCTTGTACGTTTCTTCCAAGCTACAGTATTCATTGCAAATATAAGTTGGCTTACGTCATAAGGTGGAGGGTTACTTCAGATCATTTCCTGGACCACGTGATTTATGGTTCACTGGCTTCGCGCTATCACTATCGCCAGAACAATTGAAGAGGCTTTGTGACATCACTATCGCCCGAGCATATGTCCAAAAATTGTTGAAACCACGTGATAACAACAAAACACTCACACCGTGCGACTGACCTCTGTTCAGAGTAACTTTGCCGTCCTTCACTTTGGCGATGGGGGTGTTGTCTATCTTGTCAGGGGGGTCTGNAAAAAATAGGATTTGGAAAAATGCTGCCGACCAGTTAAAGCCGAACTAAGCTTTAAACACTCGATATACAGAGGCACACGTTTACCTTCCTGTTTGTGGTTGACAAAACTTTGCCATTTTCTGAACCAAGCCATGTTTATGTAGAAAGTGGGCGTTTCCCTTTGCTGCTCTGCTGATTGGCTTAACTGTTGAAAAAAGTAATTTTAAAACTAGAAAACTACAATTCAACATAAAACGCACTATGTCACTTCCTGTTAGAATGCAGTAAAATCCTACATTTAATGTAATTAATAAAAACCATCACTTTCAAACCATTTGATAAAATTAGACATAAACCTATTGTAGAATTTTCTGTTCTCCACGCTCCGCCATGTTCCTAGCAATATAATCCATTGGCGCGTCATTATCGTATTGTTCCGTGACAGACGCTTGAACTACGTGACGTGGTCTACGTGGAGGAATATCTTGGTGCCACAAGTGACTTTTTCAGCAGCGTAGACCTTGAAGCAGGAAGCTGCTTGAATTTATATCTAACTGAGCTTTTCATTTTTAAGCAATAAGAGTTTTAGTGGTATAAATTTGAGCTCAGGTTCATATAAAGAAGCTATGAATGAACCTTGCGTTAGGATTCAAGCCACAAATCTGGGGCAATCGTGATAGGTTAACACTTTTTGTTTAATCGTAATCGGCAACAACCACTTTCGCGATTAAACTTGGAATCCTTGATGCTACGTCACTATGCCGTAAACCGCGGTTGTGGTGGCTGGTTTCCTCCTTTTTCATTGGTTGTCATGGTTATATTTCAGGGAAGGCCATTTCCCCATCTGCGTGGGTTAAATCCAGACAGTCCAACGGCAAACACAGGGTTTGTAGCGAATTCTCGCTTTGTTCCAGCTAGCATTCCTGTTGGCCGCCAGAAGTAACGTGGTGAGGCTAGTGACACTTAGCTTTAGCGTTATATTGCGAGACGAGGTGTTGGTTTTATTTATCCGAGTAGACCTATAAGTGTAAATGTTACATGACGCTATGCATGTAATTGAAACAGTAGTTCATAAAAAGTAACTTTTTACACGAGAATAAGGTTATTTAACTTTTAATTGCAATAGTAAACACACTCTCTTCTATTACTTGCACATATGTAATGGCAGCATGGTCAATTGTATGCGGCCATTTGGATACTGCCCCAAACCAGTTCGCTTTACCCAATTTTGGTGCGAAGAGGTATGCAGCAAATGATCTACGCCAGAGTCGTATTACCAACGCTATAGCTTCTTCTACGGCCGGCACACTGCAGTTTCTTTCTGTTCTTAAGGCAACGGAATTGGAGAACATGAACATGCAGGCCGAAAGCACCCCCCACAACCTCATATAACTGACATGTCAACAGAGATCCACCATACAGGGTTCCCACACATTTTAAAAAATCATTTTCCATACTTTTTCAATACCTTTTCAATACTAAATAAAAAAAGTTCAATATCATTACTTCCCTTCCTTTTTAGAAATTCTTTATTAATGGAACTCAATTTTGCACTTTGCATAACACTGCGCAAATAATGACGGACTTTGCTTTCAATAAAATCCTGCTCAGATACTTCAAATTTCTTTTCCATTTAGAATATCCATACTTTTTCAATACTTTATGTACATTTTGGCCAAATTCAATACTCTTTCAAGGTCTTGAAAACCAATTTTGAAATTCAATACTTTTTCAACAATATCGCGTGGGAGCCCTGACCATATATTGTAAGCAAAACTTAACGGAACCAGTGAGTTTCCATGGCAACTGGCATTGCTCCAACAGACAGATGCGTGGCTGTGTTGGCGGCACTGTTCATTTCATTTTAAATTGGAAGATCAACACAACGCTATGTTGGTTTGCAGACGATCGTGGAATGCCATCACACATATACTTCCATCAAACCTTGCAAATGGGTTTTGCTTTTATTCTGAAGATGTTTCATCACAGATGTAATCACGATTGTCAAGATAATCGATTACGTTGTGATGTAATCGCTTCATGTATGATTCAAGCACAGTGACGTCACACACGATAGATACTGTAATAATCGACTCACTTCCACGTATTTTTCACGCTCCGCTGATCTCCTTTCTTCTAAAAGTTTTGCCTTTTGAATGCACGTTCCGCATGGCTGCAGATGGGTGACAGCCGGCCCCCCTCCAAATCGCTTGTGCAAGGCACGCCAAACTTGCTCTGTGACGCAACAAACCCGGTCTGTGATGTCTTCCATCATTTTTGGCTGAACATCTGAACATGAAGCGACACAGATAAAAAAAAGTCGCAACTGATGCAGAACCTCGTCTCACTCATTGAAAATGGCCAGTAGTTTAATAATATCTACATTTTTCCCAAATATTAACATTTTTTAATTCGAAAAAATAAACTCATGATTACTTTTAACATAAAAAAGCGAATTCTACAAAAAAATTAAGAACTGTCAGAGTTGGAATCTAGCCTGTCTGAAAATAGGATTAGATTTACAAACGATATTCCCAGATTGATAGCATTATGAGCAGAATGAAAATTCCAATCAAATGTGGTTTGCACGTACTGGGATACCTCGCCAGCCTGGCTGCCAGAAAGTCGCAAAATTAAGAAAAAAAACATAAAAATAATCATGGCTTAGCAAAAAAAGAAACAATTTTAATCATGATTCAGCAAAAAAATTTAATCGATAAAACCAGAGTCAAATGGATCATGTAAACAGACTTAGAAGTGACCGCTGCCTTTCCACCACTGGAAGAGAGTAGACTAGTTATAATCCCTAAGTTCCACGTGGTTCTCTGGGGGTAACGTCATAATGAGGGGATGTTTTCGCGTTTTTGGCCAACTTTACCAGGCCCTGGGCGCCAACCCAATGAGCCATTTTTAGGCTCAATATATTTTTGGAAACTACGCTGAGATCCGCGTCTTTGGAGCCCTTGGTGGACTTTCTAGCATATCTGGTTCAAAAGTTACGCCAAAAAATTCCAAATATTTTAGGAATTCCTAGAGGATTTCCCTAATTAATATTCCGTCATTTTTGCGATAACTTGCCAACTAGAAACTCTACGAAGTCAACCAAACCCTAGACTCGCACTATAGCCTAGAATCCAATTAAATCCAATAAAACTTTGAGCCACAAAATCGGTTCTATTGTTGAACTCGCACAGGATGTTGACGTCATCCCAATGTAAACAAATGTCAAAACATCCTGTGGTTATGAAAGCATCAACAAAAAAAACGACATCCCACACTTAACTACAAGATTTTCACGATCTATAGAGGGCTTGAACAGCTCTCTAGCTCAAGCTGCTGACGAGTTACGACCATATGAGTGTAACGCACCCCAGGTTAGCGTTGTGGGTGTTGAAATTTGTAGTATTTTTTGGTTTTGGGCCATAATTTTGGCTCCAGATACGCTACAAAGCCAGTGAAGAGCTCTAAAGACTCATGAGTTATTAAAAATTGACAAAAATATTTGCTTTTGACATGATCTTTTATAATGTACCTAGCTCAGCAAAAAATATTCTTTTGAAAGAAGCAATCGCGCGATTCATGCGAACAATAGACTCCCAGAAAACACTTGGGATTGTCGGAACTGCTACCCGAGCACATTTTGAAATGAAAGAAAGGACAAACTCACTTTCATGCGGACACAGGAAGTGGAAGTTATTGATCGGGCCGGGTTCGGTGAAAGTGAGGAAGTGGAGGACCCACTCTACCGCGATGTAGAACTTCATCAGGATAGGAGACTGTTTCTCGCGGTCGAGAGAAAGGGCGGTTTCTCGAAACTCTTTCGACTCAGCATCAGTTTTGCTGAAACAAGTGCAACATTCCTGCCAGGCTGCTACCAATCATGCTGCAGTGTTCGACTATTCATGCTCTGATGAGATTTTGGTTGAAACTACCCATTATTTTTATGCACTGCCACCCTACGGTATCACGTCGACAAGCTCTGACAACTAAGGGTATTATCAAACACAAATAAGGCAATAAAAGCACCAACAAATGAAGACCATGGATGATGCGCTCAAATCAACGAATCTAATTTCTTCGAAGGCTGCTTTGAGGTTTGATGAAGTTTATTTTTACGTAGCTGCTTGCCCGAATACCTATGCTCCCAGAAAATTTAGATCAATCCTTCAAGAACTTGCCGAGATATTGCTTTTTTTATTCGAGCAACCTGATCCTTGTCCACCGTGCTGTTGATGCGCGTGCCTGGCAACGTAAGTTGTTGCATACGACGCAATACTGTTTTTGTGCTTGGTATTTTGCAATCAAATTATAGGCGAATGTTCGACTAGCGTAAATGCATCTTACCTGAAAATTTGAGGCAAATCGATCATGTACTTTTTGAGTTGAATAAACAACCCAAAAATTTTATCCAAAACTGCTGAATAATGGCAAAGGATTCACGCCGGGCCAAAGGCCTTAATCAAGCACAGTGGTTGACAGCCATCTCTGTTCTGGCCCTGCTAACTGGGAGGATTGTGTTTTCCATGCATTCATAAATGTAATCAGCGGTTCCAGAAATTTTTCTATTTAATTTCAGCACACATTGGTAAGTAATAACTCTCCATAGAATGAACATTTGTTGCTGTTCTATGGTAAGTAGCTTTCCTACATCTAACTCTACATCAAGGCTCAACAACTTGGGCGATACTTGAACATATTTCCGCAATCACGTCTCGAAACGAAAGAACTAACCTGTAAAAAAGCACATAAGCTTCAGCTGCTGCGACTGTCTCTTCATCGACTGGAGTCACGTATTGATCATCGAATTCATACCACTTACCATTGACTGGGTGTTTGCAATACGAGGTGTAATGGCCGCCTGGTGCAACAAAATAACTTTTAACATTCAGCTTACAGAAAGTTTGATGGTTTCAACAAGTCCCAAACATACTGCCAACCTTTGCTCCATCATTGGTAAATGGTTAGCATCATTTGATTAATCCAACAAAGTCAGACTATCCCGGTTATTTGCAGGTTATGGCCCAGAGTTGGATGATGTCAAGTATAAGGGTCAAATGCTGCGGCACATTGGGCCTGAGCCTCGTACCCACGTCACTGTTTGCTTTCGGTGTGGAACAGTTTCGTTGCAGAAACACATGTTTAAAGTTTCGTCAGACACTCGCTCCACCGCAGACGACGGGTCCCCCCACCTCCTCAATTATTATCACTTCATTTTAACTTCCTCTCTGAACAATGCATATGTGCAGTTCGAGTGAGAATGATTCCAGTCATTGCAAGGCGAGGAGCTGGAGATCTTTGCGTTCTGAATAATATACAGCGCAGCTTATGCAAGATCTGCACGCAGGAACTTAAACAGCAGTGAGTGGCTGTGTCACGCTGAGGGCGCGCCTTTCATCTCAGCAGGAACAGGGTCCAGACAACTCGAGACATCCGGATGTAACAATGACAGAACAAAGCAAGGAGAGGTTACCCTTCCCCCCCCGCCTATCTGATGAAAACACGTATAGACATTCGTTGTTAGAAAAGATACATGCATTGGAAGTGTAAAGGCCAAGGTAGTAACTTTCATGTCAGTTTTGAACCTCTTTCTCATTTTTAATATAAGAACCCACGTCGAGTGGCGACTCAAGCAGTGGATGCACAATGCCGAACAAAACAGCATTTCAATCCTTAGAAGCAAAGAACAACTTACAACGTAGAATCACAAAGTCATTAACAAAACGACAATAACTTGCTTCATAACGATTTCGCTGTGTTATATTTCCCACATGAGCCTACCTGATGCAGCCCCATGGTGGACGATGACTGACGAGAGGTCATAGGTCGAATGTGACGACACACAATCCTTGGCCATGAACTTGCCCAGGTCCAGGCCCTGAATATTGAAAACGACGTGAAAGCTGTGGTCAGAGCAAGGCCAGGGACTTTTGATGGCCTCAACAAACCTGAAGCGGAAACGTCACTACTGATGATATTTTGGTTGAGTATGACGTCAAGTACTCATGACGAAACCTTTTGAGGTGGATGCACAAAACTTCAGGAAGCTTCAACAACCAGCAGAACTTCACTCCGTTTCTGAGTCTGTGCAGAAAATACAAGGAGCTTTCTGACTGCATTTATGATACTTATCGAGCAGTTAAAGACTCAAGCTGTGCGAATGGAACAGTTACTTCTTGCATTTTTCACAGCTGTACATGTTGTCTCCCTTCAGTTCGTCAGATGAGAAGAACGCGGCGAGGCAGTCACTGAGGGTGATGTGAGGCCCCCAGAACCAACTGGAACAGAAAAGAACTGTCGCAGGTCAACGAGAAACGCATCAACATGTTTTTCGATCACATTCCACGAGAATATTGTATTCTATGACGTCTTCACTCCCACACGCAAGGCGCTAGACTTTAAACATGCATCGCAGTAACAACAAGGAATACGCAAATACATGAAAAAAGACGAGGATACATACATGGTGGCAGTAGAGAGCAAACGCATGATGGCGCTCTTGCACTTACTTTGATGAAACACAAGCTTATAAGACACACGCATGAATGACGTCATCATGATTATTATAATGTAGTCCTGCGATGACTTCAAAGTACATCGATTTGTAAAATGCATGAGGGAGTTGGAGGCTGCGAACTTCACAAGGACGAAGCTACTTCGGTGTAAAGGGAACAGTGTAATACAGTAAGTAAAAGTCTTTTGCTCTGGGTATAAAATGTAATATGTACAATGCGGTTATGCGTTTTATTGAAGCAAAATGCGTTGCAGGCAAAGGTCAGACCGCCAGAAAAAAATGGTTTGACGTTCTCACATTAAACATTCACTGTTTTCACACATTCAAAAATATTCGTGAATACTAGAGAGGAAATGCGTCAAAGGTTACAGACTGGTGCAGCACCACAACGGTGTCACGAGGTTTAAGCAGGTTGAGAACCAGTCATGTAACCATGCGTTGCGGAAAAGAACTCGCTGTCAATCCATGCATGGGAACGGAAATTCGTAGTTCAACAGGTATATGGCTTGCTTTGTATATATAGACTAAAGGCATCCCACTACACACTGGTTTGATGCAACCAGTTTCTGTGAACGCAACAAAAACCAAACGATGTAATACTTAACGGAGATACTTCATGATTTGACACTTTCCACTGTAACGACGTTAGGTAATTAAATCAAACCACTTGATGCATCAAAAGTACACTTACTGTATATATGCTGATTGCTTTGCACATAAGGTTTTACAATAAAACCAGCTACGAGCATCATCTCAAACCTTGCACAGTTAAGAAATGTTTATACATTCCAAGCAATATTTACAGGAGAGCAAAAGGAATATTTACATAGGTCTCTCTATTAAGTATCCTCATACAGTAGACAAAGAGTTTTTATCAATGCACGTCTGCCATAACTTATACTTTCAATTCCATGTGCATGACCACATGCATTTTATCGAACCCCACATGCAGGTTGTGCACCCTTGGTCCAATCTACAATAAATCTTATTCTCGACAAGCCAATGCGAAATCTCGAAGCACACCAACCTTTTCAACCATTCCCAGAAATTATAAAGCCTGGTTTGGTAATCTTCACTATTGGCGCAAGGAACAGGAGCCAGAGGTCCAGGAAGAGGAAGATTTTGTGACACGCCGTGTAAGCGTGCCATGTCATCCTTGCCAGGAATGGGTAATGATATATCCTGGAGGTGGAACAACAATAAACATGGTGGAATTTCAAGACATGGCATTTGCAGAGTAAGGTCGAAACTTATTGATGGAACTTTCTGTCACTGAAAAGCAGAAAACTTAACTTGGTGTATTGGTTACCTGGAAAGATTCTCTGGTTTGTGAAAGGGAGTTACAAGTCCTGCATTGCACTGAGCTTCTTAATTCTCCATCAAATATATCAGAAATAATGCTGTGATATTGCAAAGTAGTATTTGTTCTCCCAGAGGAATCGAAAGCTGAAAAAAAGAACAGAAAACATCAAGTTATTTTTGCGATAGCTGATTAGTTAAACACTTTTACGGCTTCAATCTTAACTTTATGTCAAGTTCAAGACAATGGAATAGAGAAAACCAACCTATCGATTCATTATTTAGGAAACTGATCTGCGTGCTTGACTGTGACGACACAGTGCGCTTCCTCAGTGACGTCAGAGGAGGTCTGTTGCTACCGTCCACCTCCGTTGCTATGGACGGCATTGAGTTGCTACGAAAGAGTGGGTACCCGGATGAGTGGAGCTCGTCGAGTTCCTTGGGGTAAAAAACAGATTGTAATTTCCCAAATTCACAAGATGTTAAAACGACAGAGATTCTCTGCGAACCTTGTTATAATTGTCTTCAGCTTCCAGCATGGGTTGGTCTCTGCACAAAACAAACTTATTCTCGCTTTCTATTCATTTACAAGCGCGAGAAACAATTAAATTCCAAACAGAACACGACAGACGCAACACGAAGTTTAGTCTACAGTTGTTAGGGAGGTTTTTCCTTCGATTCCTGTTCGCACAACCATCAATCGTTGTCGATATTTTGTGGAAATCATAATTGTATTGAGCTTTCTATTAACTCCATTGACCCGCCAACCCGTTTCACACCCTCCCCCATAACAAACCTCTCGGCTTATTTGTCGTCGTCTTCAACAGATATCTCGACTTCAGCATTGAATGACGTAACGTGCTTCAATAATGCTACGTCATCAACACGCTGACGTAAATCTTAGTTTTCAAGAAAAATGCACTGTTCTTCGAGGATGTTTAAAAATACCAAACTGTCTTCCTTTTGTCTTTCATAAGTTTTCTTGAATCGAAACTACGGCTTTGTAGCGTGATTTTGAGTGGTTTAAATGCTGGGATTCAAAAATCTACGCCAGTGTCCTCGCTGAAGCACCTTTGTATAACGGTGATTGTAATCGCGACTTGGCATTGTTACGTTGTGAATGGCGCTGTGCTTTTATGATTTCTTGTGTCATAAGCAACATTGTTTCGTGACAGTTACTAAGCTCTTCTTCGTCCATCACGTTAGGTCCACATTATATCTGTGCCTCACACAACCTCTACGAGAGACGACCCCTTTAATAAAATTCTAAAGCAAGCCCGGGCAAGGGTCAGGGACACAATAAACTGTTCCCTTGCACCCTCCCATTAACGCTGAGCACGAGGCAGGACAGAGAGCAAGTATTGTTTTTCAAGTCTTCGGTATGACTCGACCGGGAATCGAACCCAACCTCTCAGCTTTGGTGGCGTGTGATCAACCAACTGTATCAGATAGCGCCGCATTGGTCAAGAAATTGGTCGTATTTTCTCGATGTCACGGCTCACTGACCGGCTGCAGTAAAACGTGGAACACGTTTGCAACTTTCAGATTACAGGAGCATTTGGGAGTTTCCATCTGGGTCAAGATTTGTTGTCCTGTTTGGATGATGTCATGTGACGACATTGTTTTGCAAAGTTAACAAGAAACGACCAACAATGGCAGTGACCACCGCCCGCGAAGAATGCATTGTCGCAAGGAGTAGACGCTTCAAGCTGTCTGTGGTTAATGCCGTGACTAGTTTAAAAACTACTTGAACTAAGCGCAGTTTTAACGATTGATTGCAGATAATTTTGAGCAATAAACGTTTTTTGTTGATTGCTGGAAAGTTTTCCAACTCAGTGGTTCTTAACCGGGGGGTGCGCCCCCCTAGGCGGGCGCGGGCCCTTATGCCCTCTGCAACATGGAAAGTTTGATCAATAAATAAATGTATTTCCTTATATAACTTGAGTACAATTACTCGAAGGGGCGTTAGAGAAAAGGTTGAGGACCACTGTCTGGGTCTGGCTTATCAGATGGTGCTATTTGCTTGTGACCAATGAACAGTGCAACGCCCTCCCCCAGACAGTGGAACGTGACTTTATGGGGTTTTGGAAAGTGTTCTGGAACTGTTTGCTTTTCATTCGATGTTACACTACAAAAGATCAGCAGTGAAATGTAACTTGCATCTTTTACTACTGAACAGGCACCGATTAAACATTTCTCAAGGACAAGGGCGCAGGTTCGATCCCCTCCACGAGCAGCTTATTTTCAAGAATCGAGCAACAAACGTCACAAAACAGTCTTCTGCGAATGCTTCGCCGCGACACTCACTCATCCATCGATTCTACTTCATTCTGTTCCATCGATTCGCACGAACGGAAACTATCTTCTGACGAGGTGCTGGTTGTCATAGAAACGGCGTCCTCTGCGCCATCCGCCATGATCACAGGCATAATGTGGGGGGGCGCCTGTGACAAACCAGACTTGAAAAGGAAAATTACTCTCTGCAGTCAGGTTTTGCTAACGCAAACAGCAACACTGAGCCAGAGTATATTTTACGACACGCACATGCATTCCTATGCCACAGCAAGCCATACTAAGTGAGCAAACATGCGCCTGGTGCCAATATCTTGGCTTACTGTGACGGTGGAAGTTAAAAAAACACCCCTGACAGCTGACACTCCTTGCGGGCAGCCCCAGGGTTTTCACCGGGAACTCCTAGAGGTCCGTGGGTACCCTGTTAAGAACCAATGCTCTAAAGCAGGGTCTCCAAAGTGCGGCCTGCGGGCCAAATCCGGCCCGCGAAGACATTTTGTCAATAATGAAAAAAGAATAAATTTAAAAAAGCTTACTGATTTGGCAATACATACTCCGAAACAAAGACATTACGCAAGATGTCCGGCCCTCGGATTATTGTGTAAAAGCTTATGTGGTCCTCGACCAAAAAGTTTGGAGATCCCTGCTTTGAAGCAGCGCTTCCCAACCAGTGGGCCGGGGAGCTCTTAAGAGAGAGCCACGAACCATTTAAAAGTACAGTAGTTCCCGTTTATTAAGCCCACGGTTAAAAAGCCCAAAATTGTCCGGTTCGGAACTACTCCATTTATTCTTGTATTTAAAAAATACGCTTTATAAAGCCAATACCCCGCTTAAGCCGAATTTTCGAACACATTTGCTTAAAATTGGATGTGAAAGCGTCGCAACTCACACTTCTTTGTTTTGCTTTCGACGATTTCACACCTAGTTACGTTGTTGACCTCGTTCTTAATTCTTAATTCAACTGTTTTGTCACAGATAGTATATTTGTGCTGTAACTGATAAGCAAGACAACTGGTGCTATGTAGATTTCATTTTAAAAATGGCGAAAAGATGTACAGACGTAGCCTTGTCTAAGAATTTGAGATTTTAGAGAATTACCTAGCACTGTCACATTGCGGTCGAAGTGCTGCCGCCAATAAACTCAGTATCTCTCGTGGCTGCAATTGNACGGTCATGTTTGACAGTTTCTCATGCTTACTATAACATCTTTTCACTGCACATGCTTTCTAAGGCTAGGAATTAGGGGTAACGCGAGCCTAGGTCAGGAGTTTATATATTTACGTTGGTTACATTTTAACTTTGTTCGTTCTTGTTGGTCATAAAATGGATAGTTTTCTCAAAAAAAAAGAAAGAAAATCTCGGGAAGTTGTGAGGAAGTATCATCCTGATTACATCAAACATGGGTTCATAAAGGCAGGAAATGACATTGAGCAAAAAGCACAATGATGTTGAGTGCGCAAAAATATTGATGGTGAGTGTGCAAAAAGCACAATGATGTTGAGTGTGAAAAAATATTGTCCAATGAGTCACTGAAACCATCAGAGCTGGAGGAGCAGAATGCTCACCACCCACGAAGTGTAATGAAGCCGAAAGAATATTTTGAGAGGAAGAGAGATGGTCTGCAGGTATAGCATTGTCGAGACCTATCGATGCGAACAGTTAAACACAAGTTCGTTATAGGCCTTATTTGACAAGAAAACTCAACCATAACCTGAAAATGCATGAAAGCGATCGATTAATGAAAGCTCATCGGAGTTGCCAACAGTACTGCGCGACAAAGCTGACCTCAAACTGAGAAAAGGACCGGCACTGGTTGCACTAGAAGAACAGACGAGACAACACGTGAGGCGTTATTGCATAATCAGCGCGTCACGACAGCTGAAAGGCAGGGACGCGACACGGATATGCGCTACAAGCAGCAAAGCATGACTTCATTTAGTACTCAATCAAAGTCAACATTAAAAGCTATATGGTGGCTGGTCGTGTTGCTTGTAGCAAGAAAGCATTTACAATTGCGGAGGAACTTATTCTTCTCAGTGCTATCGATATGTGCCGGGAGTTCTTGGAGGAGCAGCTGCTTCTAAACTTGAATTAGAATCACTGTCCAATAACACGATTACATACACGGCCCATGCCGTCGCTTTCGTTTTCGCGGCGATCAGAACGACGAAGACACGAGAACATTTTGCGGACAGTTCTTATACAACGCAATTGCGAGTACAGACAATGCACAAAACAAGAATTGTCCTTCCAGTGGCATCGACGATTGTTTAGGGTGTTGAAGAGATCGCCCATTTCTCAACCGCACCCACTTGGTCTTCGACGAGGTTATTCCGATGGGAAGGCAGTAGGACCCGACGAAGATT
>JGI24021J15306_10004485_pt1 | contig 16247 bp, 7 predicted proteins | sample Ectturendosymbi1_FD_15306 | JGI IMG/M metagenome (IMG submission 15306) | reverse complement strand
ATAAGGCACAGGTAATGAAGTGAGTTTTTAACCTCGCAATTTAAGCTCTCGAACTACCACACCTGGGTCAAATGACACCTCTGCCCATTGTTCAAAGGATTTTTTGACTGAGATGGTTGGAATTGACCTTGGCTGGAGAGGAAGGCCCAGGAACTGAGGAAATGATCCTCAAATAAAAATGTTTAAAAAATTGATTTCAAGACAAACATAGGGACAGCACCCTGAATTTGACCCAAACTTATAAGTCAACATTTTATCAACTTTCCCACTCCACAACCAGATCTTCAAGTTTCTGAAGCTAGGAGTCTAGGGTCTTAAGTACAAAAACTGAACCTATTTTTGACAATTAACTTTTAATCAACAGATTGCCGTACCCTCGAAAAAGCCTTTTGTGATCGTGTGAAATGGTGCAATCACTCTATCGATACGAACAAAAAATTTTGGCCACAGAGTGATGAGCTCCTGTATGTTTCCTGCACTCGTGTACTGTCCTTCAGTACAAAATTGCTTTGAACTTTTCAAAGCTAATCGCAATAATCGTAATCGCTGTTTTCGATAACAACTTCGAAAAAGTTATAAGCAATGTGACAGCACTTCAATTTAAAAACGTTTCAGGTTTGGTTGATTTGGAAGAAATAAAAATAATAAAGTTTTGTTAAAACGATTCCAAAGCAAACAAGGGGAAGACTATTTAACTAGTTTTAATGAGGAATTTGCATGTTTTATACAGAATGGAAACCCGCTTTACAAATATTGTTATTTCTTGCTAATGGTTTCTGTAGATGCTTAGTTTTCTTNTACTAACGACTCCAGTGATTTCACTCCTTGATTTTTATTCCATTGCCACAAACTGGACACACATGCTGATGAATNTTCTGTAGGTGGGATCATTCATAGGTTTAAAATGCTACATCAATATTCAGTTACTAAAACTAATCTTTTCTGATCAAGTGTTGACATGTTGCCTCAAGATTTTGATGAAAAGCTGGTCAAAATAATCTTGGTAGCAAAATTGTTTGAAAATAAATGCTTAAATCCAAAAACCTGTTGAAAAGTCTACAGTACCTTTTGTTGATGCAGTGCTCATATGAATAAGAAAAACTGTTTTGTGATTGTAAAGGTATTCAAAGTACTCCGCCGCTTTCTAGAGTTTAACGCCATCAGAAAGACGACCTTCATCACCATTGTAGATGAAATCCAATAGAGCCACTGTTTCAAGAACAGTTATTGTTTACTAATGCTTGATTTCGATTGCATTTGCCTGATGACATAAAGCCACGTTTCTATTTTTGTTATAAAAACGTACTATGAAAACATCACTCTTGATAACCATCTTGGTGTAGCATCCACCAACATCAATTTGTTTCTCTTTTCGCGACATTTTACCTTTAAACCTTCTAACTTGAACCTAGATATAAAAAATAGAAACGCAGACAAGAAGCAGGTGGTNGCATCATTGGTTCAGGATTGCTGATGAATCATAGACTTTTTCATATTTCTTCTGATAGTTTTATGAACATTTATTTTTGTACCGTGCTTGCATGCANGTTGCAAAAACTTGTAACATCACGCTATCGTGCTGGATAATATCTAATAGCTCCTTGAAGTGTCATTTGAGNAGCTGAGAAGGTATTGTCTTCTTTGAGAAATATTTTCCAAACATGGCATTTTGAAGAACAACCAAAAATTAAAACCATATGCTTAAATGCAAAAAAATCTTTATTGCAGAATTAATCCATGGCATAGAACAGTGCTTCCTACCATTTGTCAGTTTGCGATCGACTCTTACAATTTGTTCGTGGGGCCCACTATGAGATATTGCGGTAATACGACTGTAGAATTTAATTTTCATTTTTGTGTGACTTCTTTCTGCAATTCTTTTTTGCTGAAATGTGATGGGTGAATGACGCCACAGTTGGATCGCTGTTAAAGTGTTTTGCTCCTATCAGTGTTGGTCGTGTCCAAACACCGATTTTGCAATGCTCTATGGCTAACCACATTTTGTGCTCATGTGTTGTAAGATTTCGTCTGTATTATGGACCTTGAGTCTTGATAAACATATTATTATTATTATTATAATAGATTAAGAACTTTTAGCAATAGTGCAGTTTGTCATGCTCATTCATGTGCATGAGAGTAGCGAAAATTTTTTCCCGGTTAATAAGCCCACCGGCTTAAGCCAAAAATTTCCGGTACCGAGGTGGGCTTAATAAGCGGTGACTACTTCATTAGAAAGAAACAGGTTTTACGAACACACAAATGCACTGTTAGTGGGAAACTTGAACTTCCTTTTAAGATATTATAAGGTCAAGTCGAGGCTTGGTCGGAGGAATGCTCGCTCGCACTTAACGTAGCAACACTTCACAACGCCTTGTGTCGCGTTAACATAATCACAACGGTCAGTCACAAAATTGTGCAGTCCAGGCTTTGTGTGACCGCATCTTTGTTGTACTTCTTTGTCTTCTTCATTGTTTGAGCGAGTTCTTTAAGTCCACTCCTAGGCCGCACTAGATCTCGGGCTAGATGTTGAGCAGCCAATCAATTGTCTCATCATCCAGAACCGTCAGGGCGTGCAGTCCATTGGGAGGTCTATGATTGGAGGACAAACTGGTCAAAGGTTTGCCTTTCTGCATCACACTCACGAGCCTCAGAAGGGGCCAAATGCCATTTGTATAAATAGGAGTGGAAATGTCTCACACCGTTGCGGAGTCAGTTAAGCTACACCACCCATACTGGACTTGGCACAGGCTATTGTAAGGACTGGGTTCGTAGGTTATTGTAGAGGCCCCTACTTACAGGAGTGCGTGCAAGTGTCGGGAGTGAAAGTACGGAGTCTCGTAGTGTTGTCCAACCGTTCTGTATTCCATCGGTGATCGGCCCAGACAGCCGCGCTTGTGTTGTTGTCGTCAGAAGAACTGATGAGTTGTTGTGTGGCGGATACAAATGGGTGCCTCAAATTGAGACGCCGTGCGTTCCCACTCGGACAGGTGAGCGCTGAGTGAAGCAGATGTCCAAGCTCTATGGAACGGAGTGCTAGAGACAGTGTCGCTCCTTTGGGAAGAACCTCGGCAGGTTGGATACATGCGACGATAGGAAGATTGTCCACTGGTGTAGGTCGCACACATTCAGTCACAGTTCGAAAGGCCTCGTTAACGGCACCATTATTAACGCGACACAACGCACACTTGCTGACACAGCAAACACTTTAAAAAAAGAAAAAGAAAAAGAAAGAGAGAAAAAGAAAGCAAATATTTTGCTGATGTTTTGAAGCAAATATTGTGCTGATGTTTTGACAACCTGCCTTTTAACTTGCTCTAATCTAAATTTTTGTTCATTATTGTCTGAAGTCTTTGCTTGGTTTATCCCGAAGTAAAATATCGCACACCCAAGTATTTGATTTAAATTTGTCAATCATAATCTTGGATTTTGCATGTTCAAAAGCATCTTAAAAGTTGCCTTACTTATTCTGTACCTATCCTAGCCATAGCTACATTGACGTGCTTGCAAAAATGAAGAAATGTATATTCCAATGTGTGAAACGCAGCATGCGCCAATGAAAGAAAACAACCACTACCACCGAACATTCGAGCATTCACAGAATTTGCGATTACACAATCCAAGACAATTTTGCACACGAAACATTTCACTTAACGGGAACACAGAATAAATTATTATTATTGCAGCCCTGTTATAAGCATCATAAAATCATTGCGTTGTTGGAAAACATTTCGAAATACCGTTGATTAAAACTTTGAGGTAGTTGTTATAAAGTAAAAAACAGCGAAGCGAAAATACGGTTTGAAACACGAGATTGAGACGTTATTTTTCATCTTTCAGACGTTTGTAGCTGATAGAAAATACTGTTGCCGGTATTCGAGTATTCATCGCAGTCTTCAATTGCAAAATGACATTGTCATTACCGTGCAGTGAAAGGGTCTTAATTGTGCTCAAAGCAAAGGTTTTGACTTGTACCATCGTTTATCGAATTGAGATGGTACAGTCGGTAACAAAATTTAGGCTGTAAATCAGAAAATTCAATAAATATTTGTGGTTTCATTTATCCTCATATTTTTATCACACTCACGAACTGCTTCAGCCAAACTCCAAACTGGCGGCATGTATTTTTGTTCTGAATACCTGTGGCGAAAACCTTTGGCCGGCTTCCATTTTATAGCAACAACCACTATTAGTACAGTAAAAGCAAGAATAGCCAGCGATATGCCAAAGACACACAATAAAGCACATGTATCGTTTTCATGACCTGAAGGATCGCTTGTGGGCAGGTCGGTCACAGTTCCGTTTTTTCGATCGACGAAAGTTACGTTTTCATTGTGTGAGTTAGAATTGCTTTCATTTAAACCGACCTTGTGATTTATCGAATCTTCTCTTTCAACTTTTGTTCTGTTAACAACACTGTCTTTGCTGCTGTTTCCGGAGTAATTTATGCCATCTTCTGCTATTTTAGCAGTAACGTTGTGATCCTGGTCAACTGCTGTTACGTCTGCAGATGTCTGCATGCACAAATTATAATCACAATTAATGTATATGATTGCCGCGGCACTAGATTTTTTGAGAAAAACAGCGGTTGAGTGGCGACAAACATTTACCTGCTGCGCATCACCTGCATCCATCTTCGTCTTATTCGGTGTAGGTGAACCAGGGCTGAAAAATAGAAAAATATCAGTTTCCTTCCAGAAGCACAGAATTGACAAAAGATTGTTTGGAAGTCACAGTTTCCGTTTCAAATCACAAAGATGTTTCAACTTAGAAACAAGCCTATTAAAAAGTGACTCTGTTAAAAAGTGCGTTTTCATTCAAACATCGTTTATTTACTATTAACCTATCAGCAGAAAACACGTTTGTTTTGGGGCTGCTTTAAAAATAATCAAGGGTAGTTTGGGAAAGAAGTCATCAAAACGTGACAAAAATTGCCTTTAAAAATTCATGTTATATGTATTCTGAAGATATTTATAGAAATTATATAATGGAAGCAAGATTAACGTCAACATCATGTCAAAGAAGCGTTTTCGAAATTTGTCTAAGTTTTCGATGTCATTTTCAATTCCATTCAGGTATTGTCTACATATGCGTTCGTCACGATTCCAATATAAGATTTCCAGTTACAAGTTCTTTGAACTATATGATATTTTGAAACCCAAACGTTTTTCAAAAACAAATAGCAAAATGTCTATAGGAATAAACACAACGTACTTGGGTGATACGTCAAAGTAGCAGTTCAGGAAAGTGTTTGGAAGTCGGTTAGTTCGTCCTTCCGCACAGTTTTCGCAGTGAGGGTGTCCTAGATCCTCGATATCCAAATATTGATGAGGCAAACAACAGCCTAATGTTGTGGTACCATCGGAATTTTTAATTGGTTTCAGTTGGCACTAAAAGCGCAAGAAAAACATTTAATAAAATGTGCCACCAGTTTAGTTACTGTCTCTTGGCATAAATTTCATGCAAATACTGACTTGATTTAAAATTAGACGCCATATGATGTAAATCACCATTCTTTTACGGAACAATTTAATCTTCATGCTTGGAAATAATTAGAATTAAAATGTTGCTTGAAATATGAAATGTTACAGGGAATAGACTTTTAATATATAGAGCAGAGTGGCGAGATTGCAAATATTTTCTTTTACTTAGCATTCGTTTCTGTGTCCTCCACGAGTGTTAACACAGATTGGCATTCACAGAAAGAACATACGAAATATATCCTTGATTTTTCAGATCAGATTCAGAAGACTGAGACTCCTTTTTTACTTTCAGCTCCACAAAGAGAACAAAGCACTTACCCTCTCATTAGCGTTTATTCGGTCTTCTTTTTTGGCAAACTCTTCTTGTTTGTTTTTCAAAGTTGATCGAAGGTTAGTGATTTCTCGTTTGAAAGTGTCATTCTCTGTTTGTCGATCTTGCAGCAACTTGCCTCGCTGCATCAACTGCAATTACTATCGCCAGTCAGAAACAAAGTCAGGAAATCACTCTCCACAAATGATAGATACATTTACGACGGACAAAGGGTTGGTGAACAAATGATTTTACGCCACATCTAGCGTTGAAATAAATATATCGCAAGAGTGGTAATGGGCATGCAAAATCTGTCCAATAAGCAAAAATGCATGGGAAAGGGTGGTGATCACGAATTCATAACAAAGTGGGGAGTACAATAGCTAGGGATATAATAGCTCACGTGTCCTTGTTTACTTACCGGTGCCTCAGAATTTTTACATTCTTCAACCCGAGCATTCAATCCAACAAGGAGATGCGCCAATATTGCCAACGATGGTACTATGCAAAGACCTTTCATTGCTTTTGTTATTTGCAGTAATACCAAATTTGAAACTTGTTTCTGCTATCCAAATCTGCACCAAACAATGTTAATTGTTAGAAAGATTTCCAATTTTTCGAAAACATGCAGTTCACTAGCAGGGTAAGACGCAGACAATCCTAGGTCCAGGACGTCAAAAACTTAGACTAAAAATGAGGGCACTCATCTTTCCGTCATCATTTTGTATAGTTCAACCTTAAAGAATCGCTTTAGCAATGAATAGATTGAATTTTGTAGCATGGGCGTGGTTGACACCTGTTTAAAAATAAATAAAAACAAAATTCTGTAAAAAAACTGGTTGTATCTGAATATAATTGAATATTGTAAAAATGTACATACATTTTTTGGAATGAATGACGTGTGAGCGAAAATTTATTTAACTACTGTACTGTGGTACTAACAAAGCTTCCTGACCACTTTTTCAGGTCTTTGTTACTGGATTTCATCTTTCAATCATTTGTGAGATTTGTATTTGACCGTATAGAAACTCAAGTGTAGTCAACTCACATTGCGTCTGTAAGATCACGATGCACTCGTGCGAAATATACTTCAGGTTTTCAAACGGTTAGCATTATTGATCAGACGTTGCAACCAATCACTTCATTTATATTTCTGTTTTGACTAACTTCACACGACTTCAGATTGGGGCAAAGTGCAGAAAATGTTCATGGACTTCCTTTCATAAATCTTCTGTATTTCAAAGAGATGTTTGTTCTAACCATGTAGAAAGGTTTCTCAACATGAACTGTAGCAAATCAAAAGAGCTTAGAAGCAGATTTCACTGTAGTTTATTGCAAATAAAGCTGCTGGTTTTCTGCATTACTGAAGACTTCAACGAACCACCGATACTTCAATCTGCCACCACAAACTTTCACTACAATTCACAAAATGTAGAGTTGTTAAAAGTGCTAAATGCAAATTCTTATTAGTTTCTACTTATGCACGTTGTAATGGCTAATAAATCTCAGTCTCTTTTCCAATTTGCCTTTTGCATATCTTGGCAAACCACTCTGAAAAGAACGGTATTCAGGTGATAAGCAGAAAGCCTATAAGACAAAACGAAGACCAGGCGTTTATCTCGATTACAGCCAATGAAGTGCGAAATGTTATGCGTTTCTCGGTTGCCGAAAGAATACAGTTACGCTTTTACCCTAGGCTTAAGTAAGTGGTTGAAACCACTTGGTTTAAAAAATTCTCGTAATCAACAATCAACGGCATGCTGAAAGTTTGATTTACTTTTGTTGGTTTATCATCGAAAACAGCCGAGTCGTTTTGAAGAAAGGACAAAATAGTGACCGATCATAAGAAAAAATTTTCATTGCTTGCACTTTTTTTCTGTAGCACCCGGAGTTTCAAACATTTTTAAGAGCTTATGGTGCAAATGTTTTTATCGCATCCCAAAAATTTTTGGTGGATAAAGTCAAGTGCTTAATGGTTGGGAAAAGTGCTCGCATTCTTTAAACTGCGCAGGAAATGCAGGCACGCCCGATTGTTGGATTATTGTTCAAACTAAATACATCCCACCAAAATTTTGACATGACATTTCGACGAAAGTTATCGTGGATTGATTTGTTGCAAATGTGTAGATAAGATTAATAAACACGATTTTGATCACCGATGGTTATTGAAGTTGTTATACTCGAAATTCTGATATATGCAATGCAAACAAATGGCTCGAGGAAAATAGAAGATTTTACAGTATTTTAGGTTTTTGTGTGGTTGATACTTGTTGATCAATTCGGTTACCTTACTTTAGATCTTGAACAAAACGTTTGGAAGAAAGACTTCCAAACATTTCGGTAGATACATCGAACTTTTCATCAACCAAAGGTGACATAATCTTGCAGTCACTTGTGTGAACGTCACTGTGATAGTGAGCAAGCAGAAGTCTACTAGATAAAGCATAACGTTCGTATACCAAAGTTCTCCAAACACACGTTGGTGGCATTCCCTTCACACTGATGCCCGGATTTTTTCCCGGGTGTTTGTTTTCTTGGAGACAATTGCGAAGTCGTGTACCGTTTCATGACCACAATAACTGTTTCGTTGCATGTTTCGCTAAAAGTCACCTCGGACCACTCGGGGAGTGCGTTTTGTACCACAAATAGGTACGGCTACTGACGAATGTGAAAAATTTCAGACGAGGGGTGAAATTGTGCAACAGCTTCATAGAAATGGTATGCAGCGGATGTAATATTTCACTGAGTTAAAGTTTTTAACGAAATTTATGATAGGCTACGTTGAAGGTTCATACGTTAAGCTTAACGTAAAGGGTGCGTTTGCTTGATTCATAAATATTGCTGTTACAATACTTTATTCAAGCACGAAATTAAATTTTATCCCAAAGCAAAATTCGAATAAATGCTTATTATTTTCACTGCAATCAAAAGCTCTAATCTTTCGAGGAATCAGCCGACTGGGCTCTGCTTTCATCTTTTTGCACTGATTCAATCTTGTACATATCTGTATTCAAGTAACTACTCTCCACATGTGAAACAAGCAAGGAATCTATTGCAAAGATTTTATAAAAAATCGATTTTACACTACAATACGCCTTGTAAATCGTAATTCGTATTCATTTTGACTGCAAAAGGAGGTTTGCAGTGAAAATTACTTAAATAGTAACTAATCATTGATTTCCTAAACAACTTGTGCAAAACTGCCAAACGCTTTGTACAACTTTTACTGCACTTTTATTGATCTGAAGTGTATCCAGTTCTGAAACTTTTATTATCCGCAAGAAGATTTTGAAACAGATGTTTTAGATTGCAATGACAACCTGTGATGACAGTTTTGATATTCATTGAAAAAAGAACCGCATGTTCAAATCCGCTTTACCAAACATTTTCATCAAAAAATATTTTTAAGTCGCGTTAGATGTGTGAGGAAACTGCGTCAAATAAAGTAATGATTTTATCCAAGGCCATTATGGTACATACAGCTTGTGGCACCAAACGTATCTATTCCCCTCGCACAAAGATCTGTCATCCCAAATCAACTGAACATACTAAAGTGACATGTCAGAATTTGTAAACCTTCACAGAAAGCTTATTTTCAAACTTGAAAGACACTGTAGTTGTTTAAAGTTCTAAAACATTGAGTATTAAGCTAATCTTTTGTCACTTTTTTTATTTCTACTGCACGAAAAATATAACATCCGCAACGTATAATCACCGTGACAGTCCAGCAAAACTAAGGCAAATATCTACTGTTAGCTTGTATTAAGAAAGCACCACAGTCAATTGGTCGCAACACCTTTTTTGTCTACTACCAACTCCGCCAAATTTACTGCTTTTGAAAACGTGAAGCACAGGCCGGACACTTTTACTTTCTTTGTGACTAAATCCAGGGGACACCAGAAGCAAATATTGTTTGCTCTGATTAACATGAGACTAAACTAATTAATATCAACCTTCACAACTAATTCCCTGACAATAGCGAAAAATGATTGAAACTTGCTTTATCGCATCAAGAACCAACACTCCTGCTTCCATATGAACGAAGTCTCAGCTTGTGTAGTAATTTCCGTGACTACGTATTAATTTTCAACGATGAGTCATTCACGAAGCTTCGAGAAATATTGACACGTGATTTTGAAAGAAAGGGCGCAGCCAACTGTAAAAAAACATCGCGTCTCATCTNACGAAACGACTTCTTGAAGGGTAACAAATTACTACGCCTTTGTCGATGCTTTTGGAATACTGATAAAAAAAATTCACTAATAAAATGATGCTAGCATTTTAAGAGTCCGCTGTTACATGAAATGATAAATATGTCCAAACTCCTTGAAATGATAAATATGTCCAAACTCCTTTGGAGTCCGGCTGGTTTCACCTTTAAGACACGCGTGACCACAGGCTATCATTTGGCAACTCCGTAACTCCTCCGCCAATTGCGCTAGAGAGCTGTTGAAGCTCAAAAAAGATTCGGCAGGTCTTCGAGTCTGCAATAAAAAAATAATATTTGGTTTTATGTTTCGGTTTGTTGTGTGTGACGTCATATATGGGGTGGGTTTTTGACAATTTTGGCTACGTTTACCTGGCCCTGGACCCAACCGCTAGACGGAAGTATTTTATTAAAGTTTTTTTTGTAAACTAAGTTAAAATCCGAGTCATTTGAGCCTTTGATTGGCTTTCTAGAGTTTCTGGTTAAAGGTAATGCTTTAAAAACCATAAAATAGTTAATTTTACCCTCACTCTTGAAAAAGTATTTTCCGGTGATTTAAGGTTTAGCATAGCCATCCACATCCGGACTCACCAGTATTTCTCAAGCATTTTTTCTGGATGTTGGCTAGTGGGTCCCTTACCGTGGCCTGGTGTATGCAATATATACTTTTTTTGTTAAAGACGGGGATATTGCACGGAAAATTGAAACATATATAAATGTTAACGACTGTAAAGTAGGTATGCCGCCATTACTTCTCTTAAACTTTCTTGTTTGATCTTCTGGAATGAGTAAACCAGGCGTTCTCAACCTTTTCAACCTTGTTGTCCAATTAATAAGCAAAAACAGGGTCCGCGGTCAACCGAATGCACGACTTCACCATTGCGACAGCTCTTACACATGCCAAAGCAGAAGTAGGAACAAACTTTTTCAGCACCACGTTCACTACAAATTCCATTCCATGCGAAAGTCGAGCCTGGTTGTTATTTGATGGCAATCGGGAAATTGCCCCGCCGAAATTTTCAAAAACATATTTAGTTGTTACGTACATAATTAACCTGCAATCAATTTTCTTCTCCCGAAAATATCAGCTTGTTGCGGCCCTGTTAGAAATCATAGATATTCGACACTCAATACTTAATGATTCACAGATCAAGTCATCTTCCGTATGAAGCCTGCTTCTAGATTTCGTGTTCATGGCAACACGAGCCATCGATCCCCACCCCTGGTGTCACAGTTGTCCCAGGTGAAAGTTGTGCGGTCGGTGGTTGTCCTATAGGTGTCTGTAGTTGGGATACCACATGGACAGTAGCTGATACAGATTCAAAATAAACGGTGGAACAACCTGTTTGCTGTTTGAGATATAAAAAAAATGTACATCTGTGTATGCCAGACCAGTGGTCTGTGCAAATGCTAAAAAGCTATGCATTCAATTTTAACAATGCATCTTGAAACACAACAGACATGTCAAACGTACGTGCAAATTCAATATGGCTATCAGCAAGAGCAAACTCGCAATCGTTATTAGATTCTTGCAATATACAAAATAGCAATCACAAGTGCACCAGGAGTTTTGAAATGAGTAAAGTGATGCGGTAGTTCGAAGCAATCTTAAGGAATTCCCAAGAGTTTCAACAACATGTTAATGCTTTGTTATCATTGCCTTATATTCCGTTCTGAACATGTTGCGTGAGATTTGAAACTGAATTATACCTTTAAATATATATTTGGTTCTGAAAACCAGCGGAGAGAAAACGAACTTCAATCTTTTCCTAATTTTGCAGTAGCACCCATTCAGATACCTTGGGATAGCAAAAATAGCAATTTATTGTACTCAACACCATTCCAATATCAGTATGACAGAAACATACATTGTTTGTAGTTGGATACACATTTTTATCTCTACACGTAGGGTTGCTTAAGGTGTTTAGAGACCCGATTCGGGTCCCTAGAATTGAAAATCGGGTCCGCAGAATCGGAGGAAATTATCATCAGGTCCCTAGAATCAGAGAAAATCGGGTCCCTAGAATCAGAAAAATCGCGTCCCTACAGGTCCATACTGTGCACCTAACATTTTCCTTAAAAAAACTGGTACACGTTACAAGAAACGATTTTTTAAAATAAATGAAGTCGATTGTGTGGCAAAATGATAAATAGCAGAGCACAAAGCATGCTTTACAACACTGAATGGAGCGTTAAACACAAGCTGGATGGCTGAGGGACAACATGCAATATTTATTTAAGAAAAGCCTCATTCGTTACATATTATTGAATTGCCTGTAATTATAAGAAAATTTCGAAATCAACAAAATGGCAAAACGGGACCAAAAATATCGCCCGGCCTGACCCGTTAAGAAAAATGTTAGCCTTAGCGCAATAGCCTACAAAGCCTCTAATTTTCAAGTGTTTTGATTGTGGCATGACTGCGCTTGCGCTAGACGTAATGACATGAATGTCCGCGCCGGATTCAGCGCCGGATTTAGATGGTGGGGGGTCCGGGGCCCACGCGTGGTCGGAGGCCCCATGTGCGGATCGGATATAGAACCTTTAGGTAGGGGAAGGCCGATGAAGTCACTAGTATATCCACGGATCATGAATATTTATGACGTAATCTTGTGGCGTCACATTTGTTAACTCAAGTGTAACAAAACTTTATGAAGTAACATGATGATTGACTATAATTATAGCGATTTGTGAAATTGTTGCAAAATCGGTCATCAGAAACATCGCATTTTCTTTTTTTGACATTTTGCTTGAAAAAGTTTCTGAGCGTTCCAACGTTTTCATCATCTCTCAACGTCAGTCCTGGCTCAGCAACAAATTTTACGACAGAAACCAAACGTTGCAGAAGCGATTTCCAATATTGTTGGCATTGATGAACCTGTCTAGCTAGCTCTGTATCAATTCTTCATAGTGATTAATTACTTTTGCGACTAAACGTAATCGTGACATCTCTATGTTCCATTGATTGCTCGTGGCTCGTCAGTGTGCTTCTAATCGCAGATTCCTGTTGTAATAAGGAAATGCGCACATTTAGTCGCCTCAGCGCACATTAGTCTTCACGTGAAACAATAAACACAAGTGTGTGAAGGAGAAAAACAAAGCCAGTTTCTTTCAGCGACTTCGGCGTTGTGGTTCTGGCGACGAATAAGAGTTGTGGTGCATTTCAGTGAGGAGTTTGTCTTTTCTGAGTTGTGGAACATCATGTTTTAAAAACAAATTTTCATTTTTCAACCAATATTACCGCATTTTTTCAAGTATATTGGATGACCAGAGACCGATAGCTCTGCCTCCAGTGATAGCGTCAGACAAGCCATCTATTGTGTTTTTCGATACCACTTCTTGACGTTCTTCTGCTGCTGCAGCGCTACTTAAACCAGGTCTATTGCCATCGTTACGTAGATCTAAGTCTGCAACAACATGTTCTTCGATTTTCTGTCCTCTTACAGGTTCCGCAGAATTGTCTCCTCTGGCCTTCACTACCACTGTAAAATAGTAACTTATTTGTTTCTTGACTTAGTTGCACCTTCTTTCTCTCTCAATTTTGCCTCTTTTGCCATTTTACGTCTTTTAGAACCACTTGGATAAGCTCTACATTTGCAAAGGGGACGATCACCTTTTTTCTGTCCACGTTTATTTATAAATCAGCTCAACAGGGCTGCCATATTTTCAGCGCAAAAAGGGAGGGCAATTTGCTACTGTCACTTACTTGAGTGTATTACTTACACTTAACACGTCAAATAACAAATAGGCCTATTGATTAGTTTTAAGCATTGAAGTAAAACGTTCAGTGTAGACAATGTTTCGTTCAAAACACACAAAATCCTTATTTGCTTATCCTATTTAGCCCAGGAATATTTTGCAGATTTCTTAAATTTCCAAAAAATGTAGAATCACCTTTTACATTTTTATGAAACTGCTTGCGTGGCAGATGTTTTAAATTGCACACCAGCTTTAGTAAACCAGAAAGTGTTCTCTTTCCTCTTGATTTGTGGCTGCATCAAGGAAAAAATTGTTCCACATTAGCAAAAATAGCCATAACGTTGAACTGTGCAATCTTTATCAGTTCTGGAATCGTTTAATCGTATTACAAGTTGCAAAATATTTTGTCCGTCTTTAGTAATCCATCATTTTACAATAATTGCGTTTGGTTGAATCTTTTTTTGCACGAACTCAAACAAGCTTTGGTATTAGTCAAACAGTTTACTTCAGCTTTATCAATAGAAACGCTTCTATCAAGTAGATACTACATACGTGTTTCATCATTTTCCCAATTAGATGTTTGGAAACGGACAAATCTAGTCAAAGCATTGAAATTCAGCAAATAAAGTGATCAGTTTTACCAGATGTGAAACACAAGGCTTGTATAATACAAATGCATCTGACATGAATGAATCACAGTCATGATCCTTGCCTTCGCTGAATTTTTTCGGTGCTGATTTAACTAACTTTGCTTGATATGTAGATCTGATTGTCTCTGTTGAATCCTTGTCTTCATAGTGGCGAAATACGATACAACCTCAACAACTGATGCTTTTGACTTCTCAGTATTCTGAACTTGCTCACCAAAAGCAACTGCAAATGATTGCAAATGTCTTAATGTGAACAGAATTCGCTCAAATAACTTTGGTACACGAAAAGCGGAAGTGCTAAATAGCCTTATAATGAAAAGCATGGCCAATGAAAACGATATCAGCGACATATTGCAAACCTTTCGATAACTCCTGTTATCAATTTGCAATGCACTGATGATGATAGCAGGAGTTATCGAAATATTTGCAATATGTCGTTGATATCGTTTTAATTGGCCGTGATTTTCATTATATCGCTCAAAGAATTTCCAAAAGACGTTTCAGAACAACAGTTGGCTCGTCGATGGGGATAGACATGAAGTATGAATTTGAAACTGGGTACAATTGAAGCATCCTTGGCAAACTCGGCTAAAGTCATAGCCACCTGGTTACGCTACAAGAAATAAGTTTTTGGCACGCATTATCCACAAAGTCACAATAGTCTTTTCACTCTTCTTTGGGAACTGTGCAAATACAACCACACGTAATTCACTCAGCTTCAAAACAATTTAATCCTTTTCTGAAAAGGGATACTTCTGTCGAATTTCTTTTTTTTTTCAGCATTATTGATTAGCTCAAGGGTGCATCAACGTCTGTGAATGTTAGCAGCGCGCAGAAATGTTTAATAGCGCCTATACATAAGCTTTGCCATACACAGCATTCATATGAATAAAGTGTAAATTGCAAGAAAATGTTTGTGCTCTCCACGTTTTGATCGCGCTGCGCGAGTGCGCGACCGCATTTTTGCACCCCTGGATTAGTTACAATTACTAGAAACTACTCCACTAAGCTAAGTACAATACACTGATCACCGCATCACGGTTCATCAGCAAAGCTAATACAGGATAAGAGCGTCAGCAGCCCGCACTCTAACGACAAGGTCATTGAGATTTTGAAAAGATAGTTACCACTGTCACGTAACGATTAATGTGAAAGCATTCCCACATTTCCAGGCGAGAATTAACTTAACCAAAACATAGATTAATTGAACAACTCTCCGGCCCTCCCATAAACTAAGCTACGCCACCAGCTCTTATCTTGTTGCAGTAGAGTAGGGACAGCTTACTGTGTGCAAGAACAATATATCATAGAAAGTGACGTAACTGACTGGAGGCAGAGGGGAGAATTCCCCCCCAGGCAATCTAAATGTGAATACCGGACAGCCATCTTAAGTGATATTTCGGTTTTAGTATTCGTTTCGTTTTCAGTAGTTTGTTGTTTTTGCGTTTTTCGGATTATTTTCCGGTGATTTAGGGTTTTAGCATAGCTATCCACATCCGGATTCACCGTCATTTCTCAAGTTTTTTTTCCGAGTGTTGGCTGGTGGGCCCTGTACAGTGGCCAGTGGGCCCCTTTTAGCTAAGTTTTCCACCTTGACTCAAGTGTTCTATTTCGCCAATTATAGCTATGTAAAATAAGAATGCAAAATGGAGGACATTTTCAATTGTCATCGGAGAATATTTCCTTTCTCATGAAAAAAGTAGACACGTACTTCAAAAAGAGGGTGCATGGTAGCCATACCTAGCAATGCTACTCATATGCGGCCTGTGCAAATCTGAGTAAAGCTGCGCAAAATCTACCAGAAACGAGTACAGACATAAGCTAACGCGTTCTTCGTGGCTTGGCCTTGCATTCACTAGATTCAAATACCTGACCGACTTTCAGGAAAACAGTAAGTGTAA
>JGI24021J15306_10004483_pt1 | contig 16251 bp, 9 predicted proteins | sample Ectturendosymbi1_FD_15306 | JGI IMG/M metagenome (IMG submission 15306) | reverse complement strand
ACTGATCGACCAGTGACCATTCCAACCGCTCATGGACAAACGTGGCAAGGCCGTGATTCCTGCTCAGGATTGACCCAGCTAGTGAAAAGTTGGAAATCACTGGCTTGTCTGCGGTTGTGCAGTGGGTCTCCTGTAGGACAATGATGAATACCTTGTCCTTGCAGGCTAGCTGCTCGCTATTTTTTGGCATTTCCATCTTCAATTTTATGGTGGCGTTAACTTAACCACTGATTGGTGAAGCAGACGTAGTTCTTCGTGAGCTTGATCACTCCTATGGTCACAAAACGGGAGCTTTGAAACACCGCAAAGCTGTCAGTTTCCCCCCCATGAATCATGGGTACTGACTGAGATTGCTACCTCAAGTATATGCGGCAGAGATGGGAATTTTATTGAGAGTGCACGGCTCGAAATTTCACGAAAAATTTCCCAGCTGTCAAATGACCAAAACCTGAATGGCGTGCTACTTCTCTGAATTGAGAGATCACGGCTACCTTGGTTCTGCCATGTGACCTGAAATCTCACAGAAAAGATCGGCAAGTCCTGCTGGCTACATTAACGGGAAAGCGACCCAGAGGTCGTCCGAGGACCACGCGGATCGACTAAATCACCGACCTTGCTTGGTCCCGTCTTGATGTGGAGCCAGGATAACCACTGTATATGAGATGGCTGCTGACCGTGAGATATTTCGAAACCCCTTACGGCTGCTGCCCCTGCGTTCCCAGAAGAAATGCGTCTATAAAAATGAATGTATGCGCTCGTTCACCTTCAAGATCTCCAGTTTGTTTTCCATTACATTCATTTCGGCGCACGATCCACTGTGGCAAGTTCTTGCGGAGCTATCTCGGAATAATCTCACCAACTGGTGCATGGTAGACCTTCAGTGAAAGGGCAGTGGAGTTCAGCGACATGGTAAACAGTTTCATTACAAAACGGCACTATATCAAACTGAGCCAGTAGTTACTTTCAATTTAAATATTAACCCAAGAGGGATAGCGTTACAGGTAGATTGACGATGCTTACCGGTTTGACGAGACCATTCCAGGTTTTCAGAGCCTGCTCTGTTGTCTCTCAGAAAACTGGAATAGCTGCAAGTAGCGCCAAGCACGTGGCCACGGGGGGGCATTCGGTGGCAGTGAGCCCTCAATTTTTTTGTTTCCCCCAAACTTTGATGTGCACAGAAAATGTTGTTCAAATTCATGATAAAAACAAAAATCTTTCCCCTCTGAAAATGTATTTTCCTCCCAAACCTTAAAACCTGGCTACGTGCGTGGGCAGCGCGAAAACATTGCTAAGTTGCTGTAAGAAAAAAACATTACTGTTTCGTGAAAATACATTTCCGTTGTGGAAAATATCTACGACCCTTTTAATTTATTTCTACTCATGTGTTCACACACCTACTCTTTTTATGAGACGCATTCAATGATATCAGCATTGTTTGAACGCTTCATCACGTGACCTGCGCAACATCCCGGTTCGGAAAGTAAATATTATTCATCCTCATTGAAGTCTTGACGTACAGAGGCTGAGAATGTGCTGTTTAGGCCTACTGTCCGGTGACTTAGCGAAAATATTTTTCAAGCATTGAAAATCCTTCTTGTAGATCAAACGTCGAAATTCATAGATGAAAAAATTTCACAATTATCAGTATATTCCTTGTTACTTATTTTTGCAGTCTTGTTTTTCACCAGTAGGTGACAAATAAAAAAGGCGATTGTCGCGAATTTTGGCTGTTACGTTTCATACCGAAGACCTGAAAAATGGCACCTGCGACCTGTCCAGCCTCGTGCTCGGCGTTGATGGACGGGTGTGAGGGAACAGTTGATGCGCGGTGCTGCCATTGATTCGACATGAATGCAGCATTCACTGCAAAAGCAGCCGCGTGGCCCGCAGAGCAGAGTAAGCAAATATTGTCGCCGATGACCACTCGTAAAAATCCAAAGAGAGGTACAATGCGGGAAATGTGAAACTTTTCTTTCTACATCTTACAGCAGCAAACCGACTAGGTTTTTCAATTTTTGTAATCGCATTCTTTACTCCTCCAGGTGGAAAAATTTGGAGTGGCCATGTTGCCAACAGTCAACTTGGATCAGGCAAAGCTGCGCGCAACAAAGTCGTCTCCTCAGAAAAGCAAACCTGCAGAATCGATCGTCAGTGGAATTGCTCATGTGCAGCTGAAGAAAGTTGATCGCGACAAAATTAAGAAACCTGAACTGGAGCAGGAAAAAACAGGAGGAGCTCTTACGCAGGTCAAACTCCGTCGTACGGAACCGAAAACAGCCTCGGAACGAACTGCTTCCGGTGACCAGGAAGCTCCGTGGGCAGAAAGTCTGGAGAGAAAGCGGATGGCAGCGCTCAAGGCTGATGAAAAGATTAAACCTTCGGAAGAGCCCAAGGAAAAATCCGAGGCTGAGAAGAAATTGGAAGAGATTAAAGTTAAAAGAGCGCAGAGACAAAAGCGTCTTTCTCTTCACAGAGAGGAAGAAAAACGCAAATCTTTGCACGAACAAGCTGCACCTGCTGTTCTTGCTGTTGAAGAAGTTCAAACGAAGACAGTTGCCGTAGACATAGGTGAGCATTGTGCTTCAACAATTTGAAACACTGCTCAGCGTTGATAGTGCCTGGAAAGAAATCCTCTCGCATATCACCTCATCTGCAGCTGCTAAAAGTCAACTGAAATTAGTGATGGAAGATCAACAAATAAAATGTTTTAGAATTTTTATAGAGTAATGTTTGGCAGTAGATTTCCGGGAGTTTGGACAAACATTTTAGATTTTCGATGTTGTGGAGGACGTTTGCGATGTTAACGACCATTTTCAGGTTCAACAAAAGTCGGGCATAAAAATAGGACAAGACAAGCTACTTTATGTTTATTTTCATGTTAGCATGTTGTTTGTCTAATCTTTGTTGGAAAAGTACGGGTCCAGAGGATGTAATTAAAATACCTGTACAATGTATTACAAATTCAAATGAATGAAAACACAAACCTTCATACGTTTTTTATTCGTTTCAAAAGGCGCAGAATTTCATGACACAATTTTCACTGAAGTAACAGATGAGAAAAAGTTGTAATCGTACTCCGACGGACTTGAAATCCTAAGTGCGGCATCGCAACCTTTCGTTGGAGCTTATTTCACCTTATTTCGTGAATAAGGTGTCACATTTATGCGTTACTGGTGGACTCACCTTTCGATAATAGTTGCCCATAAAATATCCACTCGTTTCTGTTGAAATCTTGCACCAATCCTCTAAAACTACGGTTTTCGGTGTGATTTGCGCTTGTCAAGGTCATGTAATCCAATATTGAAAAGCACTCCATAAAACAATGTGTTTGACTCCATTTACAAGCAACATCTCAGGTCCCCCTTATCTTTTCCAGACGCTGTTCAATCTTCAACCGACAATTCTCTGCCGCCACCTCCTGATCAAATTCCTGAAGCGCAGGAAGATGTTGAAGCGAATATAGATGACAGTAACAAATATGAAGAAACAGTCAGCGATGTAGCTTTTCCAGGAACTCCAGCTGTGGTTGCTGATGAGAAAAAAGACACAGGTACCGCTGTTGTCGAAGGTGGCAGCTTTTGTAAAACTTCTACAATTCTGGAAGGATTCGGCATATCGCAACATTTCGATCAAAACAAAAAACAAACATCAGCAAAGTTTTGTGTTATGGCAACAGGCCGAAAGTTGAATTTGCATTCAGCCAGGAAGATGGCTTTAAGGATATTTTTAAGTACAAAGTTTTCTTTGCAACGAAACTGAAGTAATAGGTGCGAAATTAGTTTTATATCCAAACAAAACAATTGAATAACTATGCCTCTACCTGCACGTCTGTATTTTTCCATCGTGACTTAAAATGTCATCCCATGGCCTAGACGGAAAAACTAATTTAACGTTTTCATTGATTGACCTAATCTAAAAACTTCTCTACAAAGCATTTACAAAATTTTTGCGAAATTTGTTTGCAGGGACCCATTTGTGTGTTTTAACTACTGTGAACTGATTAGGTCTCATAACAGTGCTAACCGAAACAACATTTTTACAAACGTTCTGAGCTGTTTAAATTGCAAGCACTTCATTCGCTTTAACACGTGTCTTCAAAATGTCCAGTATAACAGATACGTTAACGTTATTTAGCTCCTTACCATTATTCTTCTGGTTTCTTGATCTGGATGAATTTAACGCCTGGCATACATTTCACCCACAAAGGGGTCAATGTAATGAATCGCAATTTGTAGCAAAATAATATTTTTCAGGAAACCTGTGAAATGTTGCATTAAATTATGATTCAAAAGTACGCTTGATCATCCATGCCTTTCTGCCTTGTGAATGAGCAGGCTACCAGTTTCATTCCAGGAGGACGGGTGTGCTGCATTGTTTAAGTTCACAATGTGATTTGGGGCATTTGGCATAAAGAAGATAGCAAGCCCACTGCGATTGAAGCTCTGGTCTGGCCTGCACAGTAACTCTGTTATCCTAATTTTGAAATAAAGTGAGTTCCTAAATGCAATGTAAGCTTTGAAACATTTATACTATAAACGTTTGCGTGGCATTCCCCCCACTCGACCAGCTTGCACGCCCTCAGGGTTTTGTTGCATCAGTTAAGGTTAATGAGATATGAGCTACTTAAGGCTGAGCGTGAGACGATCGAATGTGATGTCATATCCATTACACCGGTCTGGCTTTTTCAATCACTCTGGCAAGTCAAAGTATGTCCGTTTGATCCCCGTAGAGATGCTTGTTTGCTGCTGTATACGTGTTGAAATTTTACATAGGAATTTGAAATGACAACCTGTGACGCACATATTAAGACTGAAGAGAAACATACGGGCCAATTTGTTCCTTTTAATTCACAAAGTTAAATCCGTACAACGTTACAGAATGCTTCCTGTTTCAGGATGATAATACGGATTGCGAATGTCGGTATTTATATTGTCCACGGGCACATTCTGCAACAAAACCAATCCTGTTCGATCATGTGCAAGTGTCTCTTGTATCTTCAGGTTAACTATATTTTGATTCGTTTAACTGATGCTGACGTGCACCAGCCATTGGAGGTTAACGTTAATGACGTACCAAGCAGCAAAGACATGTAGGCGTGGTCATGCCAGTACGTAAAACGTTTGTACAACTCCCACTCTTGCCAAGTTCTTATCAATGAGATTATTCTGCTCTGCGTTGTAACAAGATGACTTTGAACATTGGCCGGGTAATAACTCATTTGCAGAGGAGTTTGATAAAATAATTTGTTCCCTAACCTTTAAAAAACAAAAGTTTGGACAACCTGTTGCTAAATCAAAACACAAACTTTTCTAAATCGCAAGTTGGAAAAGTTACTTGTGCCCGATTATTGTCTGGAAGATCTAAGCTACTGCGGATGTTGTGCATAGTTCGAAAGGCAGTTATAGGGATACCTGTCCGCAGTTTGTTTGTCTGCTGATCAGTTACGTCACGAACTTGATTTCAAGCACCTCAAGCCGCGCGAGTACTTTGTCGTAATTAACACATCACCATGTATGTGTTTTCAGACGCAGCCGACAACTCTCTGCCGCCACCTCCTGATCAAATTCCTGAAGTTCAAGAAGATGTTGAAGCGAATACAGATGACAGTAACAAATATGAAGAAACAGTCAGCGATGTAGCTTTTCCAGGAACTCCAGCTGTGGTTGCTGATGAGAAAAAAGACGCAGGTACAGCTGTTGTCGAAGGTGGCAGCTTTTGTAAACTTCTGCAATTTTGGATGGCCTATTGTATGAATTTAATCAACATAAAAACAATAATCACACGAAACTTGAACCAACGAAGTTGTGTTGTGGCAACAGGCCGACAGTTGAATGTGTTTCCTGCCAGGAAGATTTTTCAGGGTATTTTTAAGAATATAAAGCTTTTCTTGCAACGAAACTCTGAAGAAATGGGTGCGAAAAAAATTAATGGAATAAATAAACCTTTACCTGCACGTCTGCATTTTTTCAAACTGACTTCAAAGTTTCACCCCATGGACTGCAAGGAAAACATTTTTGCCCTAATTAACACGTTGCTTTTGCCCTAATTAACACGTTGCCACCGATGTATTTTTAGACGCTGTTCAATCTTCAACTGACAACTCTCTGCCACCACCCATCGAAGACATTCCCGAAGCAGAAGAGGGTGGTGTTGAGGCGAATACAGAAGAAACGATCCAACTTGAAAGATCCGGTCCAGAAACTCCAGCTGTAGTTGTTGATGAGACCTTGCAAGTTGAAAAAGGTACAAAAGCATTTGATATCGAAGGTAGCAGTTTTTACAAAACGACCTTAGAATTTTACGGAACCATGGAAAGGTAAATAATATTGCTCTCTTTGAAGAATGAAAGAAAACTCCATCAAAATATTAATTTCTTGTATGAAAATGTCATTGAAATCAATTTCAAGCATAGCTATATTTGTTGAGAATATAAATGATGAAACTTTGCTTTGAATCATCTGTCTTTTAACGGCAGTGGTGAACTTATCCGACAAATGAATTTTCACGTTTATTACTTTTATGTTGGGCAGTTTAACTGATGCTGACATTCAAGAGCGACTCGATATCGTTGTTAGATACATAGCACTTGTAAGCGAATGAACGTTCACGTGATCATGCTCAAGTGGTACTTTGTAGGTCTGACATATCTGCCAGTGTGTGTACCAATGCGGTCGTTTTTCTTATAAAACTGCAAAGCAATTCGTTCCCCTTCGTGCGTCATGACCGTCTGCTTCGAACATTGTTATTTCATTAATTTTACCTACATCAAAGACAATCAATCAAGATGTTGAATAAAAAATCCAAGTTAAAGGTTGCATACGTTCCTTTTCCTGTACAATATCAAGTGTGGATACGTCGTAGCGACAGTGGGATATTAGTTTGTGGCAAAGGTTGATCTATGTCCAACGCACCCCTAAGTCTAGAAAGTATTGCCCATCCAAATCCCTGCTGCATAAAACATCGTTTCAGGATCTGCAATCGTCGTTAATCGTCGTTTACGACATTTAGCCACTACAAGCGTTGTTCATTCCGCGCTATAATACCAAGTGTTATTGGAATTTGATCACTTCGGCCTGTCGTAACTTTCAACAATGCTCACCGGCAGCAGTTTAACTGTTATTCTTACTCGTGGTCGTCGACCAACGGCCACACCCACCTTCTCGTCGCTCGAGCCCGACAAAAGATTTGCCGTTTCGAGCGATCGTTGACGGCGGAAAGAACCAGAACAGTGTTTCGAATAAAACAATGAAAGAGAAAGGCTTTTTTGTAAATGCTTCACCAACTTGTCATGGCAGAGGGAAAACGCATTTCGCAGTTGCCGTGGCAGAGGCTTGTTTTGTTTATTCCGAGGCTGAGACGCTATTCTTGCGGTTTCCTCTATTTGAACTACTGGCTGCTGGACGATTTTGGGCAGCTTCGGAAGATCAGCTGAAATCGTGACGTAGATAACTTTAAACTTTGGAAGCCGGCCGGGATTCCCTTTGTTTGTTCAAACAGCAACGCATAACTTACAAATGTTCATGGTAACTGGAATGTGCCCATGTCGATGCCACCATCATGTGCGTGCCTAACTAACTCTCGGTGCAATCTGAATAAAATCTTAGATAAAAGCATGTGGGCCTAATACCAGTTGTCTTTCGTATTCAACTGCAAAGTTCACTCTCGTTGGACACATGTATGTCAACAAACGTTAACAATATATATGTTTAGAAAGTTATGTGATAGTTTTACTGGATAAGCTGGCGTTCCTCAATGCTAAAATTGATAACAAATATTTAACCTTTAATTAGAAAATGTTCCAAATAATATTTGTCGATGATGGGCGTGGTCAAATCACAGTAGTACAAGATTGTTTCCAAACCAACATTGTGAAGATATTAGAAACTGATATTGGTTTAGTTTGTTAGCATAGTTAGTTCAGTAATTATTTTGATTTTCTATTATTTTATTCATGGTTGTGCTTTAATAAAGGCCATAAGATGAAATTCAGTATATCAACAAACTTTTACAATTGCGATGTAGAAACCGATGTTCCCTACATACAACACATTTTAAATGTAACCTTATTTAAAATTACAAGCTGATCAATGACAGAATTGTCTTGCTGTAACGTGACAATGGCTTTAGCCTTCTCCCGTGAACGTTCATTCACATACATTGTAATTACTTTGGGTAGGCAAGAAGGCCTGACCTTTAATTTTTGATATCTTAACATTTTAATTTGTTTCTGTTGGTTGCATGCTGTCGGGGTTTTGCAGCTTTGGAAAGAAACATCTTGATAAATTGTGCAGTTCATTGCGCTCCAGTGCAGACAAAAACAAAAAAAATTAATTTTCCGCTTCAAATTTAGTTCAACTCACTGCATGACACTAGAAAGTTGAAGCATTTTTCCCAAAAAACACCAATAGTTCAGTATATTTGCGTAGCTAACGGCTAACTTTTCGCAATAAATTGACGGAAGCGTACTAAAGCCCAACCTTCGTAGGCGTAGCCAGAGGGAGCCCTAGGGTCCATGGCCCCCCAAATTTTTAGAACATATCGTCATTTTGTGCCTTGTGAGGCGGAATCCCAAACAAAATAGTGTTATTCGCCTAAAATCTAACATTTTGGCACCCCCCAAAATTTTGGCCTGGCTACGCTAGTGCCAATCGTCAACTTACCAGCTGTCGAAACTTCACAGAGAGAGTTCAGCTGTTCGTCCTCAAATCAAACACGGTTGTATTTGCTTGTGATTATTTTTTGCCAGGCACGTTGGAAGAACCAACCGGAGCGAATGATGGAAACAGTTGCAGTGACGTCACCGAATCGACTCTCCAAGAACCAAAGAACGAACCCGAACCAATGCCTGATACTGCAGGTGGTCCCCTCAGTTGTGTTTTTGTTCGATTGCGCCGAGCGAACCGCGCAATGTTCTGTCGAGACACACGGATTCGGTTCCTCGTGGAAGAAAACTGTTTACCTCAAAGTGCATTTATAATTGCTTAAGTTTAGGTTATTACGCTATGGTTAAGAGATTGTACCGGAATACTTAAACATTTAGTTTAGCTCAGTCTTGTATACGATGTTTTTTCATATTAAGATGAAGTTTTTTTTCGGATTAAGCTTTGTAGTGGTTACGTGTATTTCGTCCAACACGTAAGCATATTTCCTAACGGTACAGAAAAACCAATTTGAAACCAATTTATTAAAATTACCATACACTACAGAAAACGATATTTTTGCAAAAGCAATACGCGGCTGGTCATTTCATACTCGCTCCACCACAAGTAACTTATTTTAAGTTCAAAGAGCAATTAGAAGGCCACTGATCAAAGCAACAAGTAGCATTTTGGGGATTTTTTCAATCCTACATCCTGCATTACTTTCATCTTGCTTTTCTAGAATCTGGAGACGCAAAAAAAAGCGAACTTGAGAATTCACTTACTCTTGATCTGACTTCAACATTGCCCTCCCCTCCTATTATGGAAGAAGACGATCGCGCGTCAGCTCTGTCTGTTCTTCACCTTCCATCCCCACCACCTCCAGAATCAGAAGAAGTGTCTCCTCCACTTAATGACGATGCTCGCAGTGATATCACCCGGACCGAAAGCGACGATTCCATCGGGTCTGACGTAAAAGTGCTAAATGACGCCAGTAGTGACGTTGATGAACGCCAACAGATTATTGATAAACATTCCACAGATTCGGAAACATCTAAAGCACTCGACTGCGGCAACGAGGCATTTGGAGGTGATGTGTTGTCTGAAGCAACCCCCCAAAAAATGGTGGGCACTGACCTCTCTTCAGTTGCGCCAGACTTACCTCCAAATGAGTCAATTCATGATGAAAATAATTTAGATTTATCTCAATCGGACCTTCACACCGACGCAAATCACGCTGCCAAAGTTAATGTTTCCAACAGCAACGCAGTGGTGATCAGTGACGATGCAGAGAAGGCTGACGAACCATCATCTTCGCTTGACAGTAACCCTCGTCAAGAAAAGCAGATCACAGACTTGGATCACCCATCTACACCCCCTCCAAGTCCCGCAGGACAACATTTGCCTTCTCGAGTTAAAACTGAACCCGATACCATCATTCTTGCTGAACTAGACGAAGTAATGGAGCTACCCCCACCAAATTTTGATAAGAATGACCCCTTGAATACTTCAAATGTTCCTAACGTGTCCGATGAACAATTGACCGGAGATAAGTTTGACTTTCCCTCACCTCCTCCAATTGCTGGACAACAATGCGAATCCTCATCTAAAACCTGAAAATGGCGTCGAGCAATCCAACTGTTTTTCTAAAGTTCAAGCTCAGAATGTTATTGTTATGAAATCTTGTTCGAGCAGCTGCACACGCGACAAACGCAACGGTTCTTTGTAAAACTTTAAAGGTAATCGAAACGAAAAACGCGGCCAGGAAAGTGGCGCGTTGTTTGCGTTCTTTAAAATTTAAATGCACTACTCACTTGTAACAAAACCCTTTGCTTGAAATCTAAGCATTTCATTGTTACGTCACATTGCTGTATAATCGTGAAACGCATTGGTATTAACTGCGGGATTACCGCCGTGCTTCGTACCGCCCCGTATCTGCGAGCCTCTAAACGTAATTTCGTAAGTGTTGCTTCCTTTTCCTGCTTACAATTTCCCTTTTTCCCCATAAGAGTTTGAACTGTTGTACCAATGCAGTTTGTATGACCCTGGCTAATTTAGCCCGCTTGTGAAGTTATATCCTGGGGCTAACGTTCGTGACGTGCCTAGCGCTAATGTGCATTGTCACTGGACAAAGTGTTTCTCAGTCTCAGCAGTATCAAAACGTTCGCAAATTGCATGAAGTGTCCATGGCAGTTTGGTTTGGCCGTGTTTTCACTGATAAAAACCTGCAAATTTATTGTGATTGTAAATTTGTATCTTCAGTGTGAATTTAGGTATTTGTTTGGGAAGCGACACTGGAGCATTAGTGTGCGACAGAACAACAATTAATTTCACCGACACATTGAAAACTAAAATTAGATTTAGTTACAGTACTACAGCAAAATTCTCCAAACATCACCTCGAGAAATCGCTCATTACAGTCAGGTCGAAAGTATCTGCCATTCAATAAATAGTCACAGGCAGTAGATTCCCAAAAAAATGCGTTTGGTTTTCGTCTATTGAAAAGCCGCATCTCAAAAGTTTGGTATCAGGACAACTGCCACCCAAAAACCTGCCACCTAGGATAATGCGTTTTACACAGCACATACGAGCTGCCAAGTTCAGTTCACACTATGGCGTTGCGGCACGTAGAGGGGCTTTCGCCTCACTATTGTTGGGAACCACGGCTATAGCGTTATTGCTGCAACGTGGTGCAGGCCAGAGTGAGTTGCAGCAGTGCTGTTGCTGCCATGTGACTCACAAATCAGAAGCTGAGGTAAAGCAATGCACACAATGCGAAATGCACGGAAGTAAAGGGAGCTTGAGTGCGTGGAGTGAATGCGATGTAATAATGCGCATGAGAGAAGTTGCTGTGGAAAAATTGAAAAGATTCGTGAACAATTAAGGTTTCTCTAACTTATAAAATGTTTATGAAGATGTATAGACATCGATACGAAATGTTGAAGTGAAGGTTCTTCAAATTGGTCAGGACGAAGAAATTTTCGGTAAAGGCTATACATTTCTGACTACAAACACTTTGACATTGAAAGCAGCAACGTGTGAAGTTCAAATGGCTTAAATACAGGGGTGAAAATGTTCTGTGAAAGTTAGTAGCGTACACATAAGCTTTGCCAATTGCCGTACAACATTCTTATCAGAGCCGTATCAGCCGCCCTCCATACCCCCCAATTGACCAATTTGGGGGGCCATGCTGTCACAGGGGCCCAAAATTCAGTGCCATCACCACGTTTTTTGAGCTTAGCTCTACCAAACAAAGTTTCAACCCCCAAACTAAAATACGAAACACTAGAAATCAGTGAAGTTCTTGTCAATCCGTATTCTGTTCTGTCCTGTAAATTATGAACGGAGCAGTACCTGACGCTGTTACACAGAACATCATCGCCTGATGATTTTTTATACCTTTATGAGGTAATAAACGTACTTGAACGTAAAGCGTCAGCATTCACTGCTTGGAGTGTTGAACTTAAAGTTAGCCTGTATGCCTAGTTGCAGCCTATGCGTCCAGAAGTCAGACTTCCACTTGATCAACGCATTTGGTTTAGTGATTGTTGTGAAAAATGTATTCTGCGCCCCAGGTAGTCTTTTAGTATTTTGTACTGCATAGAAGCAAGCTACTGTACCTTTGATGCTTACGACCAAAGTTACACATTTGCGCAGCCTGCTGTTCAGAGAACAAGATGGAATTAATACCGCAGTTAGAAGAACTTATTTAAAAATCACTGCTAAGATTGTCCCAACCAGTGTTGCCAACTGGTATATAGCCTATGGTATGTAAGAAAATTTGCAATAGTTTTTTCGAAGGGTTTATGAGAGACTTTACACCAAATTATTTGTTATACTGCAAAGCATAAACAGAGAAAGCATAGTGGTGTTAAAACTATATATGAAACGTTTAAAGGTTTTGCTTAATATGGCAGTAAACGTGCACTTTGGGTAAAACGGAAAGCGACACTGACAAAGTGCTGAGAAGTTCTGAAAGAACTGAACTTCGCTCTAGGTAGCCTATGTGTTTTAATCAGCCAATGCATCCATCCAATGTTGGAAATGCTGCGTATGAGGGTGGCAGATGATTAATGGAAGAGTGAAGGATAGTTTGCATGGCTTGCAAAGCAAGTTTCTGCTGGTGATTGTAGGCCTATCCCTTCTGCAAACTACAAAAAATTGCAAACCACAAAGCTGCTATTACACAGCATAAGAATGCGGTGGACCACAAAAAACAAAATGCACGAGGTTGAATTTTCCAGGGGCTGACAAATCTGCTGTCACTGCTGAAGTTAGGAGAGTAGAAATTGAGCTTGCAGCCTCTCTATGGGAGGCCACCCCCCAAATTTTTAGCATATCTAGCCATTTCGTGCTTTGAGGGGTGGTGTCCCAAGCAAAATACTGTTTTTCGCCCAAACTTAAAAATTCCCCCCCTAAATTGTTTGGACCCCTAAATGTTTGGCTTGATTCTGATTTCCTGCAAAATTTTGTTAACAATTGCATTTCATTACAACATTCCTAAATAATCGTCGCTGGTTAACTGACAATGATTAAGACCCCTTTGTTACGTTGGTTAAAAAATTGTTAGTTGCAAACATACACGAGCTTGTTATGGGTAGCCTATTTGTGGGAAAATCTTTGATAATTGTGTAGTTAATTCGCACAATTTTAAAATGTTGTTTTGTGAATTAAATGTAAATTTTCAGAATGCTTAGTCCCCTTTCCCGAACACGAAGTCCCCAAATGAAGACTTTCTGGCGACGGTTCTGCAGAAGTTGTGTCCGCAAGCGGAACGAAACATATCAGGGTATTTTGTTCTGAAGGCCATTCGGCCTCACGACGTGGCATCACGTCGAAATATTTTTTGTTTAGAAATCACCACTGGGGGGCCCATGTAAACATTGTGGTGGGAGAAGATTTGGGCTGCTATGGCACTGATTCATGCGTACAAATTTAATGTATAAAGTGTAAACACTTTAGGAAACAAAAAATTCAATAGAAAATACGCACTTTATTTAATATAGTACTCTAGGAAAGATATGGCACTTAAAACTATAAACCAGGTACTGCTACGAGACTGCAAATCCCGTTCGCGCATTCCAAGTTTTTGGTCGCGAGTGCGCGACCGCATTTTTGCACCCCTCTTTTAATGGCAATAAACATAAAGAATTCCAAATATTCTAGGTGGCTGCAGTCCTACAACCGAGAGGTTTTGTGTTACAATGGCGCTGTAATGTTAACGCTGCTGGAAGGTTGTAACAAAGCGTGAGGTCAGTGAAGTGTGACAGAGCAGACCCGTCCCCAATGTTTGGGTTTTGAGTTTCTGGGGGTAACGTCATAATGGGGGGATGTTTTTTTGTTTTTGGCCAACTCTACCTGGGCGCCAACCCATTGAGCCATTTCTTGAACCATGTTTTGGCTAATGTGCAACTGAGTGGTTTCGGATTTGGATTGGATATCGGATTCCATGATTTTAAATTATCGGATACGGATTGGATATGGAGATTATGAAAAATCTTCGGATCCAATCCGATAGCAAAATTTCCATATCCGTACACCACTGATATACAACAAAAGTGTGACACTGGGTGGGAGCAGTGGTGCCACTCCTAGTGTATTTTTTATTTCATCTAGTGTTCTGGTGTTTTTTTTATGGCTATCTGGTGTTTTTTTATGAGTGAGCTGAACGTAATCAATTGCAAAATTTTTTGTAATTATAACTGTAATTGAGACCTTTTGATTAGTGCAACTGTAATTTGCTAAAAATTCTCCCTAATTTAATCTTGAATTACACAAGAAAAAATCATGTTTTGAATTAAACCGCTGTGAAGTCACTTGGTCATCTGTTGAAAGTTTGAGTCACCTGTACAAACAAACACAAGGGTTGTTGCTATATCACCCGTTTTCTTTGTCTCTGGTCTACACAGTGAGTTACACAAAATGTCTATGTTTGGCATTGCAACGCATTTGCTGGGGATTTTCACTGTGTATAAGTTTGATTTTGTGATCTAGTGTTTTTTTTGTGAATCTAGGGTTTTTTTATCATGAAATCTAGTACTTTTCCCTAACAACAGAGTGGCAACACTGGGTGGGAGTAGCGAGCACTTCACCAAATGATGGTTTCAGAAGCAGGGTACAGGAACCTTCTTGGCTTTAGAAGGGAACTACGAAACCTACATATTTTTTAATTGTTTTTCGTTAGAGCCATATAACAATTTTCAACACTTAATGCAACGAACTTACTAACTAACTAACGTGTGCATTTTTAAGCAAAATGAACAATTTTGAACAATGGTGAATAAATGTCAGAATTTCAATTTTCTCTTTAAAAAAAATGCTTCTCTTCTTACTTGTTACTAATGTTAATCAATGCGACTGCTGGTACTGCATGGTGTTGCTGATGGCTTTGTAGTCTGGTAGATGAAAAATTGCGGAATAAATTTTATTTGTAACAATCGTGTTAACAAAATCTCAAGCAGCAAGATGCCGTCATCAAAAAGAGCCACATCCTGGCTCGCGAGCCATAGTTTCCCGACCCCTGAGCTACTCAGCTAGTGCCTATGGTCACGGTGCAAATGACAATGCAGTTTTAGGAATCCACATTCCATGCTTTAACCATGAGAATGTTGGACTAATGATGTGGGCAAAAGCACAAGACTAACACATGACAAAAAACAATGGTCAACAAGACAGACTATAGTATTAAAGCACTCAAGAAGTAAAGTATATTTAGTATGCTAAAATGTCAAAATAATCTAATAGTCTATACAGTAGTAGTAGATAGGATTTGACATTAGATATATAATATCAATAGGCCTAGTGTAGTAGTACTGTAGTAGGCCTACAGTAGAATATTTGTTTGCATTTATTTTTGCAGATTTCTAGTCTAGTCCCCACTTGCATACGCCAACTTTTGCGCCCATTTTGTAGCTATCCTGAAAAAAGTTGGATGTTTGCCTTAATGTGATAGTTGCAGCTTAAAGATAACCTATCGTTTTGCACCTCTATTGCCTACGTTAAATTTCAAAGCGATAACAATGTATGAAAAAATAAAGTAAAAAAAACATAAAATAACAAAAAAGACACGAACACTTTGAAACATAATTTCAAAGGGATTGTTAATTGTAAGTTATGTGTAATAATGTTCATTTTTTATTTTGTTTGTGTTTCGTAGGATTTGCTGAACATTCATATTAATGGCTTGGTTTGGCACAGTCATAGCCTAGTATAATTGTAAACACCACATGTTATCAGCTGCTTACCTTGGAGATTTAAAATTAGTTCTTGGCAAAAATTTAAAGTTAACGCTCAATTCACGTAATTATCAGATATCTGGTTAATTATGAAGCTTGAACTCTTAACACTTTCTAGGTACAACGCATAGAACGGATGTCCGTCAGCCCAGATATCGTTGAGGGATCTGTGATCACTGGGGCAAGTTTTTGTTGCAGTAAAAAAGTGAGAAAGTTGCATTCATTTTCAACGAAAGTTGCATTTATGCGCAGGAAGTTGCATTTATGCGCACATTTGACTGCGAAAGACTTGACACAACCTATTTTCGTTTGCATGGACTTGGCCAAAAGCCAAGATTTTCCGCTCTTCCACCTCTAATTGAGTTCGGGCACTGTCG
>JGI24021J15306_10004482_pt1 | contig 16251 bp, 6 predicted proteins | sample Ectturendosymbi1_FD_15306 | JGI IMG/M metagenome (IMG submission 15306) | reverse complement strand
AAAACTGGTTGCAACATTTAAAATAGCAAGACATGCATTGTGCAGACAGCTCATAACTCGATTCTTCACTTCTGGTCTGGGAAGAAAAAATTCTTACCTGATGTAAATGTAAACATCATCCCACTTTCACTTTTTAATATTTGAAGGGAACTTATTATTCATAACGCTAACCTTGCTTTTTAAACCTTGTTTCTTCAACTGTGAAGCTGATGAAGCTTGTGTGTCCTGATCAATTTCATCTATGTATTTACATTTTCATCAAACCAGTGTTTTTGTACGTCCTTCATAGACATTCTACATGTATTACTTGAGATATGAACTCATATTAGATGTTGGAATCAGAACCAAACTGGTAGCAAGCAAATATCACAAATAGACTACTCCTGTACTTCGATTGGTTAGGCCTGCGCCTTGACTGATAAGGCTGCTGCTCTATAGATGTTCAGGTGTCTGGTTTTCACTGCAGATTGAGAATGAAACTTCTGAAAGTACTGTGATTCTATCGGATAACTTTTGCACAGGAGTAGGCCTACAGGACACACATGCAGAGAGCACAGCAGAGATTCCACTACTAGACTGAATAAAGCATGGTATCTCACTGTAAAATCTATCCCCATTACATAATAGACGCAGCTAACTGGACCATAGTATGGATATTCTGAAGTATGAAGTTGCTGACTGTTGAAGACCCAAAAGCTAGCTTGAAGTTCACGATTGTTGATGTGTTTTGGGTAGAAAAAAAACAAGACAAATGCATGTCACCTGAGGATACAAATAATTAAGAACAGAAAATATATTCACCCTTCACCCACCCCTCTTCTTTCATTCATCCCTGAAAAAATTTTGTTCACCCTGAAGTGAACCATTCACCCGGTTAAGAAGCACTGGTCTAGACAACTGTATTCTAACATAATTTGTCCTAACTCTGTGGCCCACTCGAAAACTGCACTATGGCCCACTGGTGGGCCATGTCCCACAGATTGAGCAACACTGTACTATGCAATGCAGGCCATGCAGTGCAGTGAATGCTGTACTGGCAGAAAGTTAATACTCACTGCCCTCTTCCTTGCACAAATGCTGGAATGACTGCAATTGCTGTTTTTCTAATGTTCAGTGTGACTCAAATGGGAATCAAATCCAACCTACTAGCTTGAGAGATGCATGCTCAACTTCTTATGTGCCACTCAGCTGAATTTTAGATAGGCCCTTCAACTAAAACAAAACAATAACTTCAAGATCAGCATCTATTAAATCAGTATTTTGCAAACTTTTTTATTCCATCGTCCCCTTTTTACTCAACACATCGTTTTCGTATAGCAATGCTATGCACTGAAGATGATAACAGTTGTTATCGAAACGTTTGCAAGATGTCAGTTGTATCGTTTGCTTTGGCCGTAGTATTTATTATATTACATAGCTGTACTAAACAATTGCATTACGACGTTAATATCACATCCAGAATTCTTGTGAAAATAATCCACACTGTAGCTGGTCATATAGATGATTCAGAGTAAAATTTAACAGATAAATTGCTTTAGCAACAACCTCCAACGATTATCATGATATATAAAAATTTGCCAGAAACTAGCAAGTCATAATAGTAGGCTGCTGAAGTTCACTCAATGATCAATTAATGGTAGTGGTTGAATGTTTTCGCCCCCTTTGTCTTGTTTTGCCTCCATATCACCCCCTTTGTTTTTTTTCACCCCTTTGCCCTTCAAAATTGCCCACAATGGGGTGGTTCCACCCACTTTGAGAACCACTGTACTAAATCTTTATTGGCAAACTTTTGTACTTATTTTTGGTTTTGTTGTTTCTTTTGTTTGTTTGTGTCTAGTGAGCATCTGGGAGTATCGACTAGATAACCTAAGGGTTTTTTCGGTCTCCCAACTGCAAGCTTGGGAATGCTTTCAAGTGCTTGCAGACAGCATTTGTTTTTTATTGTTTTGCACCCAGTTTTTGCAGTAAAAAATACAATACAATCACCTTATATACCAGTGACATGTTCGAATCTTGGTTACACTTTAGCCTTAGCAAGCTGCAAAGAAAAGTTCTAGAAGCACTTAGATAGACCAACCTTTATTCCATAATGAACCCCACAGTCAGTTAGGTACGCCTACAAATTAATCAACTCACAATAACTTAGCTATATCCTATTGATCAGGCATTTCCAGACTGCATTCTGCATAGGTGTTTAATAAAAATGAACAAGCATGACGGGTTTGGTCCAGCTTATCTACATAAGTTGTGATGTAATAACATGAAAGATAGCTAAATTATCAACTCCAAGCAATGATGCCATAACCATAAACTCTTTCCATTTTCCACATTTCAGCTAAAATTTAAATGGGTAATAATGCTACAGCTGTGAAAGTTTTCAGCCAAATTCCTTTTGAACTAAAATTAAAACGACTTATTCCAAAAAATTCTCAGCTGATTCAGCCATACCAGTCAGTGACCAGGTGGATGCTGACCTATGGTTACCATGAACTTTCACTCTCTATATATTGAACAAACGCAATGACACAATACCAGACAACCAAATGGTACTATCAAACAACCAAATGCCAAAAAACAACAGATCACACTAACATCCAGTACTTTGCATATTTTTGCATTTAGTTAAGTAAACACAAGGAAAAGGTCATAAAGCAACTGAAAATCAGGTTGCATTGCAACCACCACAAAACACACCATTTTGTGTAATCAGAATTAAGCAACATGCGAAACATGGCAATTGCTACTACAGTGCTCATCAAAACAACGCACCCAGCCATAAATTTCCTAAACACATAAATTTTCTGCTGAGTGTATCATAGTGCAAATCTACTTAATATATACCTGAACTGCATCATAGTTCACCATCATAATAAACAGGAAGTTACCATGGAAAATTTGAAGCAAAACTACACATGAGTAAGCATCACCTTACATCATGGGTTCCCAACCTGTTTTTGACCATGTACCCCTTCAGCATTCCAACAGATGATAATGTACCCCTTCAGCATTTCGAAAGATAAGCATGTACCCCTTCTGCATTTTGACAGATGAACATGTACCCCTAAATTTTCTTATGGCAAAATATTTTATCATGATTAATCATAGATAGATTTAAATATAAGCATATAACGGATTTTGAAAATGATATTCACTGATATATGTATAAATATTTGGAAATAAAAAGTATGTAAATACATATTTATCTTCTATTGCTAACATCAAACATACCCCTTCGGATAGGCAAATGTACCCCTAGTGGTACATATACCCCAGGGTGGGAACCCCTGCCTTACAAAAACAACCTCCACATTTTATCAATAAGCAAACTTTATCAATGACAATGACCTTGACTTCCATTGTAAATCTTCTTTGGAGAATTTCTACTTCCAGCATCAGACATGGAAGATTCAGCAGGGCTACTGAAAGTTTCCTGTTCTGGAGGCAAGTTTTGTATGCATTCTGTCTTTTCTGATGCCCTATCACAAAAATAATGTGATGGTTAAGACATAGTCAAGGTCAACAACATGTTACCACAGTTTAATTTGGAATAAATATGTCATGATCAATATTTACAAGTCATACAGAAATGCATGTCACATCTGGCAAAGCAGCATTACCTTTTACAAGTTCCACGTTTGTTACTACAATGACTTGCTTTGTTGGATTCTCTCCTTGCTTCATTCTTTGGTGATAGTAATCTGCTCCTTGTTGTACCAAAACCATGAAAGTCTCCATTCTATATTAAAAAACAGAAGTGACGATAAATATTATAATAACTAGTTGTGATTGAAACAAAAGCCTTTTTCAAGTAATGTATTGTAAAGGCAAAAGTTTGAATTGCACAAATTTATACATACAGTACAAAGCACTTCCTACCTCAACAAGATTTTCTTCAAATATGAGGTGAAACTGTCTGCTGATATTCGTAATAAATGAACATGTTACTTTTAGATCATCCAAATCCAATTTGTACAAGTTTGGCTTAAATTTAAGACGCTTCTTTTCAGTTTTTTTACGCTGACGACCTGGGAAGTGGCCTCTAGCATATAAAGACATAATTCACTCAATGCAGCAAGCCAGTCCCAGCTGTTACACTGGCAAAAATTTTACATTTTAAGCAAATTTCAAGAATTAACATCTGCAACAAGACATGTCATCAGAAACTGTCAACATCAAGATTGAATAAAACACTAGCAAACAAGTTTCCTAAAAATTCTAACAATGACCAAGGGCTAGTGTCCACAGCTACCAAGTGAACTGAACACCTTAAAATCCATGAAGCTTATGGTATGATCAACAACAAAAGAAAAATGGAGTTGCTTGATCTATGCTTAAAATTTCCTGAAAGCATCCAACCATGCAGGATATCTTGTGTAGGATCTTCAGTGGTTGTGAGCAACACATTGTAATTTATGATTCCACAGAGATCCCTACTAGTTAAAAGGTCAACCTAGTTGTTGCAAGAGCACAGGCTAGTCTTCTCCCAACTAAGAGACCTATGTCTCAAGGTTGCAAAGTTAAAGCATGGCAAAATATAGGCTCTGTGATATGCTCATGCATGCTTTCTTTTGTGCGTGATGCTAAAAACACCAATTAAACCTTGAAGCAACGTGATCAAATCAGACAGTTTAGAATCAAACACAAAGTTTAAAAAACCAACCATAAACAGAGGCATGCCACATGAGCCATAACAAAATGATATACTTTGTATTTTACATAAAAGACTGGGGTAAAACACATAGCAAGAGGCAAACAAAAGTGGGAACTAGATGAACTTTATTTGTAATGGTTCCTCTGCATTCACATGTCTTACACTTGTGGAATATGTTGAACCACAGGACATCAAATGCTAACCAACAAACCTGTGAAAACTTCCTAAACCAATTTGTTCATGGCATTAAAAAAGTGTAAATTGGTATGCTAAGTTTGAATTTCAAGTGTTATACTTCGACACTGGGAGCATTTTTATAAAAATAAAGTTCAAAATGATTTTTCATTCTTTAAGATGAGTGGAGGCTTTTGATAGGCATTGACTTAACTGCTGCCGCCAACAATTGAATTCAAATTTAAACCTGAAAGATATTGCACACAATGCTGTGAAGCCAACAGGGCATGTGGGGCATTCACTACAAATGCCAAGACAGGAATGGAATGAAAATATTTTAATTGAACAACATCAGTAACTGATGTTAGATATCTTGAACTGTAGTACTAGGTCAACACTGTTAGTCACCATTTTCCGATAATGCAATCGCAACAGCATGAAAACTATACCTGTTAGTATCACTTTTTTATTTGAGGCCTATTGCTGGCACATCCCTTCCCATAAGATTAAATATTGAAATGCTGTGCTGCAAAAAGCAAACTGAATTAAATAGCTACCAGCTTTGGGGTAGATTTTGGCACTTTCTAGCATCTCTGGTGTAAAAGTTTTAGCCAAAATACAATTTTGGGTTAAAAATGTTTGTGGATTTCTATTCATATTTTAGTTATTTTGCTGTAACTCAAAACACACTGATTATAGCCTAGTTTCCACTAAAAACTTCAGTCAAAAAATTGGCTCTTGTGCTTGGGCCCAGGGCCTAATGACCTTGGACAAAATTGCCTACCCACTTATGACATCACCTATAAAAAACTGGAAATCCAAAACATGCCATTTTTCCAATGCAAGCTAGAAGACTCACTGCATCTTTTTGAAGGTTTGAACAACTCTCTAGCTCAATCACCTGGCAAGTTTTGGAATTGCAAAGACTTGCCCAATTTGGACAAATTATATATACCTTCAAAGGGAAAATCCACCTGGCACCAAATGTGTTAAAATAATCTTAGAGATACTTAGTCATTTCCTGCTTGGTGTAAATTAAAACAGTTTAAGGTTAATATGTATAAAATCAATTCTGAGATTTCCAAAAATGAAAATTTGAATAAAATATTTTAACCAACATGTTCTTATAGTCGCCAACATCAGGACCATACACGGCAAACATTTTTTACTGAGCAGGTTCTTGTTGATCTAAATTACTTAAATAACCATGTGGATCTGTAAGGCCTTTGGACATATGAAATAGGGTTGGGCACAAGAGTCACTTGTTCAAAACCACTGTTTTATTTTTCTTAAAAATCGTTTGTTGAAAAATGTTAATAACAACTCTAGTTAATTAAAATAAGTTTGAAATAGGCAGGTGCATTCGTGTTTAAAGGTGCAGATAAATCAAGTTCACCACTTATTGTGAACACACGTTTATTTGCTTGATCCAAAACCAAATAACTCAGTTGTTGCTCGATTGACCTTAAATTTTCAGGGCTAATGTGTGTGGGTATGGACCACAATTGTGTAAATTTTCTAATGAGAAAGAAGTTGTAGGTGTTTCAATGCAGGGTCGAATACCTTCATATGGCGGTGTACAAATGATAGTTCAAAAACATGAACGTATTCATGCACTGGTATAGAATGTGTTAAAATCAATATTCTAAGTAATCATTGAAGCTTTACCCAATTAACAGTATCACACAACATATCATAATGCGGCTAACTGGTATATTTTCTTACATGATAAGCTATAGTGTTATTTGTTTTTCAGCATGAAGAAGTTGGTGTGTGACTCACAAAACCATGAAAGTGATCAAGGCAACCAAATCCTTTGCCACACAGAACACAATAGCAGGCAACAGAAATAGAATGAAATACAGTACATGCCATTAGCATTAACAAGTAAAGACTGAACTATGCATCATGGCACCATAATCTTTGCAAAAAGAACAGGTGTATCAGCACAATGCTGATCATTAGCTGAAGTTTGGTGTCAAAGCGATAACATCACGTTTCACAGTGCAACAAATGTATACGTCAAATAGTTTAACAATCACAGGTAAGTAATCGCTTGTCACTACACTGCTTTGCTATAAACTGAGCTTACATCCTACCCACAAAAAGTCAACTTTATCCTAGTGACATGACAGGATATTCACAAACGCAAAAAACAGTATTCTGAAGCATTCAGTTACTTTGCAGTTTGCCCAACTAAGAACTTTATGCTGAGTAAATAACTTGGACAGATGTCACACAAAAAGCTTTACAATCAATTTTTTACCAAAGTCACATCTATGACATGAAGGTGAAAACAGGTTTCACATACTTTATCCTGTCCACTACTATAGAAAGTGTGCATTAGCGATCGCACATTGCTAAAGGTAAAGTGCTAAGGTCCACTTTTAAAGTGAAGGTTCAGTGCCAACACGACAACACTGTCACATTTGCTGATATTTGGCCCATTCTAGCATACAATTAGTTCATTGGTCATCTTTTAAATCTTTCTTGTTTGTAGAAGTTTTAGACCCACCACAAATTCATGAACTTTTTCTACAACACTGCCCTACTCTCAACTACGAACTCCAGTGGACAGCTGCAAACGATGTGGGCTATAACTTCCTGAACATGCTCTGCTGCCAAATATAGATCAGACCTTGTGAACACACAGTGATACATGTCTTTGTCTGATTTATATCCACTAAGAGAATCGTGGTATCTATAGATGTAGACACAAATTTCTGACCCCTTCACTATGGTCTGGGTGCTTGGATTACTGCAAACATACTTCACTCTATAATAGATGCTTTTTTCATTCATTGCAGCCCTTGCTGCTTTTAGAATGCTGTAGGATCTGTTTTTTCTTGAAAATTTATGAAATACTCTTGCAGCAAGCATTCATTCATGTTTTTGCAATTTCGCGAACATAGATTGGCCTTTATTTTTTATTGAAACTAGTACTGTCCTGCTTGCTTGGTGTTATTTGAGATTTGAAGAACTTCCGCCTCTTCATGAAAGCAGGTGTTGTGCAAAGGGAGCAAAGCAATATCTCTGGCGAGGCAATAAGAGAAAATCCTCCAGAAATAGTTTAAGATCTGATTTGTATTTCAAAAAATGAGTAAGGTGGTCTGCACTCCAGTCAGCTATTTTTGGAAAAGCTGACATGCACAAAGTATGGCCTTGGTTTTTGTCCAGAAGGTCACATCTACTTGTTGAAGTATTTTACTCAGTGATCCAAACTTTCGGTACCAATTCAGGCACAAAAGTATCTTGGCTATGAAGTGCAGGAGTTCTGATGCATCAAACAGTTCGTCAGTTAATTTGCAGGTGTCTCATGACTGGAAGCACTGGTCTCCAACACACACCGAACAGCATAACTTTGCAGGGAGTTCTTGCCCTGTGAGTATACGCTGAAAATCTGGTTTCAGAAAATCACACTGGTGCTTTGAAGTCCATGCTGAGATCACAGGCTTGGTTGATTGCAGGCTTGAAAGTTTTGCCAAATGAAAATCTACTGAGTAGTGCGCCAATGTCCTTGCAGACCTCAATAATCCATTGTTTCTTTTCACATTTCTTTTCCAGCCAGTTGCAACAAATGGGCAGGGTTCCACACAAAGCTCACCGTTTCATTTGACATCATTGTTAGCCATAACTTTTTGTCAACATTGAGATGGAAATACTGTCCATCAATGCAAAACCTGTGATTTGATTATTTTCAATGCACAAACTACTCGAATGTCTCCGGCAATTGTATCACCATCATGTTTGGTGACTAATTCCATGCCCACTGATACCATTGTAAGAAGACTAGGCATGCCTGGAGTGAACACAACTGCAGCAAACATTTGATCAGTTCCACGCCTCATTATAAGTTTGTCAGTGACAATGCCAACAGGTGGAAGATTTGATCTTGTTTTCATTCACTACTTTACACAAATAATAATCTTTCACGCAATTGTCAATTGCTTCTGCAAAATTTTGCCTCAGTTGCGCTGGAAGCGACAACACTTACCGCTGTTGGGATTTGTGGAAGGAGTAGGCTTAAGTAGAATGGCTTGGCCTTCAGTAACCTATCATGGAGACAGTGTTTTTTTTAATCAAACAGATCAGTTTCTGAAAGACGAGTAATGTGACATGTTGCGTTAAAGCTGTTCATCAAGCTTAGCTGTAAACACAGTGCTTGGAAAAAAAAGTTCGTAGAAAAAAATTTGACTCGAGCAGAGCATGAACAAAGTCAGTTTACCCTGAGAACAAATTTTTTATTAACTGCTTAAAAATTTGTGTAAGTTATAATGTTGCTGCAAAAAATTTCCTGCAAACATGTCAGACTTCCCAGGAATGAGATTCCTATATTCTACACTTTTTCTTGTCCTGAGGGCTGCATAATAACGTAACAAAAAATGGTTTTTGTTTCACTTAAAAAAAAACTGTTTTATTATGGAGAAACCTTTTCAATGCCTCTGCTTGACTTTAAAACGTTCACTATTTGCTGTCTACAATACACACCATAATTCTGCTGTCAGCACTTCATTATGAGTAACAAAATTAGTAAGAAATGAATCAAAAGCACCAATGCAAACAATACTGCTATAACTAAAAAGTTTGTTCTAAATTAACTTCTCAGTTGTTCTGGGCCTGACCTACATACATGGCCCATGCCATCACATTTGCAACAATCTGAACAGCGAATACACGAGAACATTTGCAGAAAGTTCTTACACAACGCAGTTGCGAGTACAAGTAACTGCACACACAGTAACAGCACAAAAATTGTCCTTTGAGTNCCTTCGACGATCGCCGGGGCAGAGATTTGTTTTGAGTGTTGAAGAGATTGCCCATCTCGACCGCACGCACTTGATCTTCAACAAAGTTGTTCCGATGGTAAGGCAAGAGGCAACACGACCAAACTCCAACGAAGATTGCATCCGCATTGGAGAGTTTCCCTGCTGCAGTCGTTATGCTGAGTGCTTGGCCAGACTGAAGTTCCAATTTCTAAGGTTTTGGTACGACCTGGCCGAGATACGAACCATGCCGAACTACGACCTACCAGACACGAAGCGAGCACTCTAACTACTAGGTCACATGTCCTGTAGGGCGATCGTCGAAGGCACTCGAAGGACGCTTACAGCCTGACATAAGCTGTTGAAATGATTTATGATAGGGCACCTGTAAATACCACAAGATCACTAAGATTGCTAAGATCACCAAGATCATCAAGAATGCGAAGATCAGAAATTAATATTAGCTATCTTACTAATCTTAGCGATCTTTGCAATCTTGTCTTAGCAATCTTAGTGATCTTGTGGTATGTACAGGTGTCCCTTATCATAAACAAGGCCATCAAGCTCATTGCAAAGCATTCTAGGTTTGTAGATGCCGAAAGTAAGAATTAACGTGATCATTGTCTGAAATAGAGCAAAATTTTAGAAGTGAGTGATTGAGCGCGCATGGCACACAAATGCTCTGGCAGTAAACATTCACTAAAATTGATTAGAGTTTGCATTTTGTCACTTTAGTTGTGTAATGCCTAGTAGATGCAAGGACTAAGTTTGCTAAAAAAACTTTGTGGGGGACAAACTTTGGATGATATGCATGTTATTGAGAATATCACACATTGTTTGCATTTCGATGGCATCACTAAGTTCACTCAAATGTGGTATGGCTTTTTATAAAACTGGCAAAATGTGAGGCAAATTATACATGGAAATGATATATTTAGGGGACCATGGCCCAAGTGCTCCCATGGTAATATAGCAGTTGCATAGTACTATGCCAGCACTTGACAATCATTACATAAAACTTTAGTATTAGGACTTGAGTTCTTTGTCAATAGATAAAACCACAAGATCTTGTGGTAAACCACTAGCATTGGCAACCTTGTTCTGTATACTGTAAGCTATAGACCAGCGCAAGAATTCGACTCATAGGACAACATGAATCAGCCACATGATTGAATCAGAATATGAAATCAGTCACATGAGTGACGTTTATGTACACACTGATTCAGTGGATTTAAATTAAGCAATATATAATAATGAACATCATGATAATTCATTATCATGAAAATCACGGCCAATGAAAACGATATCAATGACAAATTGCAAACGTTTGAATAACTCCTGTTATCATCATCAGTGCACTGCAAATTGAACTGAAGTGATCATGGTACAAGTTCTTATTGGTCACTCAGGAAAAGAGCATTGTGAAAAAATGAAAACCGCGAAGGGCTGTTTCGGTAGTGACGTAGTGACATGAAGCATATGTAATCACATGACTCAGCTTGATACTCGCCGATGGTGATGGTGCGTGACATCATGAGTTAGGCACGGAGCTCTTGTTACAAGTTAAAAATGCATAGAGGTATTGACGAGATGTTTGCATTCAGCTCTGGTTTGTATTTCTTGAATCAACAAAGAAATTCAGGAAAAATAACTGGCTATCGATCTCATGATAAATGCATTTGAAAGCTTGATCGGAATAATTTGCATAGCTCTGTGCGCCAATATGCATCCCCATCTGATTTATCTGTTACTTTTTTCTCTGTTAGCTGTTTACCTCAAACTTTGATGCTAGAATGCCTTTATTTCTCTCCCACTACTGGATCCCTGTATGACGATGGGTGTATGACTAAGCATACCATATGTCCCGTTTTAGCCGGGATAGTCCTGGTTTTAAGGGCTTTGTCCCGGCATCCCAGTCAATCAACCAAAATGTCCCAGTTAGGCATTCAGTCAGCCAGGATAGTCCCACACTGTGGCACCGCGAGGCTAAGTGCCACCCAGGGCCGGCCAATAAAGTGCTACCCTTTCCACACCTCAAATTTGCTAACAATTTAAAATGTATAAGATCAACGTTAACTCTGTCAACACTTGCACAGGGCCTACTTAACACTTTGAGAGCCAGCGTACGATATATTCGTACTTCGATTTCAGCCTAAAACCAGCAGTTGTCAGTTGCCTTACCAATGCCGTAGCTCCTACACCGATTGCACCAGAGAGCTGTTCAAGGGCTCAAACAGATTGGACAGTCTTCTAGATTGCACTCGAGGAAAAATTTTTGGTTGGGGGATGTGGATTTTTTATGACTGACGTCATAAGTGAAATAGTTTTTGGGTCATTTTGGCTCATGTTGCTTGGCCTAAGGCCCAACCGCTAGGCCAAAGTATTTCGCTGAAGTTTTCATTGGAAACTAGGCTCGAGACCGAGTCTTTTGAGCCTTTGATCAACTTTCTAACGCCTCTGGTTCAAAAGTTATGATCTTAAATAAACAAATTAATTAATTATCTAATTAACTAATTAGTCAAAATTTTGTACTAACTTAGATCATAACTTTTGAACCCGAAACCCCAGCAGGTCATCCAAACGATGTACATTCTGACAAATTTTTTGTATCATTTTGATCTTTTTCACAATTCAAAACGAAGAATCTATCTATGATTCCATTATTGCAAACTTTGCGATAGGCTTTTCTTGAATTAGCAGGATAGGCACTTAACACCGACCCAAATTTCCAATTCTGAATGTTGCAAGCATACATGTCATAGCTTTTGAGAATACTGTATTGCTTTAGCTTACCAAGGAGTTTTTACCAGACATCACTACTAAACCAATTTGACACATCATATGTGTCGGGGGATAAAAACATACTCTACAAATGTAATCTTTTAACTTAACGCGCTCACTGAGCATGTGACAAAAGCAAATCATGTAAAGCTTCACCAAGCCATCTAATTACTTATTATTACGACGTAGTTATCTGCTTGAAGCAGCTTCGTTGCGTCATAATAAAAATTCCAAATGATTGAAGGCAGCTGGTTGTGTCTGGTCCTGGTGTTGCCCAATTTAAAGCGTTTCGAAGATAAATTATTTTATGATGAAAAAGATGTAAGGTTTTCATCCCCAAAACCTGTTGAAACATTTTTTTCCAGGAATTTGTTACCTGATAAACCTGCCCAAAGGTTTTCAAAATTCTGCTAGAAAATCAGCTCACTGCTAGATTGAAAATTTTACAGCTAAGATTGAGAAAATCCTGCTAGATTTGGCAGCAAATCAGCGAAAATGGCAACTCGCTATCTCGCTTTAAGAACATCATTTTCCAACACCATTAGATTTACGTTATGCAGAAAAACAGCAGTTCTATTGAAACTGAGCAATGTTAACTTTTCCAGGTTCTTTATTTCAACCGCCAAAATTTAATATTGATAAGCCTACCTAATGACTAGGCCGCAGCTTGTGGCACTTATTGAAAATATCCCACTGAACATTAAAAAAATAGCATGACGCATGCCAAAAAATATTTGTTGCCAATGCTTAGTTGTCAGGTGATGTAATGATGTGCCGTTGGAGTGTTGCTAAGGATCGAACGATAGGAGAAAAAAGATTAAGCTAGCTTTGACTATTTACCATGATTTCATGCGGGGCCTTTTGTATTAAATTTTGAGTGGACGGGCAATATAAACCTCAAACTACCGGATCAGTGACGTTTGCTAGTCTGCGGTTGAATGTCAACTCTTTGCTTTGTTCAAAGGATTTTTAACTGGGTGAGGGCAGTGGCTTTGGCTAAAGAGGAAAGCGGAGGGATTGGAGAAAAATTGCCAAGTATGTTAAAAAAGCCCTGATTTCAAAACAAACATTGGGGCACTTGAACTGGATTTGACCGATACGTTTGAGCAAATATTCAATCAATTTGCTTACTGCACAGCCACATTTCCTATATTTTAAGACTAGCCCACCAGACTAAGGCTTCTAAAAACAAAAGCTGAAGAGTTAGAACTTTCAAAAATGTATTTACTGTAACAATAATGATGAGTTGGAACTATCAGACTATTTTCATAAATTAATTTTCAATCAACAAACTGCCGCACCCCAGAAGGTTCCACACTGGGCTTGGATCACCCAGGGCTCCTTGCTTGTTATGCCACTGGTCCTACACTCGGTACATCAGCTCACATTGAGAGGATTTGTTCTATCTTGAATAACATGCAGTTTGATAACAAAAGCAGAATGCTGGAGCACAATGTGATAGCCCTTATCACCAGTAAAATTAACACTGACTTTCCCCCATATGACTTTTACGAGAAAATACAATCGAATAAAGACTTCTTGAAAAAAGTATTGTCTACAGAAAAATATCCACACAATTTCCACTGAAAGTTACAACACGCAATCCTTTGAGTAATGAGAAAATGAAAACGCGTGACGGTAGAAGAAGATCCCAGCTACTTTTTTCGTAGGAAATCAGACTCAACAACCAATACGATTACACCTGCCAACTTCTTCTACACTGGTGACCTAGTTTGCCAGTGAAAGCTGCTAGCGCAGCACGCAGCACAATCGGGACCTCATTAGATTAGCATACAATCCAACAATGGACGGCCGCCATTGCAGCATGCCTAAAATATGATTGGCCGAATATGTAAATTTACAAATGTTTAAACATTTTTTTTGTTTCTTAGTAAAATGCATTATTTTAGTTTTTCTTGGTGCCTCAACTGTAGGAATAAAAAATGGCTACATGCTATCTAAGATATGAACCACATTTATCTGATAAGGCTCGTTCTTCCGACAGATACCCATCTTTTACAAGGCATCTTATGATGTAAAAAGACATGTAGCAACATGGTTGGTAATGGTTTGTTCATGCATTTTTGTGATTTAGATCATGAAGTAGCATGAATGCAGCAAAGGGAAAACAACATCGCACAGCAGAAAATAATTTCATGTTAATGAAAATATAATACTGTAGACTGGAAACATCAGAAATTTACCTATTGCTTGCCCACCATCATCTGTGTTAACATTGATGTATATTGTCATTGTGTACTGTATATAGTATAAACAACTGTTTTATATACTTATTTTATTGTATTGTTCTTCGCCCTTTATATATTGTTTCTATAAATATTAGGTGCTAGCCTACCATGTTTTTCTTGCATACTCTGTTTTTGTGTGAAATTTGTGCTTGATTCTTTCCCATTATTTGGTTTCATGTTTTTTTGTATTTAACTTAATTAATAAGCAGTGGCTAGAGAACTACCCATGCATCTTTAAATTTAAAACTTTATTGGACCACCTCCTGTAACATCCATGATAGTTTATGCATGACGAGAATACACTGTAGGGTTGATAGAAAAACAGTAAACGTAAAAGGTAAATCTAAAACCTAACCTTAACCCTAACGTAACGCTAACCCAAACCTAACCCCCGAAGTAAAAGTTTTGAAAGTTTTCAAAAAAGGAATGAACTGGTTCCAGGAATTGAAACATGCAACCAGTCACTTTCTATTAAAAGTAATAATAGTAAACGAAAGTTAAGTAACAAAACACAGAACGAAGTCACATAGCAGCGACAAAAAGCAACGGTTATAACGAAGAACCTCAATATTGTAGCCTTGTTATCGCGATTTATCATCTAACCGAATAACAGCATAGCAGGCCTGCCAAACAACTCCACACGGGTTCTGAATTCACACAATCCACTGTACAATGGTTGGACTAATGGCAGAATGGCTGGCTTGCATGAACAGCGGGAAAAACAGAAAAGTGTTTCCCAACTTCGATCACATTTCTTTTTAGAGTGAAACAGATCAGCGGTGTACAGGATCCGGTTTTGGAGTCCAATCCGTCCGGATATTAGAATTTTTTGGGTTTGGATTGGATATCGTTTCTGTTCCAACCGGATTCGGAACCGGATTATCCAAATGAAAAAAACTGTGACCATGCAAAAAACTTAATATGGAATAATAGCTGCATCAGGGAAAAATATTTCGAAACCATATTAGCAACAGTCTTCTTTTCTTGTTTCTCTCGGTAAAATGCAATGTTACCTGCCGCTCAGGATCCTCGCTTTCAGACTGAGGACATCTCCATTCTCATGCAACATGTAGTCAGGAACTGTGTGAAGATGAGCATGATTCTGCTGTTTTATTATGTCGAAGCCCGTCGTTTTTCAGACGAAACATGATTACTTTTTGAAATACGTGTGGAGTATCATTGTAAAATGTTGGTGTTTAATAAGGCATTACGAAAACGTTTTTTCAGCATTGAACGAAGCACACCAGACCAGCTTGTGTCTCAGCAGCGTAGGTCACTAGACTAACTCAAAGTAGCCTTAACCTTAACACTAATAGTAATAATAAGCCTTGTGAAAGCATATAATAATAATAATAATAATAATAATGATATTTTATTGCGGACTCATGGTCCATATCACAGACACAAGAACACAAAAATTGTTTAGCTATACATCAGCGCACATTACAGAAACGGTGTTAGCACATGACCAACACTGGGAGGAACATAGCAGTTTATCCTCTCCACAGCTGTATCTTCCTTCCCCAAAGCACAGACAATGGATAACCATACAGTAGGGCATTACACAACCGGTGTTAGTACGTGTCCAGCCTTGAGACGAGCACGACCTATCCCAGCGCTTCTTACTTTTTTA
>JGI24021J15306_10004481_pt1 | contig 16252 bp, 11 predicted proteins | sample Ectturendosymbi1_FD_15306 | JGI IMG/M metagenome (IMG submission 15306) | reverse complement strand
TTCAGCTCGCTAATTAAGCTTCCCAGTTAATCTTGCTTCATATCTTGTTTTCCAGGTCCTTGCATAGACTTGTTTGCATTTCAGTTCGTCCTGCAGCATTTGTGCATTCTGCTGTCCGTTGCATCACGGGTTTATCATAAGGTCATTGCCTTGCTGCTTAACATACTTATTGTCTCATAAGAATCTCTCACTACGTTCTCCTTTATGTCATTTGCTGCATATGTATCATAGGCTTTTTGTTCTGTCGCTTTTTATTGGAATTTTGATCAAATCGTGTTGTGAACAAAACTTGCTCACAACAATGGGTATGCGATCGTATCCTCATACCGTACATTTATGCACTGAAAAACTCGTGTCTAACCGCTGCGTCTAGTCAACACGGCCTTGCGCACTCCAGTTCCGTGCAGGCTGAAATTTTTTGTCCCCTCCCGCAAAATTTTATTTTTAACCCGCCTCCCACTGTTTTCGTCCCAAACCTGCACCTGTCGCTGTGTACCTGAAATCCACCAACAACTCATAAAATGTTTCATTGCTAGCGGAAATTTATTTAGTGTCTTATTTCAAAACCAAGAGAAGTTCAAAACACCCTAGACCAGGTCTCAAACTGCTCCGAGGACCGCATTATAACGCTGATGCAACAATGGCGGTACCTCAACCTTACTTGAAACAGGTTTTGCATTTCTTTTCCTGTGAAAGGTATCATGAGTTACAGGCAAGTCATTTCTAGCCGTCTCTACGTTCGTCCAAGAGGAACTTGTTGACTTGCTACTGCTAGCTAAGCACTTCAGCGTATATGTTAATTATTTGAAAATTCCCACAAAGCATCGCGGGCCGCACAAAATGCTCTCGTGGCCCGCGTGCTTGCGAACTCTGCTCTAGAGTAAAAATGTGAAACTTTCTATAAAACCTTGAGCACATCCTTTTTAGCTGCAAAGAGCAATGATGAAAATAGTAGCCTATGCCGTTCACTGATGATTCTGCTACTCACGGCATGCCCAACCGTACTAAACACTCATTCACTAGCCGCGTTAGTTGGCAACAGGCAGAACGTGTTTTTCATTCAAGATCACTGAAAACCCTATTCAGTGGTCTCGCAACTACTGAAGAATGTCGCTACACTTGTACCACGGTACAGGAGTGCAGCGACATTCTCTCTGTAGCAGTGAATTTCTTGCTCATGTCATTTTTACATGCATTGGACCAAAATTCAGTAACCCGGACAAAAAATTTCTTATCCCGCCCCCAGACCCCCACCAAGTTCAACCTGCACACATCCCACATCGGCACGCATTGTTCGACGAGTTCCCGCATCTTACAGGACTCTGTTGCGCTCCCTAACAGCGTATGCACCTTTTCAAAACTCTTTCTATCTTGTTTCTAAGTAACAGCACAAGCGGACCGGAGTCACATTTTCCTACTCCGACTTCGCTCCTATTCTTTGAGAATACAACTCCTGTTCAGACTGGCAACAATCGATGCAACCCACATTCCGCAATGTTTTTACATAATGACATTTATGAAAACCACGCAGATTCCTGCTCTGCCGAAGATGACAAGTGTCTCTGGACCCGAGTCTGGTTTTTCACGAAATTTTGACTCTACGNCTCCGACAAAAAGCGCAGGCCGTCTCTTGTACCTTGAGAGAATCTCATCGCGGCAAGCGACTGAAGACGACAAAGCAACCGTTGCGCGTTATGCAAAAAGTCAATGAAAGCTCGCAAACATCCGCAACCCGGAAATCTGAAAACTGCATCTCACCTCTTAACAACGGCACCCTGTGCGTTGACCTTCCAGCTGCATTACGCTCGTGGACCAGATAAAAGCAGGCGCGCACGAAAGCTATATTTACAGCGCAAGCTCCGCCGCCGCGGTTGAAATTGGACGAGCGCTCACGATATTCACCACAACCGTGTTGCAGATATGGGGGTCGGAAGGGGAGTCTTGTCCCCCCCTAGAGTTTAAAATTCGACATGTTCCTAATAAATTTTTAGCAACAAAGGTTGCTTTCTTGGAATCGAGTGGGAAAAATAAAATTTCACCATTTTCCCCCCTACGAAAATACCTAACATACCCTGAAAAATCTACTATTGCCCCCTCCTGGAAGAATTGCTTCCGACGCCCATGACTGCAGAGAGAGAATTTGTTTCATGTGCTGTATACGACTCAGCCAATACGCAGATGCAATGCAACAAAACACAAGGCACCAAAGTAACTAATTGCCAGTGGAAATTAGAATATATGAAATCACAATGGCAAAGGAACTGATCCATGAAGGATTGTCACTGTGTCACATATGATTGGCGAAAAGACATAAAGGCCATCTAGTCAACCAAGCCTGCGAAATCACAGCATGAAAGTTTCGTGAGAGTTTGGCACCATGCGACAGGGTTTGCTATTCTTTAAGGAGTTTCTGACGCATATCGGGATTGTATCTGCATACCGCGAGAAATATTTGCATATCCAGAATAAAATTTGCTTCATGCATTTGTTGGAACCAGGAGTTGAATATACAGTGGGAACTTTCAGCCACGGCTGTGGGGAGCCGGACCTTTTCATTTCAGGCGCTGTCATCGAATGTTTTTGGCTCCAACTTGTGAAAGCTGTTACTCCGGCCCCAAAGATATGGTCCGTTAAAAACTGCAAACCATGGTATAATTTGTGCGAACCACTTGCCCCACAAACTAGGGCTGTAGAACCCGAACCAAAACTTTAGGCTCCGGCTCTAATCATCCAAAGTTTCTTGGGCTCCGGTCAGGGGCGTAACGAAGTCAGATGGCGCCCGGGGTAAAAAGCAAGTTTGGCGCCCCAAACTGTTCGAACCTGAGCTCATTCGGAAGCAAATTGACTGTATAGAAGAAATAATTACTTGCTACATTGTTGGGACTTTCCAGCGCCTCCGACAGTGATTCGGTACCCGGGGAATTGTGCCCCCTTGCCCCTCCCTCCGGATCCGAATCCCTGCTCGCAACGAGTCACCCATAATCAAAGCACCGTACGGCATTATCCCTAATGGCAGGGTGGCAGTAACTGGCGTGACTCGCTAACCAGTACAACATAAGCAGTCGGTACTGGATTGGGTCAAGTCGGGGCTGCCTCTTGAAGCAAATACACTCAGTTGCGTAACAAACACACGCGCCACAATTGAAATCATCCGACTGATTTAACAGGCGCTTGGTTCCCCCGGAGTGAACTGTAAGGTTGAATTCTTCCTTCAGCAAACACACGAAACGAGAGCCAAGGTCATCGTAGTGCGACCTAGCAGCGTCAGACATTAGGGAATCACAGAGCACCAGTCGTCGATCGTCTGTGAACAGCACCAGGAGAATGAAATGCCGCTTGTTTACGAGCACAGGGAAGAAGACAACCTTGCGCAGTTCACCGCCTGTTCCTGTGATACGATCCCGCTGCACAATACTTTTTACACAGGAACCTTTCAGGACGTCATCACTGAGCAAGCAATCGGTTGAACCGTAGTAAGTGTTTCCGGATAACTTGTTGCTTCGGTCAACAATGGCGGCCACGCAACGCGAAACAACGTTGACAGAAACCCAGCCTTTTTCGTAATTGCAACCCCTGGCGCGGATCTTGTGGATTATCCAATCCGCGGGATAAGGGCAAATGGAGAGCAAATCTGAGTAGTCCAACTTCCAGCTTTCTACTCCCAGCAGAACTTGCTGGCTACTGAATCGGGCCGCAGCCAATCCAACCTGCCAGGAGAAGGTGGTTAACCGATGCCTGAGCAGACCACCGAAGGTTGGAACGGTTCTGCTGAATGCGAGAGCTGCCGCCTGAAAAGAGATGGATTCGCAGCATTTTAATAATAACCAGGGCAACCAATTTTTTGACCTAAAAACTTAAAATTTTGTCTTTACGATTTTCAAATTTTGACTTTATTTTTACCTATAAATTTTCTGCGTTTGCAACTGCAAAATAATTATTCAGCCTTAGGTGTTGAGGTTAACCAGAAGCATATTCATGCACTCTAAGCTTCGAAATAAAAAAACAACAACTTGGTTGTTTAACTTTGGGGATGAAGTACATTAATAACTACAGTAGAGTCAAACCTCAGAACATCATAAACTTGAAACACATGCGGAATGGATTGAGCGTTTATCAAACCAAGTACTGTAAGACCATATTTCTCGCCTACCACGCCTATTCTACATAACATAGCTTGTTTTGCTAATAAGCTTCCCTTAACAGTTTGTTTTACCGAGTTTGTAAGAGCAGTGCAGTAAGCTACAGAATGCTTGAAGTAATATAACGTGTTTACAAGAACATATTGACACCGCTACGCGGTTATACGTTATAGTACGTGCGTTATTTAATTTGAAATGTCGCAACACAAACGATTATGCTCTGATTAGTTACCGTCATTCAATTTTCCTTAGCGGCCACCCAAGCCGAACCTTTAGAAAAAAACTGGTAACTTACGCTTACGTCATTGCTACTCGAAAAACCCTTTTCTATAGTTATCGTTAAGCAGCGCCTTACCTCATCTGTCTGTTCGTTCCTTCCGTTGTCCGTGACGTTGCTTTCCTCAACAGGAGCCGATTCTTGCGCAAGCACCTACGTATTAGGCAGTAAAGTTATCGGAAATCATTGCGGCATGCTCGTGCTGGCCGCCTGCAACTGCTCGGTCACGTGAGAAGCAACAGCAAGGGTCTCAGACAGAGATGAGCATTGGACTGGACTTGGATTGGACTGGATCCGGACTATGCCGAATTTTGTTGATTTTGGATCCGGACTGTGAAGTGCTTCATAAATGTAGGATCAGGACCGGATTTGGACTGAGTTAATGGAGAAGAATTACGAAGTTTTTGTTGCTGAAAAGCTGTATTTTGTTAATTTCTTCGACTTTATTTGGACTTGAATTTTTAATTCTTAACCTTTTTGGACTAAGGTTGGACTTGGACTGAGTTTTAAAAATTCAGGGCTGGATCTGGATCGGAAAATATGACAGTCCGCTCATCTCTGGTCTCAGAGTAGTTGTTCAGTCAAGCGCATCCGTTCAATCAAGCGCATCCATTCACTCAAGCGTATACGTTCATTCGAGCGTAAAAAACGACAAGAAAAACAGATGGGAGGACGTGCTCTATTGCGCGATCCGACCGAAATATGCCGAATGCGCAGAAAGTACTGATGTCCGACAAATCCAGAAAGCAAAATGTCTTTTAGGGTCTTCATTTACGCACAAGGCAATCGTTATGTCACAAGGCTGAGATACGGTTCTAATCAAACGAAATTTCTTGACAAAACATTTACGCAAACGCAAGCGATTAGAAGACATCTTGTGCCAGGCATTTGTGCGATGCATTATTATTACAAGCGCAATACATTTTGCCCACTTCTGGACATCAATTACTTACAGTTCCAGGAAATGGTCTGCTAATTGCAGACGTAGCAGTCCTTTCATCTTTAGCAAGGCGTGTGTCAGAAGATTCGTTGTAAAGTTCATTTATCAAATGATTGTGTTGCTCTTCCGGTCGCCAGCAAATCATATCAGCCGAGCAAAATTCTGGTACAGTGCTGCCAATCACAAAAAATAGCGGTCGCATTCTGGTGCAGTGTTGCCAATCACAAAATAGCGGTCGCATTCTGGTGCAGTGTTGCCAATCACAAAATAGCGGTCGCATTCTGGTGCAGTGTTGCCAATCAGAAGAAAATAACGGTAATATGCAAGTTCAGTAACCACTGAAAGATGTTATCCTGCGCAATATTTCATTTCCATATCCACTTTTCCAAATGTTCTAAAAATGTTGGAACTTTTATAGGATGAACAATTCTTGTACACATTCGTTGACATATCTTTTGCAGTATTTCATTCTCTGCCAGTGTTGCTTTGATTATTGTATTTTATGAGACATCTTTTTTAGTATTTAAGTTTTTGGATAAATCCTGTATCAAGATTTCAGCACGCACCACAGACAAAGCAGTTTTAGAGCGAATTAGTTTTTCAGGCAAACGCAAACAAGTACGAAAAGCAAACCTAGAACACCTTTTCGTTCGTCAACTCCACAACACGACCGGAGAGAGGCGAAAGAAGGTACACAAGTATAGGGCAAGGCAATCAATGTGCACGGTGTGTACCCATTAAGCGAAAAGTGCGCGGCGCTGGCTGACCGCGCCACTACCAAACAAATGTGCACGTCACAAACAAAACGTCAATTACTGCGCCAACATTAGTAACCGTGCTTTTAGCGTATCCGATGTTACCCGAGCACAGAGACCATGAGCCGATGTTACCCGAGCGACAGAGAGCATGAGCCGATGAAAAATAAAGGACTAATTGCCTTTGATGCCGACAATTTTCGCTAAAAACTAAACCTGTTTTTTTTCGTTGAGACGTATCAGTCACTTGTCCGAAATAGTTAAAAACTTAAAACTGAAGAAGGCAATATGACCGAAATGATTTAACATTTTTCGGTTATTAAAAAAAATTCGGACAGTGGCCAAAAAAACCCAGTAACTAAACAAGCTCAATGCAAGTCTCCCATCGATAGTCGAGGCCCCTGAACTTAGCTTTTTCCAGTCACGACATAGAAACCTGCCTGAACGTTAATACAGTGCTTACTCGATTATCCGATCTAGTTGGGGAAATGCTTTAAATTAGCGGTTCCTACCATTTTCTTTACCACGCCTCCCTTAAGTACTTGTCGTTTGTTTCAAACTACCCTGGCTATAAATAAGCTGTAAAAGCAACTGTATTGTTTGGTACATTTATTGATCAAGCTTTCAATGTTGTACAGCGCTCGGGCTCACCTGAAAATTTATTGAGGACCCCCCACGGTTAAAAAACACTGGTTTAAATTCAATATTTTCGGGTGACCCCTTGAGTCTTGCACGTCTTTAGAATATTCAATATTTTGCAAGCGCCAACAACATTTTCAACAACTATCCCACCGTTTCTTGCTTCCAAGTATCCAAAGATATGCCAGAAGTTTCCATGGAAATTTGTGTACATTCACAGCAACACAATGAAGATTGTGAACAGAGTGCATGAAAAGGTTAGATTAGCTTGGACTCGCGTCTGCGTGTAGTGCAAGGCATGCTGCATAAAAGCCGTGACTTCTGCTACAGCGTTTACCAAAACGCGCTACAACACCAGCGTACATTAAGCAAGGGTTGTAGGCGGCAACCTACTTATCAATATTGTTGGTTTCTGCGTTCAACTTCCGGACAGTAGTATAGTTCTGTGGTAATATTCGGCAGGTCAGGGCAGTTGTGAGGTCAGAGGTCACCAGTCTTGCATAACTCAAAAGCAGTGGTTTTCGACCTGGGTCACGACCCCCAGTGGGGTCGTGAACCATTCCGGAGGGTCGCGAGTTGATGATTTATGTACACAGCTGCATTGCATTTGTTTTATTCGAGTTTTAGATGGGGGTCGTTGAGTTATACTTGATTGCTATAATGGGCCGCGGTGCAAAAAAGGTTGAAAACCACTGTTCTGATGCTATAAAAATAGTTTTTACGACCAATGGGCCCTAGATCTCGCTGACGAAGCTAAGCTCTGTTGTGGTCATCTGCGGCTCTGGATAATAATTGCCTCTGTCAGTTTTGTAAAAAAGATGACTTGCACAGTTTTGAAAATCAGGAAAAATCGTTAAGAGCATCCGGAGGTGCGCGCCAGTAAACGTGTGTGCTGCAACTTGACGGAAAGGTCGCAATCAGGTAGGAATGCAACATTTCAAGTATTTTTACCTTTGAGCCTCGGTGCTTTGAGAAAGATCGAGTTCCGGGTACGTTTCGGAGTAAAATGTTTCGGAAGGTTCTTCAACAACCATGCGTTTGTCGCTCGTTGGTTCAAGCACTTCCATCTTTCCTGGAGATGGAAGCGAGAAAATCTCTGTAAATTTCAACCAATGTTTCGCAGTTGCGCTAAAACAGTGCGGGCGAGTAGTAGTTGCTGACCTCATCATGGTGAGCAAATGGCGCACGACCCGGTCAACTGATGCATGACCAAGAAACCAGGAAATTTTGCGTAGAAGTGTTGGTGTTACAGTGACAATATGAATACGACTATGGTACTTGCAGGGACCTCCCTGCCCCCTGGATTTTGAAAATTTCAGCAAAAAAAGGTTGGTTTCTTAGTTTCCAGTAAGAAAAAACAAATTCACAACTTTTTCTCCCCCTAGAATAATTTGAAAAATCTCCCTAGTTCTCCCCTGGAAAAATACTTTCGACGCTCATGAATGTGACCTATCGTTTCGGTATGAGAGGCAGCAATCGGAATGTTGCACTTGCAAAAAATTGAACTGTATGGTCAGACCAACAACACGCAGAACAAACTATCATTCTCGACTTATTAGAACAGTGCGGTCCAACTACAGGCCTACGGGCCACATGCGGCCTGCGAGCAGAATTTTTCAAGGCCAATAAGCTTTTTCAGTATTGATTTAATGTTGTGGATGTGTTACAGTGCGTAATTTTGATTAGAACGACCTCAACATCTTTCAAGTAACGAGTTTAGACTGGACTGCACATAGCAGAGGTGGCGAAACTTCGGTTCTTGAATTTTTGCATGGGCTTTTCGAGCTTTCCGAAAAATTAAATATTTGTTTTTTTTTTATTTCTATTGCAAAGTGTAAAAATATTGTAAAATGATATTGTGGTAGCTAACGTGACGCACAGTATCACTTTCGCAAGTCGTTCCAAAAGTAATTATGATGTCACAGAAGCGTAGACTGCAAATAAATTCGTGTTTTCATATTTTTATGTTGCGGCTTTTTATCGCTTGGCTTTTACGATGCGGCTCATGCACCAGGTTTGGCCACCCCTGGCCAGGTTTGGCTGGTACAGGGCTTCGGGAAATTAGTCAGCAAAGACAGATTTCCGAAACTGAAAGATTTCGCACTAAAATACAGTCTGTGTTCAGAAACACTTACTGTACAGTACATGTGTGAGAGTATATTTTCTACGATAAAGCAAGTCAATCTGAAAACAGAAATCGAATGGCAGACGGAACACTTGACGATAGTCTCCGACTTGCACCACGAACACTGGTAGTGATAAGCAGCGTGTCAGAGAAGCCTAGACCTCAGGTATCCCACTGATAGAGATTTGTAGAAAATTTCTATTTGCTATTGTACAATGATTTCAATGACGCACTCACCTACCTTCCTTTTTTCAGTTTTAAATTATGTGAATCTATTGCTTGTACATCATTTTGTTGTGTAAGTGGCCCGCGAGTTGTCACGTTTTTGTAAAAAAGTCCGCAGGTCAAAAGTAGTTGAACCACGCTGCATTCGAACAACCCACTAAAACGCAGTTTAGTTTCTTTGCTATAAACCATTTAATTCTTAGTTTGATGCAGTTGAGTTTGCGCAAAAACCGTTTAACACTAAAAAAGACGCGGAACAATGATAATAACCTAATATTTGACAAACATGACAAACCGTCTTCTTCGCTCCACTCAATAAACGGCTCAACAGAAGACGATGCATCTTCTTCTGTCGCGTTAAAAGGCTCTGTACTCATCGGTAAATGGGTATAAGGCAAGGAATCCTCCTGAACAGTCCCTGAAAAATAAAAGTAATTCCGCTGATTATTTTAATGTTGACAAAAGTAAAGTCGTTAATTTTTTTCAACGTTGGCAGAATTAAATTCGTTATTTTTTTAATATTGGCTACATAGTGAATTCGCTTATTTTTTTTCAATCGTGACAAAAGTAAATTAGCTTATTTTTTGAAATGTTGAAAAAAGAAAATTCGCTTAGTTTCTTAATGCAAACAAAACTATATTCGCTGGTTTTTTCAACGTTAACAAATACAATATCCCTTACTTTTTTCAATCGTTTTTTTTTTATACAGATGCGCTAGCACAAGCTACATATGCATCACGCAAAGGTTTGTGAGTCCAACAACAGAAACTTTACGGTGAGTCTGCTGTTCGAAGAGTACTGACAACGCATTCCACAAACGAACCAACATATAGCGGTTTTGTTACCTGACTTAACTTCAATACCACGCCGTGAAGCTAAACATCGCCACTGTGAGGGAAAACCGGGGCCATATTGGAAGAGACACTGTGGATATCGACAAATGACGTGCACAAATAACAGTCAAATCCGGCGCGAAATGGTTTGGATACTATTGCTCTATGCCCACAGGAAATAGTGTGCTGTTTCCTGGATAATAACACGAGCCCCGGTTTCGATGAAACACTTGTGCATATAACTGAAGCGCCCAGCAATAATACACATGCTTGTGACAATCTTGCAAGTTAAAGCAAGAACACTGGGGAAGCAGTCAACTGGGAACTTGCTGGCAATATAATGTTTGGTCGTTTTGACCGAGACGTGTGTCAAAAGCTTCCTTCTTTAATTGCGCTATGCCCGATCAGCACGAACAGAAGCAGGTTGGTGGCTGCTGCAAAAGGTTGCTCATGCATAAACAAGGCAAACAACAGCGTATTAAAACCTTCCCAGACCGCAGTGTACGTTAGTTATGGATTTGCGACGTTATGCGTGGTGGGCGACTCACACGGATCTGTGACGAACTCAACCCTGTGTTTACCCAGGTGGTGAAATCAGTGCGGTCATGTGATTTTTCGTGGACACCGAGGTCTACGAGAAAGTTAACGGTGGCCAAGTTTTGTGCATGAAGCCTTGGTGCAAATGGAGAGGATAGATCACATGTTTTTTAATATTCGAAAAAATTGCATGAGTTTTTCTACTCAAGACAGAAATCGCAAAGCTCAAGATGTAAAACCCGCGAAATAAACTGCACAGGCTTTTGAAACCACGTCAATCGATTGCTCTTTACTGTACCATCCCAATATTTAAACCACTTTTCCCCAAGGGGTTTTACCGAAAAATGATAGATTCCTTTCATGAACCTACCTTCATGGATCATATGCTGAGATCTGAGGAAACCCTGCAATGCCACCACCATCAACACCTTGTTTGCAGTTTCATTTTGGATTGGTTCATCTGGAACCTAAAAACATTCAATTATTTAATCGAATTTGATAAAAATACAGGCATTCGAACTTCACGAGATCAACCACATGTCACTAACAGTGCTAAGTCAAAAAAAGGACACACTTCACGAAAAAAGGTCTCTACCAAGCTGAGTCCACGCGCTCTTTACCTTTTTCATAATTTGTACCAATTTTCAATTTTTGTCAACCGTCGTTTTTTCATGCAGGCAGCGGCACGTAAGTAATTTTCGTTTTTTCGTTGCTGGTACTGTCCCATGAGCTTGAACAACGTTATTCGTTTGCAAATAAACTATCCAACGCCGTGCATGCGTCCGACTGCGTTCGTGTTGAAGAGCGCGTCGCGTGAAATCGAAAAGATACCGTATTGCAATAACAACGCTAATGTACCGGAGACTAGGTCCTGCCAAACCAGAATCAGTCCAAATCAAATACAACAATGCGCCTCGTTTCAAAGTTGATGCAAGACCTGCAGAGCAGCGGAATAATGACAAACAATTCATCTACCAAGCCTCCTTTTATGCTACGAATTCAATTCATTATCTAGACCAGGGGTTTCCAAATGTTTTTTTTGTCCGAGGGCCACATGGCTATTACACAACACTACAGTTCGAGGGCCGGAGACCTTACGTAATGTGATTGTGTAGGACTTTGTTACATTCCACCAAATCAATAAGATTTTCGTAATTATGATATTTTTAGAGGCAAAATCTGGCTTCAAATGGAATGTACCTAATATCAACAGAGACCTCAGATTGCAGCAACATGTCAGCTAAAGTTAGGCCAGCCTGCAGCACAGTCATACTTTTTCAAAATCGGCTAATTAGAACCGAAAGTCATACTTGGACAACCGACAGTCACGTGGCCGTCTTAATGCCATTGTTTCGGGATATGTTGCGTTCTACCAAATCAACAAAATTTTTGTAGAGATATTATATTTCATTATTGACAAAATAGCTTCGCGGGGCGGGTTTGACCCACGGGACGTAGTTTACCGACCTCTGATCTAGACGGTAACCATTATTTCCTTTAGTACCACCAGAGTATTTGTGCAGTGAAATCTCATTCTCGCCCACTTGCAACATTCCAAGTTTATTATGTTATATATATCGCATAGCCCTTCTAAGTATACATACCGCATAACCTTTCACCACATAAACGCTTCACCGTTCGCGTGTCTGCATGGTTGCGCCATTGCATGCTAACTAAAACAAACATTTGCTCATTCTATGAAGGAACCCTGACGGTAGCAGTTTTAACCTTTACGGTGAAATTGCACATTTCGCGAAAATAAGGTGTAAGCGTTAAGGTCGGCTCGTATCACCAAGTAATCTACGTCGGACAAAAACTATACAAGGTTGTCTACCCAGGGGTCGGCAAACTTTTTCAACCGGTTTGAGCGCCTCACGTTATTTTGCAGACCGGCTCTCAATAGAACAAGCAACGTTTAGTGCATGCAAATTTACTAATTATTGAAAAAAAGAAACTGATATTTTTGCACTAGCCCAACGGTGCAAACAGTTTTGAATCATGAAGTCCAGCCTTAGGTCAACTGTGGATTTTCCACTGAGGCAAACTCGGCCAGTTTATCAAAAAAATTGTAATGTTTGGAGCAAGCTAGCCTTGATACAAATGACATATTGCAAACGTTTCGATAACTCCTGTCATCATCATCAGTGCATAGCAACAGAACTGCAGTGATCATGCTGCAGGTTCTTATTGGTCATTCAGGACAAAAGCGCTGTAAAAAATGAAAAACGCAAAAGGTTGTTTCGTTAGTGACGTAGTGGCGTGAAGCATACGTAGTCACATGACTCAGCTGGATACACGCCAATGGTGATGGCGCGTGACGTCACGAGTGAAGCATGAAGCTCTGTTACAAGTTAAAAATGCATAGAGGCATCGACGGGATGTTTGTATTCAGCTTTGGTTTGTGTTCTTGAATCAACAAAGATTCAAGAATCTGCAGCCGTCGCCAATTGTTATCACTGCCAATGGTTGTGAAAGTCAACCCATGATCTGGGTTGGCTTGCAAGTGTCTGCATACTGAAGAGCTTAGTGACGTTCGATGCTCTTCTACACTATTTATTAAATTGCGTTGCGTTTACCCGTTGTAGGAGGCACGGCATGAGCAAGTAAGTTTGTACACAACGTTAAACCGGTTTAGTAAAGCTTGCCGGTCTTTAACAGTGAACCAGCTTTGAATCTTTCGAGTACTTTGAAAACAACCTAGCTTCACGTCCACTACAGCCTTGTGTCTTATAAAGCTGCTGAGTTCCTGTCGTATGTTATTAGATATAGAACCCAAACACGGTAGTTGTAATGAAATATATTTGGGTGAAGGAAGTTAGCCTTGGTACTGCACGGCCCGGTAAAAAATTCCATATGGACACCCGGTAAAAAATTCCATATTGGCATCGGGCCGTGGCCCGATGGTTGCGGACCCCTTGATTCTACAACAGTGCGTTTCAGCATTTTGGCTGCAGCGGAACCTTCCGCAAATGTTTGCGTTGCTTATGGAACCCTGTGCAGTGATCCAACTTTCCATATTGCTACAACGGCATGAGAACAGTGGTTGCAAATTTCGTCCCTGGCGAATTCGGTTTGTTTCAGAAGAACCCCTGACAGCCACTTACGGACCCCCAAGGTTAAAAACGCTGTTCTACACCGAAACGCGATCACTCGTAACACCGCTTGAAATGGCGAACTACGATTACCTTGCGTGACCTGGTAGCTTATTGACGTTATACCTTCAGAAAAGCAGAATAGCTTTTCTTCTAATTTTCAACAACTACCATGCGTGTAGAATGTGGCATTATTGCTGGACCAACTTCCACTGCACTCACTGCTTCTGATTCCATTTTTTCCACTTCTTCAGAGGATTCCGATCGCTTGCAAGCACCACAATTACAGGGAGGCTGGTCAACTTCCATTCGGTCCTCGTGTTCATTGAATGGAACAGTGCCGGAATAGCTGTACTCCACCTGCGCACGCATTGTTCGGTCACGTGATCCACTGGCGCAGAAACAAGTCACGAATAACATCAGACACAACTCTGGACTAAAAAAAACTCTGGAATCGTATATAGTTGCTGCATTTTTTTACATAAAATTGTTTCATCGCAATTCACAGTAAGTTCGTTAAAAATCGTTTCATAGTACCATTCCAGGGTTCCCACACATTTTCAGAAAACATTTTCCATACTGTTCCAGTACCTTTTCAACACTATATGAAAAAAACTTAAATACCATCATTTACCTTAACTTTTCCAAAATTTTATTCACGGAACACAATGCAAGAAGACGTCTGCAAAACTGTCAACAGTGATAAAGAACAGAATTTGAATAACAAAAAGGTTGAATTCGGAATTTCCATACTTTTCTACACTTCGAATACATTTTTGTCAAACTCAATACTTTTTCAAGGTCTTAGAAATTGATTTCACAATGCAATACTTTTTCTGTACGTTCAATACCATGTGGGAACCCTGCCATCCAGCAGTGTGCAGGCCTTCGGTTTTTCGCTGTTGCCTGCTACCAAGAATGCAGTCCACTCACTCGTAACTAACAGCCCGCCCTTGTCTGCTCTACTACTGAACCACACGTTTCTGAAAAAAACGCTGCTTAAAAAAATTAATCCTTGTACGAAATCAATCCGTTGTTGGACACTAGATACAGTCTTGTGAGAATTTAGCGATTTTTGACAAAGATGCAATCACTGGAAGCTTGATCTTCACAGCAATAGACTAACCTGGCATGAAGTGCTTGGGATGCCCTGATCCATGAATATTTTGTCATCCTTGTCCGTTTCCATGAAATATTCACCACAGTCATAAACTTCATGACTTTTATTAATTTCTGCATCTGCAGAGGAAATAAACATTGGTTTGTAACACTGTGTACACATAAGCACTGAGTAAGTAAATGCTGTTAATTTGGATAAAGTTAGCCAAAAATGGTTTTTAATGATGTGATAATCAAGTAATCTGAATCGGGCTTTCTTTAACATCAATAAGAATTGCTTTAAAACAAAAATAGTGCGAGTAAAGTTTTCAAATGAGGCCATGACACATGGCTAGATTGGATGAATAATTCTAAATTCTGTGTTGGCCTTTGGTTTACTGTAAAATAGTGTTTATTCATCAACATGGTGAAGCACCTGTTTAAAACCAAAAATGGTTGAGAAAAACACTAATTTCCAGTTGGTGGTGCCATGCAAAAACATGCACATGTTTTTCAAAATCTTCTACATTTAAATGCCTTATTTATGACAAAAATTTTGTGACAGAGTTTTACGATTAAAATAAAACAGAGGTAAAAATACAAATAACTTTTCTTGACATTCAAAAACCTGCCTAAATATGTAGCTATTAAAAAAAAGATTTGACTATGAATGCCACATTACTGGAATTTCACTTTGAGGGATTTTGGGATTTTTCAACTGTTATCACACTTTGACAACATTGTGAGTCAAAATGCTTGCTGATGCCAAAATACAGGTTAGTATATGGTAAACACAATTTGAAAGTAATTTTTTTCCATAAAAAAATTTAAGCATAGTTTTAAACTTGGGAAGAGTCCTTAATTGCTCATCATGAACCATATTTCTGACATCCCAGGGCTAATGCAAAACATGCTTATATAAGTAGTGAGCAAAGAAAGAGTAATTAGAACTTTTATCAGACAAGTGATTTCAGCTTGATACCTTCATCAAAATGAAACACAAAACTGTCCAAAAATAAACAAGATGAAAAAACTGATATGAAATCACAAATTTTTATGTAATTTCTTAGCAACTTCCCAAATTTCAGTTCGCAAGTTGCAGTTTTAGTGAAATCATAGAATGTTCATAATATTTCAAATGCATGCTGCAAAGTGAAATGTGCAAATATCCTGATCCATTTTACCAAATGGCAATAACAGCCTGCAGTTGGCCAGAAAAAGTGTTCAAAAGATTCATTATACAACTGAACACAAACTGACTTCAGCAATCCACAAACATGGTAAATGTTTTGGTTTCAGTTGCTGCTGCTTAGTTTCAATGATATCAGGTAAATAGTTTTCATTCATCACTTTTCCCGTTTGGTTACCATAATATTGCAGGAAAAGTCACCACTGGTCTCAACCAAAACCCATTGGTAGGAAGAAAATCTTCCACTTTGATGTGATATTTGGCCAAAAATTTTACAAGTAAATCATAATCATTGAAAATGCCTTTAAACAGGGTTCCCACACAATTTTCAAAACCAAATTCCATGACATTCCATGACTTTTTCCATGACTTTTCCATGACCTTTGTTGCACTTTTTCCATGC
>JGI24021J15306_10004479_pt1 | contig 16257 bp, 6 predicted proteins | sample Ectturendosymbi1_FD_15306 | JGI IMG/M metagenome (IMG submission 15306) | reverse complement strand
GAAATAAACGTGAGATTTCTTTGCGTGCCTGTGTGATTTGCATAAACTACAGTTCGGTTTTCGCAGTGAAAACGTATATACATACAGCCCTCCAACGCATGAAAAAAATCCGAAAGCTGAGGCAGCAACACCTTGGATTTGGCTTAACGTTGCAACAACTGAGAGGCGTAAGAAAGTTAAGCCATGCGCTACAAAGATTGTACCGAGCACAAAGCAATGATGTTGACGACAGACATGCGGCTGCTCGCGCGATTGTCTGAACGATCCTGTGTCAACGGGGAGGCGCGCGTGACAATAAAAGCCGTTCCCTTATCGTTTTTCTTCATGATAAGATTGCGCGCGGGGACTCAAACAAACGTGCATGCTTTGTTGAAACACTTTTGTAATTTCAGTTATGATGACCTCCCCCAAATATTGATTGATAACTGCAGTCTGCGTAAACCAGATGATAAGTTATTAAATATGGTTTAGCAAGACATCCCAACGAATGCAGGTAAGTTTAGATCTTTACAAACAAAAGCTACTGGCTTGGCACTAAAGGGGCTGAAAGTGCATTATCGTCTGGAAAACAGTGGCCAGATTTTCACTTAAGAGCCAAAGCATTCCTGGCATGTTTGGCTAAAACCACGCGAAACCTTTGAAGTTCACTAGATAAGATCTTGCAGAAACAGATCCGCGTTTAGATCGGGAGCAGCGTGAGCCAGGGTGCGTTTTACTCTCGCAGCGACCAGGACAATTTCGCCAGAACTTTCTTTCCGGATTCAAGTGATATTTTGCGAAAGACAAATACTTTTTTTTTCATTGCAGGTCGAAGTCTGTGAAGAAGGTTGATGTAATTCCGAAACTCCACCAATCCGCAGGTCGAAGCTTTGATAGCCATTGGTCCTTGTTTCAAGCAAGTGAGGTGGTTGTCGTTCAGTGAATGCACAGGTCTTTTTTAAGTTGGTGGTTTGGAATGCACACATTTCTTGGAATAAACTCAAGTCAAAGCTTCAACCAGACACAGTATGCTTCAACTGCATACAATTGTGTTAAGGTATCTTGTAGCTCAGTTTGGTAGTTCGCTATTGGTTGTGCAATTGTGAGCTGTTGCGTTCGTTTTCGTTCACATTTGCCAAGAGCAGTACACAAACACATTACCTCATACTATTTTTGGCGGGGTGACGACAGTCGTTCATGAAATACGGACGCTCGATAGTTTCTTTTACGAAAATTAAAAAAGGCCCAACACGCCATAATTAAACACTGTTTATTGTTCAGCTTACCATCCCCCCATAACTGTTGCGAAAACAAGTCTCCGACAGAACTTTCGGTGGAAAGGTTGGTCTGAAAAACAGAAACGCACCATTTTACTAATGCTGGTCTGTCGCTGTCTGCTATAAATTCAAACTTCAACAAACGAAACCGAGACGCCAATAAAATCAGTGTAGTCAAAACATTTTGAACTGAACTATGGCAAACCTTTCCGCTTGTTTTCTAAAGAGGAGAGACTGTTTATGACACATGATACAGGGAATAGTTTAAATCGAAGTTGAAATCACATGACACACTGCAAAGTGTTAGTGTGACCGAGGAGCAAGCTGGCACAGAATTCCAACCCCGACCAACAAACTACTTATGTCTCGATTTCTATGCTTGAGCTGGTGATGACGGAGTAGGATTCGTTGACGACATAAATAGAAAGGAAACAACTGTACGGTCACAGTTCGGTAAGAGAAGTACGTGTCTCAAAATGTAAGATGCTCTTGCCAACACTAAAAACTGTCAGGTTCAACGCCTTCAGCGGTTTCTATCAGTAATGGAACTGAGTGCGGTTTTGACGACTTTTAGTCGATTTTGAGTAAAAAAAATAGCAACTTTTATTGATTGGTGAAGTGTCCTAATTTATCAGCTAGTGTTGTTCCTTTGTAACCAACAAAAAGCAGGTTATTTTTCTAACCTGTAGCGTGAAATTTGTTGGGGTGTGCCTTTCGAAAGTATTCTAGCAAGGTTGCTTTGCTATCCATTTTACATTGCCAAACATCAGCTATGTATTTGTGAGCTGGCTCCTTNAAAAGGGGCGTAACTCAGATTTTCCGGGTAAGAAACACACGTCTGGCAGCTATTTATGCGTACTTCGCAACAATGCCATGATACCAGCATTGTTCGATAGCTTTGCAAGAGGTTCGGTAAGAAATGACCGCGTCTAATTCTCTCGAAACAGCCGGCCCCACGTGGCTTACAGTGCATTGGAAATACAAGCGTAGATCGATTAAAATAGCAAGCACGTTCGACCTTGACATGTTCTAGTGCGATCCCAGCAGGTGTCAATGCCAATAAAATACGGCGCCCACTTCACCTCGTCTACGTTGGTGGACAAGGCGGAGTCCATGGACGTATTTATCGACGGCGCGGTCATGTTGAACAGATTGTCGACGTCGAAAACATCCACGTTCAAGTCGGGGGGGTTGGTGTTCACCGTACACGGCGCTGCGTCGTTGAAGGGCGACGGGGCCGGGTGGAGCAGGTCGTTGCGAAAGTTCGGCACCATGGCGTCTTTGGCGTCTGCGTTTCAGTCCAAGCAAAATGAAAGCCTTGCAAGTGCCGCCGAAAAATCGTGAGCTTATCGCACGATTCTTTGTTGGTTTATTGCGCCCAGAATTACCCGACGCAATGAAACAAACAAGGAATCGTGCGCGGCTACTCCTGGCAACTCCTCAGTGTAGATTGGCCTTAAGAAATACGCTGAGCTGTGGAGGCGGATTACGGGTTGCTGTGATTTGTTATTCCAGTGACACGTAAGCGATGAAGAGGCAGAGCGAACAAACAAATCGAAATATACCAGAAGTCCTTGTTTACTTTGGACTTTTTATATGCACTTTACATTTGCATACTCACTTTACATTTTTATATGCTTTCTAGCGCTTCTGGCTTTCTTGGGGCTCAGTAACTAGTTTTGGCAAAACCGCAACAACGTCTGCAGTGGTGGGTTTTCCCACGTTGAAAGCTGTTGGTTTCGAAGCAAGCAGCTCCAGCAGCATTGTTTTCAAACCGGATATACTGCAGTAAGCTGTTTCGTCAAGCAAGTGCAGAAGCACTCTGAGCAGCTTACGCATCTTCCGCGGCTAGCAACAAAAAACAAACCAGAGCATCTACACTACAGTGATCAAAAGAAACTTCTTACAACAACCGACGACTGATTCCTTAAAGGCAGCGGGAAAAAGCGATGAACTTGATTTGACAGGTTCAGTGGGTTCCGCATTATTCGACGAAAGTCCAGCGCCGGTTAAACAGTTACTGTGCGCAACACCGACATCATCACCACGTGCTTGGACCCCAGTGGCCAAGGCGAGGCCATTCGGATCCGAGTGCGCGCAATCACCGGTGCTGATGGCGCATGCATCGCCAGCGACACTGACGCGGCCACTTTCGTGTTTGAGGAAGTCTATCACAATTTGACTGGGACAAGGAAAGCGGTTTGAAGCGTCCGACCTCGCGTTTGCGGTTGACCGAGGCTGCGGCAAGCCCGACACAGTCAATGGGAATTGGCTCGTGGTGACTGTGCTTGTGGTTCCAGGTGCGGTGTGACTGATTGCTTTTGTTGCAGGCGGGCATTTTCCACAAGCGCCAGGCGGAATTGCGTCAGGGCGCCCTTCCTCGTGGATTGCCTGCGGTGTGCGAGCGTCATGTACTGGGTGGCCGTTCTGTGGAATGTAGGCGCAATCGTTCAGATTCGAACTGGGCACAACGAAGTAAGCGCTGCCGGCCAGTTCGCCGGGGGTCGACAGAGGTATCTGCAAGGGGGTCTGCTGCGGAGGACGCGTCGCCTGACTCTTCTGGCGCGGAATGTAGTTGCTCGTCACGAGCTGATAGGTGGTGATGTTGCTCGGCTGTGTTTGTCCTGACGTTGTCGGTGATGGGTCGAGCTGGTTCCCGTTCACGGTCAGAAGGATCTTGGGCTCGATGGCGCGCAGCGGGGCTTTGCCAGTTCTGGAAGGAAACGTGCACTCGATTAAAAATTTCGCAGAAAAAAGCGGGAAGGTTATACAGGACTTTTGCTTTTCTTCCCTTTGCGCCAACGAGGTCACAAAAAGTGATGTCACGCTCGAGATTACAAGTACGAATTTTCAGCTCTAGACTAGTAGTCTTTGGATCAGCATCACCGTGTATCATCTGCTAGGAAAACCCCAACATTAATCAGAGCAGAAAAGCTCAGCGAGACGAAAGAAGACCCCCAAAACAAAGTATGGAGCAACAACTGTTTTGAGAGTGAAGGGCAGCCACTTTCAACAGATCAGATATTTGTGTTCACTTCGATCGCACGACGAGGCAGCTGGGACAAGTCATGCGCTAAGTTGGAGAAAACACTCATACAAGCTTCTTGGTGTCCATATGTTCATGATTAAGCATACGATTCCGTGGCCTGTTTCCTGTTTTCCCAGGTTAAGCAGGGCCGTTTGATTTGTTACGTAAAGCCGAGCTGAAATACCCGGGAACAACAACATCGGGTTGAATTCCGAGTAATACAAGTAAAGTTCAAAGCCAATAAATAGTGCCGAGGTAAGGCGATTTTTAAAGCTACACTAGAAAACGAGTACAAAGTTATTTTTATGCGATTTTACGGAAAAAACACGTTTGGAAACACGACATTGTGTTTCTAAAACTATTTATATCAGCAAGGTATGGTGGCATGTTGTAACGTCAGGGTTTGTAATTTTCTCGAACACCTGGCCAAACGTCTGTCGAGTTATTTTCTTTGGACTTCACGTTTAGTGTTCACTCCGCAGAAACGCACACCACGAGGTTTCTCACACCACTACTGCAAGGTCAAACATCGAGTAGCAACTCAATGACGTCGACCAAGACATCAGTGATGGTCCATGAAACACACGAATAGAAAAGACGCGATGTTTATACGAACTACGTTCAAAGTGGCTCAAAAAAACATATTAAGCTTTTTTTGCATTGAGAAAAGAAACGCCATCAGCCAAACAAGCAAGACAGGACGCCGTACTTCTGATGGAAAGTGTGCGTTCATTAAAGCTCATTACGAAGCTACGGAAACTTGGTTCAATTAAGTTCCGCGAGTAAAATCGATCACATCTAATCCCGAAACAGCACAATAGTGTGCATGATTAAAGTGAGGCTTGTCAGTGGGACGACTGGATTAGTTTTGCATTGAACTCTCAGGGTCTAATGCACCCAGTAATCACCGCTGAAGGTTTTAGCAAGGTCAGAGCCTTAAAACATATAAGGAATTCAAGCAAAAGAAACAAGTCTACATTATACTGCTTGCTTACGTCTAAGAACAAAATCTAATGAGTCATCTACTGTTCTGCAATTTATGAAAGATTTTGAAGTGCAGCAAAAACCACATTTTCGATTGGTGGAAAATGCGCGACAGTATAATTTCGAGGGCTCCACGTTTATTTGTATCAAAACGACCAATGACTTAAATGAGATCAGTGGTTGTTGTTTCTTGTAATCTTTCGCAATACTTCAAACGTCCACCCTGTTTGATTCATATCTGGTTTGAACACTTCAAAAGATTTCTACCACACGGGGAGTGAGGCTAGTTGAAGCTTCACTCTTCGCATCGCACCGTATATTCGAAAAAACAAAAACCACTGTAAATACATAAGCTTCGATGAAGTTTAAATATTCGCACCTTTGATGGGTTTGAAGAGGACTGTAAAAGTTGCTGTAATGTCCATCGACCAACTTGTTAATTACAGCGTTCACTTGCTCCGGACTCTGTTGAATAGGACCACACCAGCGTTCAATCGCAGTAAACGAAAAGGAAAACACCGGTAACACGTATGGGATGCGTAGAACACAAACATGGCTTGCAACAACACGGACCGTTTTTTGCAGTGTGATCTTAACGAATTGAAAATTTTAACTTAAAGAAAAGCAATTATGCCTAAATAGGCGGGAAAAAAAACTTAGGAAAAACAGTAAACAAACATCAACTTAGAGTCATTATCTAGTAAAGATGTATGATGCAATAGACAGGTAAATCGCGACAACAAACCGGAAGACCTAAACGACAAACAGCGGAAACGTCAGTGTTGGGACCAACCCTTCATGGAAGTTTCGGATAGAAATTTTAGGTTATGAAACTTGTTTCTGAAGCACATATCTATCACGCATTTACTGTTGAAACTGATCCTACATTTCCGCTACTAAGTAAGAGCAATTGGCAATCTACCCAGACACTGCTATTACAGTTTGTGCCTAGCGACTCTTGTTCTTTCAGAACTGTTGCTCTGCCATCAGTCGAATAACGCAGATAAAAAACGCAGATAAACGAAAACATGCAGTTGAAAGACGAGGCGCAAATTAGGAGCAGCGTCACATCGCTGTTCTTCGGTCGCGAGCTGAACGCCCCAATGTTTGCTTCAAGATAAAAACTATTTTCGGAGAAAAATATCTGATATTGACGCCACGTTCGCTGAAGAACCTTTATAACACCTGACAGCGATCCATTCCTCAGCACTGAACTTATTCGTAGATTGGTTCTTGCAATGCCGAACGGGCATTGTTACATTCAAACCTTTGACGGTGATGTTACCGGGCAGTGCCACTGGAAAGCACACACTTAAGCTGTGGGGTGTTTTCAGTCTTCAGATACAAAAACATGAACAGAAAACCGATAGGGTTTGATGATATCGCGTGTTCTTTAAAAGGCATTGTGGCGCGTTACGATGTGACAGCTTCATGACACTTGTTTCACATACCAGAAATACACGTATTCCCGTAAAACACACGTACCAAGGAAACGTAAAAATCTTCAGAAACATTAAAACCAGCTACGCAAGAGATGCTGGTCTGGAAAGCACTTAAAAACTTCTTCAATTTTTAACTCTTATTCAACACTAAAAGCCAGCTCTTCAAACAGATGATCCACTGGAGACGGGGCTACACAGTACCTGATCAGTGGGGAATTGTGTTACATTGATGGTCAGTTTGTGGACTATTCACACGTTGCTCACCGTAGAGAAGAGCTATCGTTCCCAAGTATACTTTCTGGAAAACTACGAAAACAAGGTGCCACCACTAGGTGGGAAAGCGCTTTTCTTAAAACTGCGCTTCTTTTCGAAATTCGCAAGCGAGCGGCCCCAATCGATATATTTTTATAACATCAAGAGGATTTATCTAAACCGCTTTAGTGCTCAAGCTGGTATTGCAAGTCTGTTATCACACCCAACCAAAAAAATTAAGTTTGTCTTGTCTGAAGTTAAAGACGAATCCGCTACCAGCTACGTCGAATCGCGCTATGCTGCAAAGTCATATATTTGCTTGTTTAGCGGTTGCGATTGAAGATTTGATGTTTACGTGGTCGTCACACGCAACGAATATAATCAAACTGTTGATTTGTCGAACTAATGAACTCAATGACCTTATTTAGTAACCACTTTTGGTTTTTGAGAAACGTCAAATGATCCACTGTGCGCTTCCAACATCCACTGCAGGCCAAAACTGAGGTGCGTTACGCATATTCAGTAAAGGCAAGAAACAGTTAGCGAAGATGTCCTTAGAAAAAGCTGAGTGTGAGACTGCACGATATTTGCGTATGTCTTCGACGATAGGTGATTCTTTCCATGGAAGCGAAACCAAACCATTAGAAAAACACGCACTCAGTCATGATTTTCTCCTTAGGTAAGAACAATGTGTGGATTGATAACAATGAGAAACAATGTGTTTTTAACACATGACCACCTGAAAAATGCGGGTATCCGCAGCATTTATATACTAAAAACAATTTCTGTGCAGCTTACCAGTGGCTGACCATCCAACCTCGGCCACGGCATATCAGCAACTGAAATAAAAACAACGCACGTGATTAAACACTTCATCGTGCATGTCATCAGCATATTTCCTGTCTTCACCAACAGCCCAGTTCCCAGCTCGCATTGAGGTCATTGGCAATACGTTAGAAATACATCGAACGTCGCTGATACGGAAGGCATTCAATCGACCTCGCAGTCGAAGTGCGCCTGCGCGCCAACGCATATATGGAAAATTGTGTTTTTCGGACCGACCGCAATAAACTTTAGAGGCGTCGCTTAATAATGAGAAACCGCAGACGGCGAACGAGAAAGAGCGCGCTTTTCTGTGATTTAAGAATTGCAAATTTCAGNACACGGACACAATAGCGACAACTTCTTATACGTTATCACCCTATCAGCATTGTAACATCGCGATTTTGGCAGGAAATCGAAGAATTCTGCGTTAACAGTTCACACATTTCGCAACATTTTATCAAACCGGTCATGCAAACTTGAGATCCATTGCTCGTAGTCGTATGCTAGTTTGACAAGCAAAATCAACCCCAATAAGACTTCATATTATTGGATAAACAGACCGCACACGTCCACGTAGCACAGGGAGGCCAACCATCAGTCACATACCAAGAGCCAGATTTCTTGCTGTGTTACCGCAAAGAGCCACATCATACACATGGGCACACATGAACATCACCTCATCTCTTCAAAGCGCTTGTACGCAACACGGTAACTAACACGTGTGTCGCGTAAATGCGTTCGTGTGCGTGTGCGTATGTGCTTGCACAAGCCACCAAGCACGCTTACACGCAATGCGTGTGTAAGTCGCACCCGGACTCTCAAAGTGAACAACTGCTACAAAATTTTACGACTTGTATACGAATAAATACGGTATTTGCGTGAGAGTAGCATGAAACCAGGCAAAGAACCGCATGCGGCCCGCGAGCTGCGGGTTGGTCAGGCCTGACGTAGTATGTAATCTCACATCCTCCAGTGTGGTTCATCCGATGACGCTGTGCAACGAAAGCTTGGAAAGAATGCGACGAAGTACATGTCGAAAAAAGAAGTGCGGGCAAAAGTGTGGTCGAAAATGATACAAATTTGCCTTGCTTTCAACAACAAATTACCTCGCACAGAAAACATTTCCAGAAATAAAACGAAACCGACCAAATGTCAAAATGCTTCGCACAGTTCAAAAAACGCATAGTACTCGTTTTGTGATGTTGAGTCAACACAGTAAAAGATTAAGTATGTACAGGCCAAAATATTTTATTTTTTGCGTTTGCACACACGCTTATTTTAAATTGCGGTAGTAAGTAAGAAGGCAGGAGGAGAGCAAGCAGTGAGCGCAACGGGGTTAATGTTTTCATGAACTTACACATAGGTCGCAGTTGCTCCACAACGTCCTCCTTGGCAAGGTCCTCCCATTGCTCACAGCGTCGGTTAAGGGCAAGATCGGAGGTAACGCGATTTCCATCATCCAAGTACGGGAAATTAAGGTAATGCACCAACACGATATCAGGATTCTAAAAATGAAACCAAATATTTGAAAGTACTGATGAGTGCACAGCATTAGGAAATAATTCACTGAAAGCGTTTTTCATGTAATAACGTTCTTTATCTACAGCAGAAAAATGAAGCACAATACATGAGCTACAACAAAATGAAAGTGAAATGCGTTTGCTCTACTTAACTGCCGAAAACCAACAGTTTTTCTACATGTTATATTACAAGTAACCTGCGCTTTAACATTTTTTAACAAAAAAATCAACTAGCAGCAACATGAAAGTTCAATTTGGTCCCAAGTCAATTATATATACTGTACTGACTTCACAATACTGCCAACTAATAACAGAGATGTAACCGCTGAGCCACTTCTTACCAACAGTAACAGAAACGGCTGCTGAAAATACGAATTTCTTAGCTCAGAAAGTTTTAATGGCATTGATGTTAGTAAACAAAGTTGAAAGGACTGTTGCATGCACACAAACAGAAGAAATGCGTACTTGTATGAACCAGTAGCAACGCCGATGAAATGTTGGAAGTATATCTGAGTGCACATAGAGTGCTGTAATGCACGCAATACCATCAACCTGAATACATCAAGAGGTATGCAATGTTATCTTGAAGTGAAAAGAAAAGCGTGTAACTACATAATTTATTAATTTCACCCTTTGCCTTAAGACAGTGGTTCCCAAACCTTCTCTGATCGCGTACCATTTGTGGGTTCCATACTGTCATCACATACCACCTTGCTCCAGGAAAACTGAATTTACCAAATATCATTTGATCAAAAGTTTGGAAAGCCAGAATTGACACAAATGCAACATGAGGATAATGGCTGTGAGAAATTATAATGGCCATTTTTAAAAACCAACAAGTAAATTAGGCTGCACAAAAATTCAGGAATTAATTAAAAGAACCCGATAAGTAAAACCATAGCTGTGAATAATATATATTTTGAATATATTATTTTCGCGTATATACAGTATTTTTATCGCGTACCACCTTGAAGGCCTTCGTGTACCACTACTGGTACACACGCCACAGTTTGGGAACCACTGCCTTAAGGCTACATGCCTTGCCGAAAGACTATAATTGATACCTTTAATTTAACATGATCTTCTCTGGGCCACTTGGATTTTTTCTTTGTTTTCCATGTATACATGTCTTGCCTGTATCTTACAAGCTTGCGATTAAACATTAGTATTCTTCCATTTTCTGGCCTGCAAACAAGCAATATCGTACTATGTTATGAGCTGCATTCGTTTTAACATTGAAGCACAAAGAGAAAACAGTCATAATTATTTTTTTATTAAGATCATTAAACTTGCTTTGTATTATCTTTTTTTGCACACATGCAAACATTTTGGAAAGGCAAAGGGCTCACCTTTCCTTATCTGGACCAGATGGATGGGTTGCAAAAGCTGCACTTCATTATGGATATGACAATGGAACCGAACATGCTAAACAAAGGTCTACAGGGAAAACGAAGCACAGCTCTGCAGATGCTAGAGGTGGTTTTGGCATTTGAGTGCAAGATGATTGCTTTTGCCAAAAATATACAATGTATATATAGATACACTGCTTCACTTATCATTGAAAGATTCAGTTAACACTTTGAGAGCCAGGGTATTCGTAATTCGATTTCGGCCTAAAACCAGCAGTTGTCAGTTGCCTTACCAACGCCCTAGCTCCTCCGCCGATTGCGCTAGAGAGCTGTTCGAGGGCTCAAATGGATCGGACAGTCTTCTAGATTGCACTCAAAAAAAATTGTTTGGTTGGAGGTTGCGGATTTTTTGTGAGTGCCGTCGTAAGTGAAGTAGTTTTTGGGCCATTTTGGCTCATGTTGCCTGGCCTAGGGCCCAACCGCTAGGCCAAAGTAATTTGCTGAAGTTTTCNTTGGAAACTAGGCTCGAGTCCGAGTCTTTTAAGCCTTTGATCNACTTTCTAATGTTTCTGGTTTGAAAGTTATGATCTTAAATAAACAAATTAATTATCTAATTAACTAATTAGTCAAAAATTTTATTAACTTAGATCATAACTTTTGAACACGAAACCCCAGCAGGTCATCCAAAGTATCAAAAGATTCGGATTGTAGCCTTGTTTCCAATAAAAACTTCAGCGAAATACTACCATCTCATGGTTGGCGCCCAGGGCCAGGTGAAGTTGGCCAAGATGGCAAAAAAGTCCTCCACTTATGACGTCACTCACAAAAAATCCGCAACCCCAACTCAACAATTTTTTTTCGAGTGCAAACTACAAGACTTGCCGGGTTTTTTGATACTTCGACCAGGTCTGTAACTTGTACAGGAGCAGAGATATTCCGGCACAAAGCCATGTGCAATCCAGCTGTTTTTTGTGAAATGCTTGAATTAACCCGGGAGGTACTCAACACTATGTACAATACGTGTAATCACAAAAAGTCTGCTAAATCTCCCTAAAACAGTAAAGTTTTCACTACTAAAATGTAAATGCAATATTGCACTTAATGCTATCATGCACGAAGCAAAAATGAGGTAAAGATAATTTTTAACCATAGGACTTTATAAAAATTTGTATAAATCACATATATATACCTGCTTACTCTCGATTTAGTTAGCCATTCATCATGTTTTGCAAAATTGACAAGAATTGAAGCAATTTCTTCATTGGACAACCAGTTAAATCTCCTTGTAACCATTTCAGTAGCACCAGATGGAAGCTTGAGGAGAAGGTTCTCTGGCATTACAGTTTCCTTACGGACAACCATTTTTTTGGATTTTTTTAATGCACCTGTCATGAAGCCCCAAAAGCGCAATGTGTTCCGTTGCAAACTGATACTTTACATTAGACATCCAATTCAAATAAAACTTTTTAAAACAATTATTTCACAAATAATGCATTACCTAAACAGCATTCCTCTACTAATATACAACAGAAAACAAAGGTAAGTTACATGTGAAATAAAAAATAACAATGGTACATGTTAAGAAGTGTTTCCATGATAATTTTACTAGTTTATTCACAGACCTTTTTACACTCTATAATAGAGAAAAATAATGCATTGATACAGACTAAAATTTTGTTATATTCTTCCAATCAAATATGCATGTATTAAACTGAGGTACAAGTAAAAAAACTTTGTTTTGCTAATAAAACATATTTATTTTTAATGTTCCAAAGTCAATATTAAAAAACTGTCTGGCTTACAGTCACTGGCCACATTACAGTTCAACACCTTAATTCAAATCCACACCTCAGTCTATAATAGAATATGGCTAGCTACGAAGAAAAGTTGTTAGCTGGTATATGTAAAGATTATGACAAACCAAATAGAGTTTCTTAGTTTGGTTGAATTTTGATGTTAAAGTAAAATGCTTCCATGGTGGTGTACCAAATTGCTTTTTTCATGTATGAAGTATAAATGTTAAAAAAATTACAGGACACAGATTAGAGCTCAACCAAAAAGTTTTTTTTGAGCCTATCTACCATATGTAGGCCACATCGACAAAAGAAACAATTACATAAGTTACAATTATGAAAAAGCAGATTGTCATTGCAGTAAATTAGAAAGAAGCAGTGTCTATTTTGCCTAATGAGGCCAAATACACACAACTGGAAATATTATGCCATCAGCCGAACATGATTTATGAACTGGTCATGTGACAAGTTTGGAATGCATGACTTTCTCAGTTGACTGCAATGTCTATAATTAGCTCAGTCTGGTGGACAAGAATTGACGTGGTTTCAGTGCTGGCAAGCTGTTAACAGATTCTTGTTTGCTTTGTGTGAACTCTAGGCAAAACCTAAACCCTTGTCTCTTCATGTATTGTACTCGTCACATGACCACTTCAACCAGCTGTGTTTGACTCAAGCTCAAATCTACTTCTATAGGATGGTTTCATCCATTGTGCCTACTGCAGTCCTCAGCAATTTCGAGGACTCACAATAGTTTAACTCTAAATCAGGTGAATGCACAAACAGGCAAACATGTGTTGCATATCAGTAGGCCTAATCCCTGCGTAGACATATGTGCCTATGCTCAGTCTCATGAGTGGGTAAACAACAATGAACAACGCATTAAAACCATCACTTCACTGTGATGAAGAACCATGCAACATCAAATTCTGTGCAAACCTGGGTCATTGCTCGCTGTGATGTATGCACTTTTTTGATGCATGCTGAACACAAGGTTGCCTAGCCGAGAGAGACTTTGCTAAAACAGCCAATCAACACAACAGCACACAACTTAGTTTGTTCACAGGCAACCATCTGCTTAACTTACCAAAACCTGCAAGCAAATGTTAAGTCATATCTGTGTTTTATTGGGACGATTACAGTGGTCTGATTATAATGCATGAAGGCTCCGTGTCATAGGAACAGGACAGAGAATGAGTTAATCAGCCAGGGTCAGAGACAAAGTAGCAAGTTGGGTTTCCAAACACTCCGTGCAGATCAAGACCTTAACGCTTTTATGAGCAAATATTGCTGATTTACATTGGTGGAATTTTGGTGATATGATACATTGGCAACATTGTCATATCAGCTGATATATTATCTCCATGCCAATGCATCGGTCGAGCTCTAGATGTATCTACAAGGTTGCATTGTCAGAAGACTTTTTTGTTTCTGCTTACTAAGCAACGAATACCTGTAGAAACACTAGGAAATAAATAAAACTGTACATATAAGAAAAAAATGAATTGGACTAAAAATGTTATAAGCAAAAATTAAAAATGTGGAAGCATTGTGTGCTTCATTGAAAAAATGTAAGCTGGCCTATTTCGTGTATACTAAAGTATCCATAGCTTTGTCACCAAACTGTGTATGTCCTATAAAAAGTATATACAGTACTTTTTTTAGGCAAAGGTAATTTTTGCCATAATAAACTAATGGCTAGACAAACGTATTACTCCTAAAACAAACCTTTATGAAGCAGTAATAGCTAAACTGTAAATTGTCAGATTGTAACATGTATACAGTGTGCACCACTTTATTTAAACAACATGAAATCAAAAAGTTCTCTTTTTTCATGTATTTGCTACAGACTCACGCTCCATATCACAAGGGCAACTGAATAACACAAGAGCACAAAAACGGTTAGTCATAGCGCATTACGGAGTCCAAGGTATTAGTGACAAAATCAACACTGACGAGCAAAACACTTTAACAGTGCCCCAACTATAACTTTATTCATTCATTGTCATACAGGGATCTGGCAGTGGGAAAGAAAAAAGCCACACAAACATCAGGTTATGAGGCAAACAGCTCACAGAAAAAATTTAATTGGATGGGATTGGGGGTCGTCACTGGCACACAAAGGCATGTAAATTGTTTTGATCAAGGTTTCAAATGCTTGCAAGACATTTAGCATGAGGCTGATAGCCAATTATTTTCACTGAATTTAAAGCAAGATTTGATGGTTGATGTTTTACTGTATTTTTCAGACCATAAGGCGTACTTAAAATCCATTACTTTTATCAAAAATCAAAAGTGCACCTTATAACGTGGTGCACCTAATGTATGGGTCTGGTAGCGCTTTCTCATCTAGAGCCAATTATATGTGGTAAACAGTACTATTTATTAAATTGCTAGTTACAATTTTTTGTTAACAGACTATCATGTTTTGCAATAAACCAACAACAATTGCAATGAGCAGTGTATGTGGTTCTGAGAGCAGCTAGCATATACCACAAATTTTTACTCCATGAAGCCCTGATTGCATTGGTGCACACTGAATCAAACACAGCACAACTTCTATTTTATTCTATTTGTGTCTAGCAGATTAGGCATGTGTGACAGATTAAACTGTGTCGTATGTACAGTAATGCGAGGGAGTTTAATCTTTCTGATTAAATTCTTTCTTATGTTATCTGAGTTTTCCTTTATTAAATGTGCTTTATAATCCAGTGTGCCTCAAGTATGGAAAAAACAGCCAGCACTCAAATTTTGATACTGCGCCTTATGGTATATAAAATATGGTACTAGTTATACATATTCACTTTTTACCTGTTTGGCTTGGACATGACATATGGTCTACATGTTGGAGGTGAAAGAGGAATCACATTCAAACACAGAAATCCTGAGGCGCTACGAAGCGCATTGCTTTTGATTGCTACACAAAAGGCAATACTTAAGATAAACATATATTGAAACAACACACCAACAACTACTTCAGTTGGCCACCATCATATAGGAACGTTAAATGATTAAGGAAAAACTCAGATTTACAAAGAGCATCATACATTTGATCAGATAAAAAAAGTAAGATGAAGATGCACAACGTTGTAAACTTGTAATTGTTTCTAAACAAGGCATCAAAGGTCCTGACACAATGGCTACCTTGGTATGGATGAACACTAACATTTCTGGGTATGTAATGCATAATTCAATAAGCACTGTTGTATGCAGCACCTAAGTGCTTCATACCATTCTGTAATCTGTATGTACAGGGTGACACAAAAAAAACGGTCATCACCAAAAATCGAATAACTTCCAAAATTTTATTTAGATTGACATGAAACTTCAGCTACATTAGGTCAAGCATGTGTAGCAGACATCTCCAAAGTTTCAAGTCTGCACTACAAAAACTCTTTGTTTCACTGGCGCTCAAAAATGTGCTCCAAATGAGCTCCCCGGTGCTGCAAGCACATTTGGATCCGGCGGGCAAAGTTCTTGATGACCCTCCCGCATTCCTCCCTTGGGATCGCTCTTATTACTGCTGTGATTGCTGCCTTCAGGTCAGGGATAGTCCGGGGGTTGTTGCCATACACCCTGTCCTTAAGGTATCCCCACAGATAAAAATCTTGGGGGTTCAAGTCCCGTGAATGCGGCGACGACTGCGGGTCACACCTGAGGCTGATTAGTCAGTCAGGGAAATGCTTTGTAGCCAAGCCAATGATTCATTTCAAGAGTGGGAGGTGGCACCATCCTGCTGGAACCACTGGTGGACCCTGACGACCCTCTCCATCGACCAAGTGCTGTGCAGAACTTGTTAAGCACCTGGACA
>JGI24021J15306_10004478_pt1 | contig 16257 bp, 8 predicted proteins | sample Ectturendosymbi1_FD_15306 | JGI IMG/M metagenome (IMG submission 15306) | reverse complement strand
CGGAACAATGTACCTGCTGGATCCCCCTCTCATAGCCCCTGAGCCAGTAACCCAAACTTTGAGCTGCAAGTTTACAGAGACACTCCAATTGTGTCTTTTTCTCAAATATTCACACACTGCTGCACTTATTTGCAACGTTGCCAGTCACAACAGCAACAAATGAACGTTCATTTTCAACGCTTTAACGGTTGCTAGCCTATCTACACAGCACTATGAGGCAAAAGCAGGCCCATAACTAGCTAGAAAAATTTTCGCTCCCCCTGTAAAATATGTTGGACATACTTTGAAACTATTGGACACGCCTATAAGTACAATTTTTGCGAAACATAAGCCATGAAGAAAATAAATGTTTCAAAAGAGAAAATATATGTTTATTTTTGCTTTGAGCAAATGAAACTGTAACTTATTCATAAGGACTATAATATAGTTCTATTCTTATTTATTTTTATTTAAAGAATATCGAAACATTCAAACAATAACGATATCATAGTTCATACATACATTGGTTGACCAAATTGTAAATCATACAAAAAATCCCACAGCATAATGCAACTGCAAACGACAATTCCTTTAAAAAATGAAACACATTTTCCTAAAGTGTGAGCAGATGGATTTCTTTTCCGGTGAATTTTAGGTCATTCACCGAATTTTTTTTTAATTACCGAGAAAATCAAGTCAACTCGGTCATAATGTCTTTTTCAGTCGTACAAAAATGTCCTGAAACGAAAAAATGACAGAAAGTTTTTTCTATTTCGGACAAATGACTGAAATGTCTCAGCGAAAAAAACAGGTGGGGGGGACGAGGTCATAGATATGGCAAGCGAGTGTTTGTGTTCTGTCACAATGCCTGATCAACATAGGCGTAGGAGCAGGCAAATTTTGGGGAGTGCGAAGGATTTATGCCCAAATATCCCCAAGCCCGAAAAAAACTCCAAAAAATGACCTCCAAAAGAAAAACCACTGCACTTCATTTCATTTTGGGAGCATTTTTCTCAAATCAAAGCACACCAAGCACCATTTTTATCCAAACTTCCCCTAACTTGCCCGAAAAAAACTAAAAGAAATGACCTCAGAAAAAACATCTGCACTTTGATTTTGGGCGCCATTTTTTAAAAAGCAATGCACATCAAGCGATTTTGCGAAAGTTTCCACACATTTTGCCCAAATTTCCACAGATTTTGCCCAGAGTTTATGGGATTTTTCCCGGATTTTCACCAAATCAAAACTTTTGGGGGTGCGCTTGCCCCCCGCCTCCTACACCCAGGCCCGTAACCAGCTTGGGACACTGGGAGGGGCGAAGAGTTTTCTGGAAGGGCCCAAAATTTTTGAACTATGCCCAATAGTTTCAAACTATATCCTACTCATTATTCCAGTGGGGGAGAAAATTTTCTAAGGGGGCTTCCCCCCCTGGTTACGGGCCTGCCTACCCCACTGACTGACCAACATATTGTGTCACAATACTATGATTTTGTCAAAATGCTTGGAGGTGCTGGTGCAACATGCCCATCTTAATGCATTATACAATGGTGGTGTGTTGACGCAGCTTTGCGCAACATGCCAATCTTAATGCATTATACAATTGTGGTGTGTTGACGCAGCTTTGCAGTTAAAGGTTATGTGGGGCGCAAAATAGAGGGTTGAACAAACAGTAAGTCACAAACTTTAAATTTTCCCAAGCAATTTTTGCGCCCCCGTCAAGGAGGCGCCCATAGCACGACCCATGCCTGCTATACCCTAGACACGCCACTGTGTGCAAGGCTGAACCACTGCAAAGTCATGAAAGCGGAACCCAGTCGACTGATTCCTCTTCAAAGCTTGCAGCAAACCTAGAGCTATAAATTGTAATTTAACCAATCAGTGTTTTTCCTTGTAAATATACAGGCTGCAGCCCCAGCGGTTTACAACACTAACACGATGGCTTCATTTTCTTGTTCAGCCAATTGTTTCCGCTTCAGCTCTGTGAATATTTACGGTCGGCGCTCTATCCTTGCAATATCATGTAATCTGTGTAATACCGTTCATTATTTGGTGTGCCGTTCTTGCTGTTGGCTGCGCATTCAGACATTCAATATGCCTTCTGTGTACCTGGACGGAAACAGACCAAACATTCTGCATCTGAAGAGTTTGTTGTGGGTTACAAAGTGGTGAAAACCATTCAAAGGTCTTAGCTCCTGTTTGGCCAACGCGAAACAATTATGTCACTCAGTAGAGGAGACGAGACTTGCGCTCCTATAATTCTAACGCTGGTTTCTTCTGTTGTTAGTGAGTTGGGGCAATAACGTCGTGTCTATTGCGGCCCGCCTCAAAATTAAAAAAATTATTTTCACATTGTTTTCTGAGACTCACGATCATTGCCCTCTTACAAACAAAAATTTTGTGAATATCTGGCGAAGTTTGGTGAAAATCGGGAAAAAATTGTGAAAAGGCAAATATTTTCCAAAATTCTGTAACATGTTCAAAAAATATTTTGAAACAAATTCGCAATTTTCGAATACTGTACAACCCACAATTTTCGCTTTCCGAATTCTACGTGCAATCTGCACATACTAAACGGTGTTCTTTCTTTCTTCAATAAATGAGTATCTGCAACACCGATCTCGACGCACGCTATTCTCGATTCTGTAAAATCTGATGACACGTCTGTGCCAACGTCTTATGAAAAGGTTGTTAGGTGACTATGTTTTACGCTTTAGACTTGAAAACAATAATAATTTTCCATTTGCTGTCTGGGATCGACTTTTAATGCTAAGATTTAAGTTGACGGACACAAATCGTGGCTCCCAAGCCACTAAACTACCCGCTGTACATGCAGATATACCAAAGTTCAAAGTGCCTACCTTCCGTATTCTGACATTCACCGGAACATCCTCCATTCAATGTTTCGCATTCGTTGATGTCAAGTGAGCAGGTGCTTCCGGTGTAACCCGCATTGCAGATGCAGTTGTAACTAACAAAAATGCACGTGTTTTTTTATAACCAGAGCTGGCGTTCATGAGTATAACAACTTGAGTAAATATTTGGTGATTATCAACTTGAAACGCTTGGGCCTAAATTAGTGATTTTCAGCGTGGTCCAGGTGAACTGCCGGTGGTCCACCTGAAATTTCTAGTGGTTCACAGAGAGTTCCATAAATCTTTGATAAGACGTTCCTGAAAATTGTAACCTTTACTGTACAATAAATTATGTAAGGCCACCTATGTGCAATAGAGTTCCGACTGTGAGGAATTTGCCCCGCTTGAACGGCTATTCGTGATTGATGGCGCGGCGCTGATTAGTGCTGATTAGAAGTTTACGTGTTACCGTTTTGTTCTGTGATTCTCAGTCGTGAATTGACGTTCAATTGTAAGTGGACTTTTGACTTTTATTTATTCGTCGTTATTTATCGTTTCTTTACTTGCTTTGTTCAGATGTGTTGAAGTTCAACTCATTACAACCCAGCGTTAAACGCCTCAAAAGGTCTGCTTCTGTAACACCGACTAGTTCATCAGGTGTCAGCATAGCAAAGTGGTCCATCGGAAATTTTTAAAAAGATAATCCATGGGCCAAAAAAATGTTGAGAATCACTGGCCTAAATAGTTCGACCACCACGCAATAATATTGTACTGTTAATATTGTTCTCAGCGATATGAAATATGTGGGCTGTGGTTTCTGAAGCCAGCGGAGTAACAAAATATAGTCAGGTGTTACATCAATATCAATATTCTTTAGGTTAGGCTACTGCTCAGGACAGTGGCGTATGCAGAAAATTTTCATGGGGGGGAGTTCATTCATTGGCATATGCTGATGGTCATTGGTATTTGGTGTGCTATGTTTGTGACGTCACAATTTGACGTCATATTCATGTTTCCAAACGTTTTGGCGAAGATTGTTGACATAATATGCATATTCTTCTACACGTACTCCCTTTAATTTGTGTCATTGAACTGAATATTAACTATCAGCGCTACAGGTTAGGTTATCAGAGGAAAATAAACTCAACGCTACGACACAGCAGTTCATAACTGCAAAAATATCAGGCTGCCCGTTAAAACAGTGAGTAAAACACACTCATCACTGCGCCAGAGTAATTTACAACTGCAAAATGAGGCTGCGCTAATGTATTGTCGAATACGAGCAGTGGAGCACAGAAAGTGTGCGACTGGACTGTCTGATGCGCACCCCGGTTTGCAAGATCGAATCTTACTAAACTACACAAGAATTGAGAATGCGCATAAAGTACGTAAGAAAACTTTCGATTTTTTGTAATGCATAGACGTCCAGCAGATTTTTAGTTTTCCTTTTTCCCCGCTGAGACATTATCAAATGCCTGAATGCTTCTATGTTAACAACTGCTGTTTTTGAGCTCCTGGAACAGTTCTATCATGCTACAGCAATCCGCAATGTAGCCAATGCGGTCAGCGCATGCGCTGATCAGCCAAAGCAGACAAAATAAAGACAACTGTTTCGGATAAAGTGAACTATCGCGGAACACAATCTTAAACATGCGTAGTGGACGAAAGGTCTGCAAAAAGTGGTGAGATGGTTTCCGGACGCAGACGATAACCCAGATTCCCACCAAAACCTAGTTATTACTTTTTGGCCCATTACAATGTTCCTTGAAATTTGCATGCAAATTCATTCCGTGGTATTTGCATTAATTCGACAAATTAACAAGCAAAAGTATGCAAAAATGATTAATCTCCTGTGCACAAGTAATAAAGTTTTTGTAAAATATCAAGCTCGAGGGGAAGGTTTTAAACCAATCCCCCTTGCGTACGCCCTTGACATAGGAATGCCATCCGTATGCCTGGGTGTCAGCTTTTAAGATATATATTGGGAACATAGCACGTCAAAGTAAACGGTCCTGCGTAAACGATGGTGTTGACGAACGACCTTGCAAAACATGACAAAGTCATGTACAAGATTAGGGCGAATGGCATCAACTGCATTGTGTTCCAGGGTTCCAGTTTTCTTAACTTCGAGTGCGTTTCATCAGGATGATAGAGGATGGGGAAAGGTTTGGACTGGTTTTGAAATTAAAGTGTTACAAAAAGTAACTCATCATTGAAATAAATCCTTTCACAGTTAAGAATCAGACATTGAGATTTTACAGAGTATATGTTCTTGAAGAGTGTACCTTACAAAACGTCTTATAGTGTAAAAGGTTTCTCGCTACAAAGCTTTATTATTCAAACTTAAGCTGCATATGAACGAAACACTTTCGGGGACACGGCTAAGTTTCGCCAGAGTAACGTAGAGTGCCAAGCTGTTTTGGGTCATACTGGCGTTGTTCCGTTTTGTGCATAAACGAACTGTTTCCAAGAAATGTAATGAAGGATATAATTAATATCTTCAATTACGTAAACTGCCACCAAAGGTGGCGCTTCGGGCGATTTTTTGATGTACCAATTGGCTGCTTGGGGTATTTTCTCCCTACTATGAAAAATAGTTGGCAAAAAGTTGATAACCTATTCAAAAATTTTATTTAAAAGGAGATTGAAATTATTTTATTGTCACGAAACAATGTCAGTCGGTTTTGTTGCCTAAATTGGCCATTTTGGTACATCTAGGGATAGGAATGTCATAAACCTAAATTCGTGACGTAATAAATAAGACACAGCCAAAATAACAGAAGAGAAAAATACTCTCCCACACTCGTACCGCGTCGCGGAACAATAACAAGGCACTCGAACATTACAAAACATACTTACATAGGGAAAGTGGTTAGCACGGCACTTATTGCAAAGCATTTTCGAAAATTTTTTGAAAGTGTTCTTTTCCCTTTAACTAAATAAAAAGCAAAACTCACTCGTAGCAATGCTGCTTGGTGCCCGTTATGCGCACTACATGAAAATCACAAAGCTTAATTAATGACGATGTCGTTCACGAAAGGTTACGCAGCTTGCGGGTAGCGTTTGAATTTGAAAAGATCTTGACATTTCGTAAATTGTAGGCATGTGTCTTTGGTTTTTCGTTACATTACTAGGGTCAAAATTTTGTGGTTGCTGCATTAGATAACAAGCAATGCCACAACGGGTGCGTGGAAATTGTTTGAGAGCGAAGTCGTTGAAAGAAAAATAAGGCGCGGGGTACAGTATTAGTTTTTGTTTTATAAATATCGTACGGCAATTTGAATAGTGACTACAGTAAAACTTAAGATGAAGTACCACTTGAAACATTTAATATCCCTGCAAGGTAGTCATTGAAAATCGATAGCTTGTGCGAATTGAAAGATGTAACCATGAATTTTCACAAGGCAGAGAAGTTCGTAATATTCTTGTTTAGAAATGAGGTTTCTGTAAAAATATTAATTCGCATGTCTTAACACGTATTAAGCTTAATGATCTGAGCGATTCTGAATGAGAGAAAAAAATCAAAAAAGCTTAAAATGCTCCTAATTTTTTGACGTATAACAATGGTGAGTTCACAGTTGCTATCTTCGTATACTCCATAAATGTCCTGGATGGTCACCACTCCTGCTCCAGCGTCTTAGAGGCTCTCCACGTGTCGATTCATCGTGTAAGCGACACAAATTTTTTCAGTATTATTTTAGTACATTGGTAGCCAGCACTTTTGTCATGCACAACTTCTAAAAATGATTGAAAGCCATGAATGTTGTGTAAAGTCTGCCATTGTGACGTGACATTTTCTTAAGTTTTAAATTTCTGAGTAGGGACCCGCATATTTGCAATAAAAGGGCTCGGTTACTAAACATACGAACCACCGATTCCAACACATTACTTAAAACAATAGGTAATAATGATTTCATTGAAATATTTACGATGGAGCAAACCAATGTTCGAATTGCATTATATGGAAAGAACCTGCAAACATCATTTTTTGTTTTAATACTCACACAGTGTTTTCACTCCTTTAACACCACGATATATCTCGTCATGGCGAAAACATTTCATGAAAAATGCTGTTATCACTACTATTCATCATAAATTTGTAGCTGTTCCCTCCAGGTTTAGTGTATTCGGAGTTTTTATTATAGTATTGCTGACGTTTCGCTAGCTGAAGCGAGTGGGCGTCTTCATAACATGGACATTTTAGCTAATCGGTGCGTTCTTGACAAAAACTGTGGAATCACGCATACCTACCACGTCATGTCTGCAAATTAGGAATCTTCCGACGACAATGCAGACACATGTCATTCTCACAATACAGTTTTCACGACAAATACAGTTGTAAACGCAGTCGTGACAAAAATGCATTTGAAACATGTTATCTTGAAAGGATAGGTTTGTTCTTGTATACTACGTTGGTTAAAGTTTTATGGGATTTCAAGTGTTTCATGTGCGTAAAAAATAATTAATAATTTGACAGTTGGATTAGGTAGAAAGTGTCGAAATGACAGTTGTCCACAGATGGCAGTTGTGCAATGACTAGTGTGCAAGGTAGTAACTGCGATAAACTACCACAGTCGACATTGTATTTCGGTTACAACACTGATTCCACACCTGCTATCTGCATCCGACTGACAATCTCCATGTTGACACGGATTCCCAGAACATGCATTACCATAATGTTCACAAAGCTTTCCACTATATCCATAAAAGCAAGAACACTGAAATGCATTGATTCCATCCACACATCTTCCGTTTAAGCATGGGCTGCTTTGACAATCGTTAATATCTGAGCAAAACGCAGAAGTTACAACAGAAGTTACAATGCAGAAGTTACAACAGGAGGTGAAAATAAACAATTCCCCAACCAAATATGACTTCTTTCGAACTTTGCTTTGGGTCTACACAATTGCATGGAAACACAGTTTAATGCTAAAGTATTATGTCACGGAAAACAAATTATGAATTTTACCTATTGACGCCGCAAGCACTAAATCAAAAATAATACCAGTTTCAACAATATTTTAACAGTCGGTAACAAAATGTGGAACACAAACAATCCTGGAGGGCTTCAAAAAACCTAATAAAACTTTATCTGAGAAAATAAGCACAGATGTTTCTTGCAAGTTTTTTTACACCGAAAAATGCATTTTTGTTTTTTAGAAATATATACAAAATCTGTTGAATGTATAGTTTACCAAAGCATTTTTTTCCGATCAATTCATATCCGGTTTCGCAGACGCATGTATAAGAGCCTGCAGTATTGACACAACGATCAGAGCACTTTCCATTTGACTCCGAACATTCATCAATATCATTGCAAGTTCTTCCATCCTGAAAGCAGCAGTGATGTTGCATGTTGCTTATTTGATGGCTGTTGTAGCATCGTTCAGGATTTATATATCTCATCTAACTCTTATGCCACTTGCTGGGCTAAGCAAGTGTATAGAACTGTTACAAAAGAAACACACAAAACCAATCATGGTGGTCTCAATTTAAAAGACATCAAACATTCTCTTCAGTATTTTCATGTAGAGCACGGACTGGTATCATCAGACCCGGGGAGCTAAGCCTAATAGGGCACTCACAAGTTTGCAGAAGCCTGACGAATGTAAAACTTTGTTGCATATTAAAAAAAACTACGGGGTGGCCAGTGCATTTATTTATTTTCATACCTGCATTTCTCTGAAGATGGCCTCGGAGGCAGCAGCCCTAAGAGGACTCGAAATACCTCACGGTTTCCTCTGCTGGCTCCGCACCATGATGGGATCAGCAAGCCAGGTCAGAGATGCAATCGTCACCTACTCCTTGGTTGGCTCTGGGCCGCTTTCCCGTGGGTGTAGCCATGGGCGCAATTAGGTGAGGGACACGGGGACGTGTCGCCTATTTTTTCAGACGGTGGGTGTAAAATGCCATGTCCCGACCACATTTTTCACTTTAGGTTTTGAATTTGGAGAATTTTCAAAAATAAAAGTGACGTTTGTCACGTTTTGTGTGAAGAAATTTTCATGTTAGATGTTAAACTAGTAAAGTTGCTGTTGAAACAGAGTTTGTTGCTGTATCGTAGATTTTTATGCATTTTAGCTTCGATTAAATGATTTTTAGTATTTTGCAAGTTTCTAGAGACCGCGAAAGCTTGTTATCTGCTTCTATCCGACATTTTACCCTGTGTAGTTCAGTGTAAGAAACATTCTCCATGCATTACAACAAACGTCAGCATTTGGCACTAGTTTTGCCTCAAAGGTGAATGGCATTTTAGCCACATTATTGTCAGGAAATACTATGCTAGGACTTCTTTCAGCATTACCACTGTTGAAATCATTTGAGAAGTTGAACAAAACTTTCAGGGGTCAGATGTCAATGTATCAAGCATTGTACAGTCAGTTCAGATGGCGAAGTCATAATTGGAACACATTCGTTCCGACAAGTTCTTTAGTACAATTTACAAACAAGCAGAGAAACAAATTGATGCATTGGATTTATCTCCAAAATTAATGCCCAGTAGGAACGTTACTGACGACGAAGCAGCTCAGCGTGAATCAAACACGGTCAAAGATTAGTATTAGGTTCAGTATTTTAAAGCACTCTATGAAGGAGGGAACAATCTCGAGTTTTACTTCACTTTATCTGACCTTAAAGATCATGGAAAGTTAGATGCTTTGTTACTGGATGTTAAACTTCCAGACCATCACACTTTTCAAATCATTGTTGAGAAATACCCTGAGTTGACTTCTAGCTTGGAAACAGAACTGAGCATCTACAAACTGCATCACCGTGGGAAGAGTGTTGAACGGGGTCAGAGGTGCGAACCGCCCTCCCTGACAAGCCAAATGTAAAATTCGTGCCCTCACTTAGCTTATATTTCGTTATTTAGGACTCTTTTGGTTTTTAGCAGGTTGCTGTTTTTTTTGCATTTTTTGCAATCAGGAGAGAAAACACGTCCTACAGTGGAAACAAAAAACATGAAACAATAGTGAAACCTGTTTCTGAACAAGCCAGCCCGGTACCTTGTGTAGCACTAGGAGGTTGATATTGTAAGCTACGTAAGCTTCTACGGCTAAACGATTAAATTTTTAGAAAATTCATGAATTACAGCTGTAATGAAAACGTAGTCGAGGCATGCACGCAGCTTTAGGTACACCATTGGAGAATGCGCTCTGTCTTGATAAAACCAAGGCCTAAATTACTTCCAAAACAAGAAAGGTATGCGATAACATATGGTTAAATCCATGTTCTCAAAAAAGATTATAATTTTGTCCGCAAAATTATAGAATGGCCTACGTCTTAAAAGGTGAAAAGTAGCACTGAAACAGAGATTTTGAAGGTCAACGAAGTTTCCAGAGAAGATCAGCAACCCTGGGCGCCCGTAGAAATTTTTCTAGGGTGGTGAGCAAAGTCGACATTTTACTGTCATTAATTTTTATTTGGAACGAACAAGTTTCGGATAGGTTACTATTATTTTTCAAAGATTTTGTGAGCATAAATGTTGATTTGGAGTATTAAGCATAATTTATTTGAACGCAACCACTAAATAGACAAAGATAAGTATCATCAGCATATAGTACAGTATAAAATTCAGAGGATTTAGGTAAATTATTAATGCACATGATAAATAACAGCAGTCCCAGAACAGACCCCTGGGGTACGTCATTTGAAATACAGTATCAACCAAACCAGATTGCACATTTTCCACTTTTACAAATTGCTTGCAATTGGACAAATAGCTACGAATAATTGTAAGGGAAGACAACTACACCAAACTTAAGATTAACTTTATCAAATGGTATGTTATGTTTGACGGTCATAGGTGTACGAGTCGGGGGGGCGGCCGCCGCCCTGTCTTGAAAAATTTCAGGGCAAACTCTGTATTCAGGGCAAGCGCAAATTGCTCAAAAATCCTGAATGATAAAAAATATATTCAATACCGTGAATTCAGGGCAAACGCTGTTCTCAGGGCAAGAGCAAGTTGCTCAAAAACCCTGAATGATAAAAAATATATATTCAATACAGTGAATTCAAGGCACACTCTGTTTTTCAGGGCAAGCGCAAGTTGCTCAAAAATCCTGGATGATAAAAAATATATTCAATACAGTGGAAAATTTCACGCCAAACTCTGTTTTCCAGGGCTTTCACGTCAAACTCTGTTTTCCTCTGTTTTCCAAAAACTTTCAATACAGTGTTTTCAGCAAGTAAACAGGGTTCCCACTTTTGGGGAATTTGACCCCAGATTGGGAATTTCAACATCTTTTGGGGAAAATCTGGGGAATTGAGGAATCTGGGAATTTTTTAGGGAAAAGGCATTTTTTCGGATGTGGGAAAATTTGTAGTCACACATTTCTATCTGATGTGAAAATCACATAGTGGTTTACTGTCAGTTACAGGAAAAAGAAACAGTGCACAAATTGCATGAAAGTTATACATTATATCTTCCTTGTTAGGGAAGCGTTAGACCTACCTGGAATTGCCACCATGAAAAAATTTGTCAAAAGTAGACCCTAATCATACTTTAGTGAAAAATAGGGCGCAATATTACGTCAGTTTTGGGAAATCATGTTATATTGTGGTATATATCATATGAAAAGTATTAGCCTACTGGTATGTGTTGGTTTTACATAATCAAAATGTAGTTACTTTGAAATGATCATTGCTTTAAAAGAGAAATTCAATAGCAAACCTATCTCATAATCCACAGACAGTATGGTTCTTGAGGTGTGATTTAGCTATGCTTGTGTGATTGTTTCGTTCTATTTTTCAAGAGTTCCTAAGTCATTATGCAGTAAATGTGCAACTGAGCACACTATGGTGCTTGTTAACACGCCATTAAAAGTTCTTAAAGGTACATAGAAGTAATATTGAATATACTAATTTGTGCAAAATCTATGAAATTTTTATGACATTTTGGGAATTTTAAGCTCAACTTCAGGAAATTTCTAGGATATAATTGTGGGAGCCCTGTCAGTAAAGGCAATTACCGTAAAGTTTCTTGTCTGCGAGAACACAACACGCAAGGAACTTCACCCCCTTGAGTTAACAAGCGAGGTAACTACAGAATTTGCCAATAACGGCACCTCTAGGGGATTGCATAAAGAACGTTATTGCTGAATTGAAGTTGTAAGCGAATTGAAAATCATGTAGAAGATGCCATCGGCACCGAACAAAATGCAACGTTGTAGGCGAATTGACGTTACATACGAAGCCGTTATACACGAATTCAGCTATATCGAACAGATTTACAAGAGGTTTCAGGCCCAATTCAGATCAAATTAGAAAAGTTTGTTTCGGGGCATATTGTTTATTTTTAGGGCAAATTGTTATTTTCAGGTCGAATTTTTCCGCCCCCAGTAAAATGCCTTCCCGCACGCCTATGTTGACGGTGTCAAATACTTTTGACAAATCAATAAATATTGAGCAAGAATATAATCCATTATCAGCATTACACAACCGATTGAAGTAAATACTCTCAACTGCATATGCAGTTTCAGGCTTAGGCCTGAAACCAAATTGATATTTGGCTAATGTTTATCAAAAGATCTGCCATCTACTGCTGCACAGTACTTGAAATATGTTTACTAACCAGGTTCAAAGTATATCCTCTATTGCAAGAACATTGATAACTCCCCGGCGAGTTATCACAATTCTGATCACACGGTCGTTGTTGTGAGACGCATTCATTCACATCTGAAAGCAAAATGCAAGTCGTCGTATAATCCAGGAACACACTCTTTTTAAGCAAGCCTTTTACAGTGACATGACACATGTTTTATGGATATTCCAAATGCCTAAGATGTTTTAGTTCATTGTATTAATGCAAAGGAAGACGCAGAGTTGAGCATTATCTCTGTTTGACATAGATGAGACCAGCGGTGGACTTAGGGTTGGGAGGCCCGAGGCAAGGCTGAAAAGGTGGGCCCTCTGATGTCGTCATCACACTCAGCCAACCGTGAAAAGACCTTTAGATCAAGCCTAGGAAGGTGATATACGGGTCACCCAAGGATACGCTCCTGAGACTACGGCATAGGCGTAGCCACGGGGGACCAAAGAAACCATGCCCCTCACAAATTTTTAGCATATCTTGTCATTTTTTCCTTTGAGAAGCGGTTTTCCAAACAAAATACTGTTGCTTTTCATTTCTTGCTGTTCATATTGCTTACATTTGTAATATGTTCCTAACTTATGACAATTTGCTCTTTCATTTGTAACTTCTGCAACCATTCCGATTGTTTATGTGGCCTGCACGCAAAAGAAATGCACTATAATGTCTTTCAACTGTGGTTTGAGTAATGGAAAAATATCGGCATCGGTCATCGTCAATGAAAAATGAAAAGCATCAATATCGGCCCAGAATTTTGCTGCTACCCCTAAAGATGTACCAGTAAAAGATATCCTTGCCGCAGTTGCAGACGGATTGCGAGGCATTACTCCCAGCAAGGCTGACCTAATTCGTGGCAAAGTGGTTTCAAACATATGAAACAATATGCGAAGTAGATCAGTTTTGACGAAAAAAGTACACATGAAATTGCAAAAGTTAACGAAAGATCCAAGTATAATAATCACTAGGCCCGTAACCAGCTTGGGACACCAGCGGGGGAAAATTTTCTGTGAGAGGCCCAAAGTTTTTAATTATGTCAACACATTTTTCCAGGGGGAGCAAAAATTTCTAGGGCGTCCCCCTAGTTATGGGTCACCAGGGCTGACAAATGTAATATCACCACGGTCTTAGACAAAGAGTGGTATGACCAACTTACAAACATTTTAAAACCAACCCCATAGCATCCACAACCCATGATGTCAATAAATTTGTTAACAACTTGCTCGAAAGCAAACATATCACAAGAAAGCAAGTTTTGCGCTGAAAACTCAGATGCTACAACACCCCGGCTGTACGGGCTGCCGAAATTACAAAAACAAAACAACATTCCCTTACGACCAATAGTTTTTTCATAGATTCACCTACCTACAGGCTAGCTAAGGAATTATCCTCACTACTGAAACCAGTTACTGTAAAATCAAAACATCACGTAAGAAATTTTTCAGACTTCGCATCATCTATTGCTCAAGAATTACTCCAAACTGATGAAGTAATGGTCCCATTCGATGTTGCCTCTTATTACTCACAAAAGTTCAAATTCAATTGGCCTTTAAACATAGCCAAGCAACATCGACAATCCAATGCCGAATACAAATTTGTGAACTACCGACCTAACTGAAGGACTTGAAATTTGCTTAAGTTCAATAAATTTTAGTTTTCGTGGAAAACACTACAAACACGTTTTTGGAACAGTGATGTGTTCTCCTGTTTCATCAGAGTAGTTGTAAACCTAGCCATGGAAGACGTCGAAAAACGCGCCTCGGAAACCTTTGCAGAAAAGATATGTGGACGACACATTTGTGATCATTAAAAATCAAAGTTGTCTGAGTTTTTCATCTATGTGGACGCAATGGAGAGCTTAATCCAACCCACTATGCTAACAATAAAAAGAACGTCTTTCGTTTATGGACCTATTGATCAAACGCTCATCAAATCGCCACTTATTGTCAGCAGTCTATCGTATAGGCCAACCTATTTGGATTGATACCTCAGCTTTAGATCAGAGCATCCTACAGCAAAAACAATCAGTGGTTAACACTCTTTTCGAACGGACTAAAAAACTTTCCTCCACAGACCAGGATCTGAACAAACGAAGCATGTGAAACGGGCGCTCACCTTGAATTTTTACCCCAAATGGATGATTCAAAACAAAAACAAAAAATAGAAACAACACAGTGGGTTTTCTGGGTTTATGTCTAAAGTTCGTACACTTGGGAGAGTCTTTAAAACGAATTCTGGAGAAACATCGTAAACGAACTATCTTCAAATCACCACTAAACCAAGCAAAATCCTATCTTCAGGAGAAGATATCGTATCCGCCAGCAAATGTCGAGGTGTAATCTGTGAAATTTCATGCGGGGAATGTGAAAACAAATACATTGGACAAAACGACGCGAAGTTTGACCACTCGATTGAAAGAATGCCAAAGGGACAGTTTGCCTAAAAATATTCTTAAAAATCCAGAAAAACAGCTTTAACGAAACATGCACCCCGAAATGGTCATGGTTTCGACCAATATTGTGCCCACGTTTTACATCACGTAAATAGCTACCATATAAAGCGCATTTTTTGAATCCTTCTATATCAATTTAAAAACTGACACTATGAATGATAAACACGTAACCTTCCCAGTTATTTATCATAATATCTTAAAACATGTGTGAAATTTATCCTTTACTTGACTTCCTTGAATTTGTCATCATCTTATTGACCGCTTTAGTGCCTGTTGATTTGCTAGTTCACCACTCAGTTTACCTCATTATTGATCGCTATTTACCGCATAGATTCACACTATTTGTTGTTTACTTCACATCGCAACGTTTTGTGCTTTTTTCTGTGCAGGTTTTACGCTGTTTTATTGCGTTGTAATACATTGTCACCACCCGGCGTTTTCATTTTACACTTATCTTCCACGTTCGCTGTGGCATACTGCCACTAATTTCCTACAGCATGATCGTCGGTTTTGCACTTTTTGTTTTTGTACGTCACATTGCTCATTGCTTTTTGTTATTGGTAAATTGCATGATATGTGATTAAAAACATTGCCCTGAGGAAGCCTATGTGAATAGGTTGGCGAAACGGCGGTTAAATAATAAAAATAATCGCCAGAGAAGAACGAACTTATCTGGTTGCAAAATACTCTTTCTCGCTTAAAGTAAAAAAATTTTGCCCCTCCCAAATTTTGGGTTGGCTACGCCACTGGACTACGGCACGACTGACATAACAGAAAATGCAAAAGGGCATGGACGGAGTTTCAGGGGGGACGGGAGCGCCATGTCCCTCCAACTTTTGGAAAAGGGGGACAAAATATCTTTTGCCTCCCCAATATTTTGTGATAAAAAGTAATATAGTTGAACAAATTTTGTGTTTACACTACTGTTGATAACTCCCAGAATAATGCCAGGGAATAAATAAGAAAAAATGGACATTATCGCCATGGGCGTAGCCAGGGTGGCACTTGGGCCGTGGTCCTCAAAATATATCATTTCCATAAATTGTCTTCCATTCTGCTATTTTACAAAAAGGCCGTTATACGGTTGAGTGTGAAAATGGTGACGTCATCGAAACGCAAACAATCATCTTCATATTTGTGTGATATGCACAATAACATACATATCGCACGAAGTTTGTCTGCCCAAAGTTTTCTAGCAAACTCGGTCGTACAAAAGGGTGTTCATGGTACACAACTTTAAAAACGACAGAGCTAGCAACACAAATATTAAGCAATAGCAAGCTGGCATCGCCCCTTAATTCTCTAGTTCCACAGTTGCTGTCGGAAGCCCCTTCGAAAGCAGAGTACTTACTATGACCTGCTTCGGAGTATGTTATTTGAGTTGACAA
>JGI24021J15306_10004477_pt1 | contig 16258 bp, 10 predicted proteins | sample Ectturendosymbi1_FD_15306 | JGI IMG/M metagenome (IMG submission 15306) | reverse complement strand
ATCTGGTTGGGAACAACTCATCCATGCAACCCACCTAACTATGGTCTGTGGGTAAATCTACATTTCTTCATGATGTGTATTTATAAACATTGTTTTCTGCCCATGCTACTTGTTTTTGCTGTGAAATGTTGTACTCAAATGCCTTGCCCTCTGCCTCATAACCATTATTGCTGCTTGCTTCCTTCACCTATATGCTTGCCTCTCCTGCTCATCTGTACATGCCTCATCTCTTCACCCATTGCTTGTCCACCATCATCTGTGTTATGTTGATGTCTATTGTGTTATTTTTTACTTATTTTTTGCTATATGCTACATTTCTTTGTGACTCCATTTTGGCTTGTTTGTGCACATGTTTTCTCTTTTGTTTCTATTTTTGTGTCATTCTCCGTTTTTTTAAATTGGCTTGCCGATGTGTTTTTGATATCTTAGTGACTACAGATGCGCCTGCCCTGACGCATTTCAAGTAAAAGGGTCAGTTTGTCACTCAAACTGTGTGGATCTTGTGGCGTAACGGTTATGCGCTACGGCTACTAAGCCAATGGTTTTCGGTTCGACTCTCACCTTGCCAACTTTCCCTTTGTTTTTTTTTCTTTACTTTTTTTCAGGTTAGGTCTAACGTTTAGGGGTTAGTGTTAGGTTATCTTTTATGTTTAGTTCGTTCCTACCAAGCCTACTGCACTCCCGTCGTGCATTACTGTGATGTCACAGGTGGTGTATTAATTTAGTTTTCAAATTTCAAGATCCACAGGCACATCCGTAGCCACTGCCTAAAGAAAAACTAGTCCCATGAATTGAAACATGCAACCACTACTACCAAACCGAAAGTCACAAAGGTGAGAGCTGAAGTGAAAACCTTTGGCACAGCAGATGTAAATGCTACTGCTATGCTACCAGGACAGTGCCGCTTGAATGACAAACTCAGCATTTTATTTGAACTGCTTCATACGAGGCGGATCTGTAGCCACTTCCTTTCAGAAAAATTTTGAATGTTTGATGTTCAGGCAGGACACACCATAACTTTGATGTTGGTTTTTCATATTGCAAGCATTAGTCCTCTCAGTTTTCAATATTTTTTTCAAGATTGCTGTTTGCAAAGTTATTTTTTTTTCTTGATTTGGCAAAGTTTATGCACTGTTGCAACCACTTCGCTGGTGTTGTCCTGAAATATGCGGTTCACCACAAACGGAATGTGTGCGATGAACAACACCATATGTGTGGCGCGAACAAGCTATGATAGAGTGATGTCGTCGGGTGATCTCTATTGTTGCTTGTTGCCACAGTGCGAAGCTTTGCGCACATGCTGCTCGGGCTTTCCAATCCCAACAAAATGGTGCGGTGACTAGGATGTGAAGGCTGTGCTGGGTTCAGTCTTCACACAACGAACATACGATCAGTGCGGTTTGTAGTAAAAAGGAAGGGATATTGTTGCAACCACTCCGCTGGCGTTGCGCTGAAATGCACGGTTCACTACGAACGGAATGTGTGTGAAGAACAACACCATGTATGTGTGGCACGAACAAGCAATAATAGAATGATCTCGTCAAGTGATCTCTATTGTCGCTTGCTGCCACAGTGCGAAGCTTTGCGCACATGCCGCTCAGGCTTTCCGATCGCAACGGTACAAGTATAACGTCAATAGTATTTGGTGAAAAGTAGCAATCACAATTAAAGAAGTGACACATGGATCTGATAAGTAGCGTAAACGTCACGTACCATCATATGCAAATAAAAAATTGGAAAAGTAAGCAACATGACCCAAAATCTAAAATAACTAATGAAAGGGATGAACGTAGACATGAACAAAATAATTCTAAGACATTTCAATTGAACAACATATATTATAAAAACACAAATGCTAAATCATAGACATAACAATCATTTACATAACACAGATGATGGTGGGCAAGAAATGGGTAGAGAGTTGAGGTATGTACAGATCCCCAGGTTAGGCATGCTCATATGTAGGTGAGAAAAGTAAGCAACAAAAAAGGGTTATGAGGATTTCAATCAAAACGTTGGAGAAATAGCCTACAGTATACCGCTCCACCCAAAAGTATTGACAGTCTGAGCCTTGTTTAAGACCAAATACCCAAGGCTCATCAATTCTATGCCCACAGTTCTGTTTTTTTCTTGATCTGTGTAACTGTTCTCAAAGAGAAGTGTTGTCTTCATTTAGCATCTTTCCTCCGTTGTACTTCTGTCGACCAGCAAATCCTGCCTCATCAATTTAGATGGGATTATCTGTTGTTCTAACCATCTTTCCCTTTTGTGGGTTAGAAACTATAGCTGTACACACCTCTTGGCACATGTTGAACCAGTCAATTACAGTATTGGCAGATTGTCCTGTTAGAGTTGTTACTGTGGACGTATGTATATCCAATACGAAGAAAAATATTGATTCTAATATTTCACACTCACTCTTCTATAAAACTTCTTCAGACGACTCAGAATAACTTTTGCTTCCTTTTATATGGGCATGGTGGTAGACCTCACACCTCACGGTATGGAAACTGATGCGATAGACTCAGGTTGCACCTAGGTAGGCGACATATGGTGGTAGACCTCCCACTATAGTAGCATCGAATTTTTAAATATTTAGCAGTTGAGCTAATGATTTTGCTTGCCATATTTTACCTTTACCTTATTATCCCTATTTATTGCAGACCTGTATAAAATTAATGAAACAGCATCTGTGCAACACCTTTCTAATACTGTTATCGTTTTTATTGATTTTTTATCATATTCATAAGAGTTCTCATAATTTAGCCACCATGTTATATTTAAAATCCTCATTTGACCCTTGGGACAATTTGAGTTTGAAACCCCTGCTTTAGGCTGAACTATGATGTCACTGACTGCATTTACTTCCAACTGTTGCATGACCACAAAAGCATCCTTTTTAGTCTTTCCCTCTTTTGATTTTATAAAAGCACGATGTTGCTTATTATCACTTGGAAGTTCTGTTTTTGTAGAACATTTTAAAATTAATGTTTTGCATATTTCTCAGCATCTAACAGACTAAACCAGTAGCCACCTCAGAAAAAATAATAAAATCATATAACAAGGCTAATGAACTCAAATTTCTGTGTTTTATAGTGGACTGCTAATGCATAATTTTTAATAATGAATGTTTTATTTTGAATCTCATATGAAAAGTTAATAAACATGTATTATGTCCAAGAGATGTATGAAAACTCTTATGGCATTCTTAGGTAGTTTTATGTAGATAGTTTAATAAATCATATTATTGTGGCATGCTTTATTTAATGTACATGAAATATGAGTAATTTTTGACTTAGTTACTTAAAATGCCCAAAAATGTATTAAATAGGTTTATGTTTTTCAACCGGGGTTCTGCGGAACCTCAGGGTAGTGCAAGTGGCTGCCAGGGAGAATTCGTCTGGGCCAAAATTCACAACCACAGTTTTATGCGGTTGTGGCAATATAGACACTTAGGTAATTGCACAGGGTTCCATAAGCTACGCATATGTTTGCAGAAGGTTCCACTGCAGCAAAAAGGTTGAAAAACACTGCAATAGACTAATAAGCCTGAAATTTGATGAAACCAAACATTTTTTATTCAAGAATTTTGAAATGAGACAAAAGTGAACTTCCTGTCATCCTGTTTGAGTAAACGAGAAGTGAAATATGGTGTAAGTTTTGAGCAAAAAATAGCATGAGTGCTTATACAAATAATATGTTTGATTTGGCCTTTATTTACAAAAGCTCAGATATCACTATGAAGATGCCATAAATTGATTTTTATTAATAAACACATCTTCTGATGCATTCCTGAATAATCTTACTTAATGTTGATAGACAGAGGATATACCACAGTTTTTATTCAAAGCATTAAATTCATTAAAAATATTGTCAAAAAATTATGGGAACACTGCAAATTTCACCTAGCAATAATTTTGTGAATGCATTCTGATTTTGAAAAATTCAAGTATTTTGAAATCAGAATGGTGAGATCTTTTTGCTTGTGTAACTTCAAGAGCACTTGACATGGTATGACCTGTAGTTCACACCACTAAATTATTACTTTGGTTCTAGTAAGTGTAGGCCATTGTTATATGCATTTCCTTCATGTGTTTCATAAAATGGTATTGTTGTGATCGGAAATCCCGAGTGGCATGTGTGCAAAGCTTCGCACCGTGGCAGCAAGTAACAATAGAGATCACCCGGCGAGATCACTTTATTCTTGCTTGTTCATGCCACATATATTTTTGTTCTTCACGCACATCCCGTTCATGGTGAATCACACAATCAATGCAATGCTACCAGAGAGGTTGCAACAATATCAATTTCTAGTTAACTTTGCTGACTTAAATTCCTGTTGACTTTTATGGTAGTTTTTAGAGTCCATTTTTTGAAAAATGACAGCTGCTACTGCAACTTTTACATCAGTACCAACTTCTGCTCCATACATGCCAGCGTGCCTGCCAAAACCACCGAAGCGGATCCTGAACTATACAATGTAATGCAGTACTTTTATATAAATCATTCGCCAGCATGGTGAATTTCTTATTTGTTGCATGTTATGTTGGTTACCAATGATCATTTTGTTTAAACATTGTTGCAGTTATTGAAAAAGTTACGTGCTTACTCGCCTAATGGATAAGATGTTGACAACCAAGTTGGCATGTCAGAAGTTTATGTTTTAGCTGAGCTGAACCAGGATCTTAAATATATTATATTTCAAATGTATGTAATTGACAAACAAAGAACAGGGTCTGTGCAAGTAAATGACTTTGAGTCCATTACTTTTGCTAGCCTTACCTTCTTTGACAGAAAAGATTGATAAACCAAGTAATCGTGATTGACTAGTTTTGTGTGTGCTTTTTTCAGATATACTTTTATTGTGCAGTGTACATGGTTGCATGCATAACAAATGCCTTTTGAGCCTTTGACTTTCTAGGTTTCTGGGTTCAAAAGTTATGTCCTAAAAACAACAAAAAATTGATTAATTCCATAATTACATTTAGATAATTAATTAATTTGTTGTTTTTAGGCCATAACTTTTTAACCAGAAATGATAGAAAGCCAATCAAAATCTCTAGCCTAGTTTCCTATTAAAAGTTGAGGAAAATACTTCCCTTTTGTGGTTGGGTCCAGGTCCAGATAACCTGAGCCAAAATTGACAAAACCTATTCTACTTATGACGTCACCCACAAAACCTGAAACCCAAAACCAAATTTTTTTTCGTTGCAAACTAGAAGACTCGCCACATCTTTTGAGCAGCTCTCTAGCATAATCGACTGGCAAGTTATTGGATTGCAAAGTGGCGTGAAAATAGTGGTTAATGTGGGATTTCTAGGTACAATATATTTGTATACTGGCAGTGAACATGTTGATTTATGTACAAGTTTTTGTTAATTGATTTAACAGAAAATGGTTGTGAAAAAGTGACCAGCATTTAGCTGCATAAGCTTGTCAGCTTTTTCAGCCGACCGTTTTTGCTGCTACAGTGCATCAATTTATCCAGTTTCCACGTTTAATCTGTTCCTAAATGAAAATATAATTGTAGGTATTTGGTCGTCTGTAGACATGCGAAGCATCTAGGTCTCCTGCATGAAATTTACATACCTCTGTTTGGTTTTAATGATGTTCATTAAAGAGAAGCCTCTCTTAGCTCCAGCATTGCAGGCTGCAAAAGTTGTCACAATCGCAACCAAAACTCTAAAACCAGGATATTGCCCTGCTTCTACAGCTGGATCTGAAGCTGATAAATACTTGCTGACCTTTAAAAAAGAGTACAATTTCACACCTGAAAGCTTTCAAACTAACATCGATAAGGCATAGAGTAGGTTGTACTTGAACAAAGACTGGTGAAGGCTAACATCCAACTGCTTTCATAATAGTCGATTTGCAATGCATGAATGTTTATGACTGCACTGAAATGTTATTTGACAGATTTCAGGAAAAGAGTATAAAATCAATTTTCAAATAACAAAGGAATTTTACTTAGTCTGTCTCTTTTCCCTCAGACTGGTTTCAAGGCTAGCAACTAAATCTATGCATCCGAAATCTGAAAATTGTTTGTAGAAACTGTCTGATGTATGACTGAGTTAACAGTGTGTTGGTTAGCACTACATCAGAAATAGCCTAAGCAACAAACATTCCTTACCCTATGCCACAAGAATAGAAACAACTACTACGTATTTCACGGTTAACGCCCAGTCGCCTACACGTCCACTAAAATATTTCTTTACATCTACGTGCAAAGTTGCAATATATCTCAAAAATTAGTTGAAAGTGTTTTTCAGATTTATACAGTGATTCCAATCACCAACAAACCCTCATTGTTTCATTGCTCAAGAAAAATCTTCAGGTTGCTTAGATTTTTAGTGCTCATGCACAACATGGAATCTAAAAAGTTACAATAAAAGCTTTACAAAAAACTTAATTCTAGGTTATTTCAAAATTGTTATAAGATTAAATGAAAAAACACGCCTCTACGCGCAATTTCTCATGATAAACTTTGATGAGTGTTGTGAACGAACTTCAATGTGTTTTTGAACATTGCGCAAACGCCATCCACCATTTTCAGGAATAGTTTTTTTGGCCCAAACACTATGCTGCAATTCAACCATGTTGCTGTTCCTGTAGAATCTTAAGTAATGCAACAGACGTAAGGGTCAAACATTAGATATAACTCTTTTATGTAGTAGTGTTGATGAAAGCTAAATAAAATCGATATTCAAACAGACCTCTGAAATAGTTATTGGCTGCGTAACCTAGATCATTTTTAACTACATAAAATAGAACTGCAATGAAATCGATTTTGGATACATTGCGTATTGTAGACGTAAACTTAGCTTTTTTGTAGGTGCATCATAAAATCTTGTGGGTAACTGTTCAAAGGGAACAACCTTACACCATCAAAACAGTGAAAATAAGATTGTGCCACCCACAGAACTGTTACTGATTATATCATTTTGGCAAAACGATTAACTCTCACGTAACCTGCATGTACTCCCACTCCTGGAAAATCCACTATTGGCCCCTAGAAAAAAATGCTTCCAACGCCCATGATTTCGGTCAGAATAAAAACTTGCAATGCGCCCCAACATAAGGCCAGCAACCAATAATGCGCGAATATCGGCAAAATATTTTCAAAACATTTTGAAAAACCTGAACAATCAAGAAATTAGGCCTTTTGTAAAATGTCTAAAAGTAACGACGACCAGTCAACAGGTTTTGCCATTTTATGATAAATGAATATCATAAAATGTGTCCAAAATGTCTTTGTTAACTATGGTAAGGTTAAGTCTTAATTTCGGTGTCGACTATCGGGCAAGCTACAGTTTGTTTTTCTTGTGGTATAGGGACACCAACGATTAGTAAACATCATTTTGTTTACACTCTCTCCAACAACCATCCATGCATTAAACCACAATGCACTTGGAAATCACCCACATTGGATGAGTTATGTGATTATGTCCAGTCCACTGCCTGAAATGTTTATTTGAAAAAAGCAACAGCACTGCCACAGACTGAAAACAATATCCAGATATAGGAAAGCATTCTGCACAACCGTTTTAGGCCTATTTTCTCATGTAAAAATTCTAGACATACTGCTTATCTTAACTGAACACAGCGGTTTTAGATCATTCGTAAACATTGATTGACGGAAACCTTTTCTCCCAGCCTTTTGACTATTTACACTGACTTGATCGACACATAGTTTTTTCAGCCAAATTTCGCAAACAAGCACTGACCTCTTTAGCAATTTATTGCATGTGCAAGTTAACTGCTTTTCAAAATAAGCACGTCGTACCTATATTTCACCAAGCTTATATATTAATTACAATTACTGCAGAATTCTTCCCGCCTGTTGCAGGCTTGTTTGCTTTCACACTTTAATACATCACAAATGATCGCAAAATATTTCCGTCTAACTTCATGGCCTCAGCCGTTTACCAGCCACGTGATGAGACATTAGCTGATAGTGGAACTTGATAACAGTCTTGATAAGCCCGAAAAAAACAAGTTTTACTGTCTGGAAAAAATACATTACACTCAAAATACAAGTAGAAGTCAAGATAAAGACCTCTATGAACAACTTAACTTAATTTTGCCAGGCAAATTACTTTTACTCAAATTTCACAAAAGCTGTTCATACCTTCACAAAACATGTCTGTTGTTCCAGTACAAGTCTTTTTTAAATTGCTTTCTATAAAATCACGCAGTGCACGTCATAGTTTGTGGGACCAATAGTCAAAATGCGTCCAGATTCAAAGCATTCTTATAAAATGTCAAAAACTTCACAATGAACCTGAACAATGCAACAAAGATTGATGGGCGCATAAAAATGTAAAACGTGCCCAAAGCATTTTACATAACTTCCACAAGAATGTGGAAGTCAAGAATGTTTGTTTGCGTGACACATATATCATGAAAATGCGCTCAGAACTTTTCATCAATCTTGCCAGCGGAATACTTCTAAACTGCGTCTGAACTGCACGGCACACAGCATCATTTTCATTCACATGAACCATGAGAATCTGCCCAGAACATATTTCACAAACTTGGCAATGTGGAAACTTCCTAAATGCATGTGAACTTCACAGCAAACAGCTTTGTTTTTGGACACATAAATCGTGAAAATGTGCCCAGAATTTTTTCTGTAAATTTGCAAGCGGAGAACCTCCAAAATGCATCTGAGTTTCACAGCAAACATCTTCATTTTTGGACACATAAATCGTGAAAATGCACCCAAAACATTTTTAATAAACCTTGCAAGGCGGAAACTTCCTAAATGCATGTGAACTTCACAGCAAACAGCTTTGTTTCTGGACGCAAATTTCTTGAAAATTGCACCCAGAACTTTTTTTGTAAACCTTGGAAGTGGAGAACCTCCAAAATGCGTCCGAACTTCACGGCAAACATCTTTGTTTTTGGACACATAAACGGTGAAATGTGCCCAGAAATTTTTTGGGAAACCTTGCAAACCGAGAACTTCCAAAATGCGCCTGAACTTCACAGCAAACATCTTTGTTTTTGGACACAAACTGTGAAAATGCTCCCAGAACTTTTTTGGTAAACCTTGCAAGTGGAGAACTTCCAAAATGCATCTAAAATTGACAGCAAACATCTTTGTTTTTGTACACACAAATCTTGAAAATGCACCCAGAACTTTTTTTGCGAACCTTGCAAACAGAGGATTTCCACAATGCGTCTGAACTTCACAGTGAACATCTTTGTTTTAGCATGCAGAATATATGAAAATATGTCCGGAACAAATTTTATAAACATTGCAAGACGAAAACTTCCAAATGCATCTGAACTTCACTACAAGCACTTTTAATTTTTGGACGCAAAAATCGTGAAAATGCGCCTGGAACTTCTGTAAACTTTGGAAGTGCAACGTTTCCAAAATGTTTCTGAAGATTTTTTTACAGCTCACTGCTGTATATCCTTGCTGTGACCTGAGAATGGCTAAAATCGTGAAAATATGTCCTGTACATCTTTGAAAAAATTACGAAACTGTGCTTTGTGAAATTTTCTTTTGTGAAGGAAATTGCATCCAAATTTTGCAAGTGCCATGTTTAAAAATTTGTGTTGGCTGGCGTCCAAAAAAGTGCCAAAAGTGCCATTTTTTTGGCTTAGAGGGAACACTGTTTTGAGGAATCAACTTACTAGGCTCTGCTATCATGACTTTGTAATAATTTGGACTGGTACATATGCGTGTTCAAATAATTAATCTCCACAAAAGTGACGCACCATCGTTTGATTAAAGTCTATTCTATTTGAATAAGATTTCAGGATTGAAGATGCATGGAGATACGCAATATCAATTTTCCTTTGAAAAAAGTTGCTGATACATTCAGCTTTGTCTCCTTTATGCTGTTGTAACCATTCAATAGGTGCGGCGTTGAATGTGTGATGCACCATGAACAAGATGTGCGCTTAGAATAGCATATGTACATATACGTGGCATGAAAAAGCAATAATGGAGTGATCCCAGTAGATTGACTTTGGTAAGTGACCACGAATAATGCTTGTGAACCTATTGAACAGTTGATTTCACTTGCTAATGGTGGTGATTAGATTGATCTTGTCGGGTGATCTCTTTATTTCTTGCTATAACAATGTGAAGCTTTGCATGCTTGTCACTCAGGTACTCTGATAATAACAGTGCAGACTGACTACTTGATTAGTTTTAAAATTATATATATTTTTCCGCTGTGTAAAATGTTTGATGTTTTTATAATATGGCACTTGTTATATTTATCATGTCTTGCTTTTATAGCAGCTCAAAAAGAGGCTGTTTTTTGGTTCTGAGGTTTTTTAACACTTTGGCGTCCAGCCGAAATCAGGGATTTTCGAGAAACAACCACCAAAATGCACGTGGCTTTGCGTGGGAATTTCTCTGGTCCGGTAAGCGCTACCAATCCAGTTGAAAGCTCAAAAGACCCGGCAAGTCTTGTATCTTGCACTCGAAAAAAAATTTTTTGGTTGGTGGTATGGATTTTTTCTTAGTGATGTCATAAGTGGAGGGCTTTTAGGCCACCTTGGCCCACTTCACCTGGCCCTGGGCTCAAATCGTTAGATGGTATATTTTCGCTGAAGTTTTTATTGGAAACTAGGCTACAATCCAAGTCTTTTGATACTTTGGATGACCTGCTGGGGTTTTAGGTTCAAAAGTTATGATCTAAAGTAATAAAAATATTTGACTAATTACCTAATTAGATGATTAATTTGTTTATTTTAGATCATAACTTTTGAACCAGAAAAGCTAAAAAGTTGATCAAAGGCTCAAAAGACTCAGACTTGAGCCTAGTTTCCAATAAAAACTTCAGCGAGATACTTTGGCTTAGCGGTTGGGCCCTAGGCCAGATAACATGAGCCAAAATGGCCCCAAAACTACTTCACTTATGACATCACTCACAAAAAATCTGCAACCCCTAACCAAAACAATTTTTTTGAATGCAGACTAGAAGACTGGTCGATCCGTTTGAGCCCTTGAACAGCTCTCTAGCGCAATCGGCAAAGCAGCTATGGCGTTGGTAAGGCAACCAAAAACTGCTGGTTTTAGGCCAAAATCGAAGTACTAATATATCATACGCCGGCTCTCAAAATGTTAACTGTTGAGTTGAGAGTTGAAATCTGGATATAATGTCTTTCAATTTTACTTCTTAAGAACATTAGAATCTTGGATCATTATTTGAGTTATAACATTTCAGGAGCATATGGTTTTGCATCAATGCTTTCGTGTTCATCTATACTTGCTTGTTCATGTATGCCTGCATAATGTTTCTCTTCTGCCAGTTCACATGGATTTATTTCTTAATTTTTTTGTGTAAGTGCTATACTTTCTACATATTTGCGATGATTCCTTATTCAGGAAAAAGCTTAGCATATTTCAATTTGCAGAGAAACACTCCACGCTCCTTATACTGCTTTACGTGGGATTACAGTTAACTGTAATGAACCTGAAGACAGTGTTCCCAGAATAAAACCTCGCACTTACTCTGTTGGTGTTACAAACAGGTATAGAAAAAAATGTAGTGTACACAGCTGATGTGTTGGTAGTTGTTTGCAGACTTGGACAACTAGAATTGTTTTAGATTTTCTAGGTTATATTAGAATTAAAAATTAGAGCTACGCAGTTTTTTGAAATTAGATTAGAATTACCTAATTTATGAGAAGTAGCAACTTACTTACGAAAAGAAATTCTACTCAGAACTAGATTTATTTGTGAAAAGAAATTAAACTCAGAACTACGATTACGTTTAACCAAATCAAGTTCAGTGTAATTTCAATTCATGGTAAATCAGAATTCATTCACATAATTATGAGAATAGCAATGATTTAAACACAAGATTGGTGTATTTCATGTTGTACAATTCATCTGGGTGACTGAAAACTTGTTCTAATGGAGCTGATGTTACTGTCAAACGTTGGCAATGTGTACTAGCTACTGTTTGCCACATTGCCTACTATGACTGTGTGGCTGGTTTATGTGATATTATTGTGCTTTCATCTTATTTTGCGCTGTCCTGCATAAGGTGCATTCTTGCATCAATATAATGCGTTCGGACAAAGTAACATTTTCAGTAAAACCAGAAATTAGAAGTTAAATTAGAGCACAAAAGCTTATCACATATTACAGAATTAGAATTACTGGCAATTTGCTCTAATTTGTCTGAATAGACAAATAGAATTATCCAGTTGTCCAAGTCTGGTTGTTTGTGTTTGTTGTTTGTTAAAAGTAGTGATGTATTTGAAAGTTCTGTTTTTTCTCATTGTGTATCTATATTTTTGTTATCCATTAGAAATTTTTACCAACATTTTCATAAACTTATTGACTGTTTTTGATGCAAGAAATGAGGTACAGCAGTCCCCGTTTATTAAGCCCACGGATTAACAAGCCCACCTGCTTAATAAGCCCAAAAGTGTCCAGTCTAGAATTACTCCATTTATTCTTGTAATAAAAAAAATGCTTCATAATAACACAGTTGCTTAAAATTGGGTGAAAAAGCGTCGCAACTCAAACTTTTTCTTGCTTTCCACGGTTTCACACTTCGTTATGCTGCTGACCTTGTTCTTAATTCAGCTGTTTTGTCACAAATTGTGTATTTGTGCTGTAATCAATAGGCAAGACAATTGGTGCTCTGCAGAATTTGTTTTCAAAATGATGATCAAACATGCAGATGTAGCCTTCCTAAGAAACTTGAGATTTTAAAAAATTACGTAGTACTGCCAAAATGCAGTCAACATGTTGCCACTGAAGAACTTCAACATCTCACTCAACAAAATGCATGAATTTGAAAAATTCAACAGCCATGTTCAAAAGTTTTCTATGTCAATGGGTAAAATTTGCAATCAGTCTGTTATGCATAAATCAAAAAATTGTTTTGTTTTGTGAATAATGATTCTTAAGTCAGACCATTTGGCTCAAAGCAACAGGACAATGAATTCACTAGTATGGTGTCATATATTTAAGCAAAACAACAAGAAGTTGTTACTGTAGATTTTGGTTTAAATTAAATATTAAATTTTTTGTTAATGTTTTTGTTACTGTTTAATTCATCCAAACAGGTTGATACGTAATTAGAAGCAATTAGCTGACAATGCAGGCTATTTGAAAATTAAGCTAAATAAGGTGGCAACTGCTAAGGTCAGTAGCTGCAACGAACTTCTATAATATTGTGAAACTACACATTTCCTACATTTTTTTCTGAACATTAAGCATTTTATAAAAATCTTATACTACAGGTGCAGTGTTGCCGCAGCTTTAATGGTTAATACTTTGCTGCAAGAGGTTGAGCATTGCATTAACTGCTATATGAATGAGGTCTTTCTATACAGATTTGACAGCCAATTGCTAAATATTCAACTGCACTTTGCATCCATGATGGAACACAAAGTAAAAAGTGGCAGGTTAAAAAATGAAAGAAAAAACTGCTTTCCTGGAAGAATAGAAAGAAAAATTGCTGACCCTTTCCACCAACTAAGTAAAATTTTATACTGAACTTTTTGATAGAAGAGTCAGGTCCAATTTAATTGTCATTTCGGAGGCAGCAGGTCATAATATTTAAATCAAGGGGTGATTTACTATCACCACTACAGAAATAATGAATAAAGCAAAACATGGACAGAAGTTGAACAAAGGTTGGAACATTTTAAGGTTGGGTCTTTGTTTCCCTAAAAGGCTTAAATCCATTATGGAAACAACTTATCCATCCATATTGGAAAGAACAACAACCAGCTCACATTGTGTTGAAGTCAATTTGTTGAAAGGTTCTTGTGACATAAACATGAAGTGCTTGGAAAAATCAATTTCTGGGCTTAAACTATTCACCACAAAATGTCGTTGTGGCTTATCATGTACCTGATTGTACTGAGATATTCACAACATTAGCTTTCACCACTTTTTGGCTCAATTGGTTTTAGGGACATGACTATCAGTTACAACACTCAGCTGCAAACTTCATGAAAGTTTGCTTTCCTTTTGTCTTGTTTCGAATACGCAGTGCACAACTGTGCTTTTGTCATTGTGAGACAACGATCACTCCATCCTCCTGTGCCTGAAGTTGGCATATTACAGCATAACGAAAAGAATCCAAGTCTAGTCCAGAGTCAGTTGCGCATGATGTTGCACATAAATGCTGTTGTGCTGTAGACAGGATGGTTAAGGGTCAGTGGAACAGGCTTCCCACTTGGAATGAAACGTGGCAGAGGAGAGGTTGTTGTTTATCAAGTGGCACTGATAAACAGGAAGATTTTTGCTACTGTTGAATGCATGTAAGTAGATGTGCACTGTTGGACATGATTGAAGATGTTAGTGGAGCAATCCTGCATATTGTTTCTCCTCGCCCATAATCGTATTTTGAGTTCGCCCAAATCTTCATTGGGTTAGAACACTAGGAGAAATATCTTGTTGACATCAGCTACCCAGGGCATTGCTCAAAGTGGGGACAGAGGAGAAAATGTTCAAGTTCGCTCCGATCATAGTTGAACGTAGGGGCGTTCAGAGGTCTGGTTACGCCCCCTACCAAATTCTATTATTGATCAGTGGCGTATGGTGGTTATTGTTATTGGTGCGCTCTTTTTGTGACATCACAATATGATGTCATATTCACATTTCCAAATTAACGTTTTGACAAAGTCTGTTGACACAATATGCATATTATTCTACACGCACTCTCCTTACTTGTTGTACAATGTGTCACTGTAATGAACATAAATTATCAGCGCTCCAAGTTAGGAGACCAGAGCAGAACACAGCACTCAACGCTGCCATAAGGCAGTAAAGCAGTGCATAACTGCAAAAATATCAGGCATCGCATTAAAACAGGAGAGTAGAACACACTCAGCACTACAACAGGGCAGTTTACAACTGCAAAACCATCAGGGTGTGCGAATGTCTTGTCAAATAGGAGCAATAGAGCAGAGAAGGTGTGCAACTGAAATAGCGGACATCAAGGTTGATAGTTTGAAAACTTGCATAACTACACAAGAATTGAGAATACGCATAAAGTACGCAAGAAAACTTTCAGTTTTTATTTTGTGGCTGTTAAATATGAAACCACTGGGGTAACAGAACAGATATGGGCTTGTTTGAGCTGATATGCCCAATCTGCTTGGACTGCCAATTAATGACGAAACTCAAATGATGCTCATATTGCAAGCATAAGGCACAGGTATGCGGCTGTATTAGTGCGTACACAGGATTGCTGCAACAGAAAAAGGAAATGGGAAACTAGTGATGCATAAAAAATAAGCTAAATCAAGGTAGGTTTTAGTGGGGTAGTTTTGAATTTGGCTCAGAAAATCTTAGTCGTCCATTCTTATCTTTCAATCCTTTTTGTGATATTCTCTTGATCACACGATCTAGAAAAACTTCAATTGGGTGTGTGCTGCGGATTTAGAGTATAAGGTCTCTGGTATTGAAAAATGTGAGAGTTACTGGCATTTGAAATACGTAACAACTACTGCTTTTTTATCTTTTTTGTTAATTTTGGTGAGGGCAGTTGACAGCGGAAGCCTGAATTTTGCTTCTTGCCGAGGCAGCTGACGTGAGCGCTACAGCAAATCACTCAATGGCCATGGATCGAATGCCCAACCTTCTGATTGAGAGGCGGGCACTTTACCACTGCGCTACTGCCGCCCTTTGTCAAAAACTACTGTCTAGTTTTGAAAAATTAAATCCATGCAGCATGTGTTAGTGGCCTTACAATACGAAAAAGCATCTAGTTACAGCATTTTAATTTTGTATTTTCACTCTTTGGATGTCTTCCATTTGCCCCCTCTATACACCCCTGGTTGAACGAGTCAAGAGTAGTTAAAAAAGGGATGAACATCCTAGCAATGCGATGCTAAAGATGATTGACACATTTGTGTGCTTGGTGAGAGAAGAAATCACAGAATATGTGAAAGCATTCGGCACTTCACTTTTCTGTGTGGGCAGGTGAAGCCGAGAATCTCAACAAAACTGAACAATTGGCACTGGTCCTTTTTCGATGAAACAGCACTGTGCATTCAGGAGTGTGTTTTGTTTCTCGTACAAAGCAAGCTTTCTTGGATGCTGCATGTTATGACAGAACCTAGCGATGAACGAAACCTTTCACCAGGCTTTATTCAACTAAGAACACCAGCACGCATCAACATCTGCAGCGCAACACAATAACCGCTTGGTACGAAACTAGAAACGATCTGACATCGACGTGCGATACAAACGACCAGGCAAAGCAATGCAATTCAACGCGGCATGTAATCAATAAGCGGACTAATCAGTGCAGGCGCA
>JGI24021J15306_10004476_pt1 | contig 16258 bp, 9 predicted proteins | sample Ectturendosymbi1_FD_15306 | JGI IMG/M metagenome (IMG submission 15306) | reverse complement strand
TACAGTATTTACAAAGTTACACCCATTCCTCTGTGATGCCTGTGTTGTTGCGGCAAGTGGCATTGTGTGCCTGCAGTCATTTCATTTAACGCGCTCATATTTGCAAAATAAAGAAAATAAACAAAGCGGCATTAAATTCAGTCACGAACAGAAAAAGAAACGAATGCCAGTAAAGCAAATAATGGAAAACCCACTAAAGCTCTTTTTTCAACGTTTCAGCGCCACAGCTCACTGAATATTGCTAGCCCAGTTCAGCATGCACGTACAAACTGTAGTTTTCGTGAAATTACAACGCTTTAAGCGCATCGGCAGAATAAGCACGCAACTACGCTCTGAATAATTAATCAAATGATAGAACACGACTATACTGCGGTGGCCGAACGCGTGGTAAAGAACGACTTTGCTGCTTCGGTTGACACCTTACTTACAAGACCTAAATGTTATGAAGCGAACTCCACAAAACGTAAACAAGCAAGCAATTAATTTTTCGATCGTTATAAGAATCGTCGCCGGAACTCGCGCAACTACCGCGATTCCTCGATTCATTGTAAAACTTTACTATATATGGACTTGGTGGCAAATGTTGTTGGCGCGTCTGTTCAGATAAATGTTTTCTCAGGGATTTGTTGTTTGGTGCTTTGTCTGTAAAAAGTAACAAACGGCAAATCATAGCGAAAGTATTAGATTTGACGCAATCAGTTTGCTGTTGGGGTTGCATTGCTACGAAATGTTACTCTAAGTGCTAAAACTGCAGTCCTGTGTCATTGTGTGAAGATTTAAGACCTAGAAGCATTGATTTTTCTTAGAAAACATGAAATAAGAATTTGGGCTTGGTGCGCAACATTCTTGTAACAAAATTTTTTTCAGAAGAATGGTCCTAGATTAAAATCTTCAAACTGTTGCATGCGCACACGAAACTATAAAACAGGAGAACGTAAAACCAACTTGAGCGTTTACATTAAATCAAACCATCAACGCTTCAACATTCGTTGAAGTTTAACCTGGTTTATTTTAACCGTTTTAACTGAATAGGTTTGTCAAAACGTGATGTTGTTCGAATAGCAAGTAATGACTCCGAAGAACCGCATACGATCTGAACAACCTGTTAATTGTGCAGTGCAGATAATGCGGAGGTTGGTTCGGCAAGTTCAACCTAAACATCACAAAAAATTGTACTAACTTAAACTTTCGCCCAAATCGCACTTTGCCTTGAGGTAAGTTTGCTTTTGTTCCAAGCAACTTGCTTCTTGTTTTGAGCTGTTACGTGCTTGTTTGTCGCGTCTGCAGAATATGGGATTTGTGGAATGTTGTTCAAATTAAAAATAGCGACTGTCGTCGGATGTTGCTTTCGTACGACCGACGAGAATATATTGATTTTAGTGATCGACATTTACCTCCTACAAAGAAGCTCGTTTACCGCTGTTGTGTCATCGAGCTTCTCTGTTTCCATTGACAAATATGCATGCGGACAACTGGGCGATTACACCGTTTGAAACGAGGAACACAAACACACAACTTGACATTCGGCAATCAGAAGGTCGTGTCATTGAGAGAACAAATACCTGTATCCACTTTCGCACGTTGGAAGGTTGGATGTTCGATGCACAGCCACTGAGTGAATTGCCGTAGCGCTCCTTGGGCAAGAGCTTTAACCTCAACCGCCCCGGCAAGAAGCACAATTCAGGCTTCGGCCAGCCACCAATTGGCGTCACCAAAATTTAAAAAAATAAAATAAAACAAAAATATAAAAAACAGAGAATGGTGTGATTCAAGTACAGCTAAAAATAAGGCGATTGCTGATTGCGACCCAGCATCTCCCCGAATTCAAGAAGCAATTAACTGCCACTGCTGTTGGTTATCCCCTGCGAGCCAGAATAACCAGACATTTTGTTGCGTTTGAGGATATTTTATCCAAGCTATCATCTTTGTCCTCATTTCTTAGTTTTTCCTCCAGTTTTTAATTTCTATGAGGCTGGTCTGGTTTCCAACACTAGCGAAAACAGCCAACATTCAATCAAGGCCACAATGCTGTTTAAATATTTTAGTAAATATACAGTAGAGGTATTCAAAGCGCGTCGTGACTGCACACTTGGAAAGAGGAGTACTTAGGATTGACTCAACTTATCCATCAAAAGCAATTTACCTGAATGCTGCTTGTCTTCGCACAAAAATTTACTGCAATCGTTTTCCTATTTTTAGAAACAAACAAAAAAACGGGAATGATTTTACGTGAAAAAATCGTACCTTGTGCCATAAAGCTGTTGTGTTTAAAGAAAAACAAAAACTCGTCAAAAGTGAACTCCGCTTTTTCCTCATGACCTAGACTTTTAATTGTTTTTTTTATTTCATAATTAAACTTTGCATATATAAAAGTGATATTTCCGGTTGTTTTCTGCCTTCGCGAAATAAACCTTGAAGTCAGCAGAAGTAGTACTCGACTTTCCAATTTTCCTATGGCGTTCTGGTGACGTGACTGAAGGATTGTAGTTGGAATGTCTCTATCCGGATGAGATGTGGCTCTATATTCAAGATTTTATGAATTTAACAGCTGCGCACATTGTTGCTGTACAGTATTTGCAAAAATCCCGTATCTGCCCCTGGCACTTAAGATAGCATTCCTTTGGTCATCACCCAAGATTCATGATCATAGAGGAGGATCGGAACAAAGACCGATTGTAAAACTTACAGCTTTGTGTGTTTTGAAAGCTCCCGTTTTGACACCAATGAAGGAAAAGCTCATGTCATACTGTGCTTTCGTTACCAATCTGTGTATCAGTCTCCTTGATAGTTTAAACAACAACACCCTCCTCGACCCGGCTTTGACTGTCTATCCATTTCATACACACTATGAAGGGGGCGGTGAAAACACTCGCCCTTGTAGGAGTCCAACACCCACGGTGAATGGTTGTGATTTAACGCCAGAGAAACGGACCCAAACTTTTGAGCAGGAATACAATGACTTAACGACCAGCAACAAGAGGGTCATAAGCATATTACTACCGCAACACTCCCCACAGTTTTTCGCGAGGGACCTGGCTCAAGCATTTCAGATCGGATTTCATCACATTATGCAGCCTTTGCAGTTTTTGACAGCGAAAAAGACTTCGGCTGCAGTGATGGTATTTTCCTCCCCTGACATCACCACCTGCGTGTCTGATGGCATGATAGTAACTAGGTTCAAAAGGCTTTAGAAATTCTCTCTCCTTCTACCAAGGATATTTTCTTTACTGCTGAGTAAAGGACCAGCTTGGTCTTTGATGGATCTACCTCTAGCAGTATGCGATCTTTTTCCGCGAAGATACCGGGTAGTTTGCCAGAATAGGTTATTAGTTTGGCATTAATTGGAATCCAGTTTGTGTCCGAAACTCTTTCAAGATTGTATTTTAGACTTTTTGACAATGACGGCTGAGGACCTTCTCGCTTTAGTGTACCGCGGATGCAAAAAAAGTTTAAGGTTGTTCTGACACTTTGTAAGTTATTTTATTTGCTCCGATAGCATCTTTCACCTCCTGGTTCCACCCAAAGGTTACTTCTTTGCTTGGTGCAAACAAACTGAGTCGTAAAAGATTTCATGATAAATTTTCACAACCTTTACGTAAATTTGTGCCATGAGCAGTTTGACTGCGTTGTTTACCTGCAACGAGCATCACGTTAAACATCGAAGTACAACAGCGCTGCGCAGATTGAAGAATACATTACTGTCATAAGACTGGAAACGTCCGGTTGTTTTTAAAAGTTTTTCAATATTTTGAGAAATATGCCGATATCTACAAATTGCGAGGTAGAGAGAATTATATGCAGAATGACTAGGTAGGTTTAAACAAAATTTTGAAAGCAAAGTGGTTGATTTATGTTGTTTAAATACGACTGCAAACTTATTCTCGAGTCGGATATTTAACAGAAAGCAACGTGTGATCATCAGAAAGGTCATCAAAGCACAGTTTTGTTAGGGTTGCGTTGCGTTCTGCACTGCCCATCAAAGCACATATACACATGTTTTGTTTATAGCATGTTTTGATCATGAAAACATGTTTTTCTCTTGAAACGTTTTGTTTTTGATTGCTCAGTGAAAGCTTTGTAACACTGAGTTTTCAGGAAGAAAAATAAAACCCACAAAAACGCTAGTTTCTAAAAACTGTCGTGGAAAATCTGCCCAATCATGTAACGGTGAAATAATTACAAGAACGGCAGTAATTAAAGCTGAGGATAAACCTCTTTCGAGAATGGAACAGGCTCGCGAATGTTTCCAGCTTCATGTGATACAAAAATTAATATGCGTCCATTCACTACTGATGCATCTTGGTGGAGCAGTAACAGTAGTAAATATAATTGGAATAAGCGCATGGAAACTAAGAGCAGAACTGCGGGAATAGCATAGTTGTAGGTTTGGAATATTTAGGTGCTGTTCCTTTGTTGTTTTGCAATGTGAGTTTGCCCTTAAAAAATACATCAGTGTGACATCGCACTTAGATTTTATTACAAGTTGACCACGTTGCGGTTAACAATGGAGATGTTCGTTCGTTCGAGTTAGAGTAGAAGGGTGTTACGTCTTTCATTTTGTGCGTTTCTACATTGAAGGTCACTTGTCATTTACAATCAATAGCTGTCCGATTTTACACTGCTGCATCATCCGCAAATAGGGATCATTCGTGAAAACAAAAGAGATTGAACAACACAGCTAAATGGAGAAAAGGAAACCCCAATCGCATGCCTTGCTGCTGCTTTACCTTGCTCGTGGTTAACCATTAACGAACACTGCTCTGACACGCATTTTGTATCAACATGTTTTCGGCTGAAGAATGTACAACGTTAGTCAACTTGGTTCCTGGTTGTGCTGCAAATGCACCTTGTTTCTGGATACTATGACAAATTGTTTGATGGAAGAAGCAAAAAAGTTTCTTCAGGAGGATTCATGATACACAGCTTTTTGAGAAGAGAAGTACTGAGCAAAGCATTGAAACAAGCAAGAGAGAGTTTGCCAAAACGGAGTAAACACAGTTGAAGTCAAATACCGTTTATGCAACTAATTCAATTTCAAGTATTTTTTGCAAAGTCAGTATTACATGCGCTTGAGTTTTACTCCTTTCATGTGAAAGTTGAAATATAGAGTTGTGAACCACGATAATTAAGGAATAAAGCGGAAAACTTGAATTGCATTTCAGTAAAAGACAAGATTAACATATCGTTACGACGGCAAAATTTACGACCAGCAAATAGACAAGCAAACCGGTGACTTAGAATGGAAAGCTCTCAAACTTAAATTATAGAAATCTCCGGTATTCTATGGTTTCCACACAGGCATTGCTTAGCGAATACTACACTTACACCAAACCTATCATTTTCTGTGCGAGTTCGGCACGGGAGATCGAACTAGCAAAGTTATGTCGAGTCCACAGGAATCAAATTTTTCCACAAGCACCACCTTTTATAATTTGTAAATTTCAATTCTCAAATTAACCTGAAATAAACTTACCATACGTCCCGTTCTAGCCGAGACAGTCCCGGTTTTAAGGGCTTTGTCCCGGTCAGTCAACCAAAATGTCCCGTTTAAGCATTTAGTTGGGCAGGATAGCCCCACACAGTGGCGTAGCGAGGGTGAGTGCTATCCAGAGCGGGCCAATAAAGTGTCGCCCTTTCCACACCTCAAATTTCCTTACAATAATTAAAAATGTATAAAGATAAACGTTAACTCTGTCAACACTTGCAATGGGGCCCTCTTAAGGTCCGGAAACNATTTAGATAAAATAGGCGAAACAGGCCTAAAACCGGCTCTTGTTAAGAAGCGCTGGCTTGCAACTTTCATCATGATCTGTAAACAATGTCTAGTTCATGGGCGTGCAGAGGTCTTGTGATCTCCGAGTCGCGGGATTACTGCTTGATTGTATGCCCCCTACCAAATTCTATTGTTGAAGAATGTAAAAATACAAGCACAGCAAAACTACCTGCCCAAACCCTTCCCACACGCAAAAGCATTTCGCCAAGAAAGCTTCACCTCAAGTGAGAATTAAGAAGCGAAAAAGTTGTCCGAGTCTCGTACCACGTTGCGCAACTTTAGCAAGGCACATGAACGTCGTGAAAATAATTTTGCATGGCTCTTTTGACATGAAAAAAGTGAAATATGTTTCTGATGATGGAGCTCTGCTTAAAAGAACATGGTACATTTTGAACGGTATCGTACTTCCTTGGCGCCGAAGTGTTTTAACAGCTCCGAACAATGTTCATTGCGACAAATTTTTTTCATTACTTTGATCTTTTTTACAACAATCCAAAGCGAGGAATCTATTTATGAATGCATTATTGCAAACTTTGCAATAGGTTTTTCTTGAATCAGCAGGACGGGCAGTGGTTAGCACCGAGCCAAATTTCCAGTTCTGAATCTTGCAAGTATCATGTCGAAGCTTTTGACAATACGGTATTGCTTTGGCAGACCAAAGAGTTTTTTTACCAGAGATTACTACTTACCGCCACCAGCGTAACGGAACCAGTCGGACATATCATATGTGTCGGGGATAAAAACCAATTCCACCAATATAACCTATTTTACTTAAGGCGCTCACTAAGCACGTGACAGAAGCAAATCATTTAAAGCTTCACCAAGCCATATAATTACTTAAATTACGACGTAACCATCTGCTTGAAGCAGCTTCGTTGTGTCATAATAAAAATTCCAAATGATTGAAGGCAGCTGCTTTTGCCAAATTGAAAGCGTTTTGAAGAAGATAAATTATATTATGATGAAGACGATGTTCTTTATTTCAACCGCCAAAAATTAATATTGATAAGCCCACCTAATAACCAGGTTATAGCTTGTGGTACTTATTGAAAACATCCCACTGAACATTACAAAATAGCATGATGCATGCCAAGAAATATTTGCTGCCAGTGCCTAGTTGTCAGGTGATGTAATGTGCCGTTGGAGTATTGCTGAGGATGGAACGATAGGAGAAAAAAGATTTAGCTAGCTTTGACTATTTACTGTGATTTAATGCAGGGCCTTTTGTATTAGATTTTGAATGGTGGAGGGGCAATATAAACCTTGATATACCGGGTAAGTGATATTTGCTTATCTGCGATCGAATGTCATCTCTTTGCTTTGTTCAAAGGATTTTTAACTGGGGTGAGGGAAGTGGCTTTGGTTGGAGATGAAGGTGAAGAGATTGAAGGAAAATTGCCTCCAAGTATTAAAAAAGCCCTGATTTCAAAGCAAACATTGGGGCATTTTAACAAACTGGATTTGACCGATGCTTTTGAGTATACATTCAATCTATTTACTCTATCCACAGCCATGTTCCCTATTTTTTAAGGCTAGCCTACCTGTCTAGGGCTTCTAAAAACAAAAACTGAAAAGTTAGAACTTTCAAAAATGTATTTACTGTAAAAATAATAAAGAGTTGGAACTACCAAACTACTTTCAAAAATTAATTTTCAATCAACAAACTGCCACCTCCCAGAAGGTTCCACCCTGGGCCCGGAGCCTCCACGGCCCCTTCCTTGCTACGTCACTGGTCCTACACTTGGCATATCAGCTCTCATTGAGAAAACTGTTCTATCTTGAATAACATGCTGTCTGATAACAGAAGCAAAATGCTGGAGCAGAGTGTGTAAGCCTTTATCACAAGTAAAATTAATACTGCCTTTTCCTCGTGTGATTTTTACGAGAAAATGAAATCGAACAAAGACTTCTTGAAGAAAGTATCGTCTACACAAAAGTATGATTGGCCGAATATGTAAATTTACAAATGCTCAAATAGTGCTTTGTTTCTTAGTAAAATGCATTATTTTAGTTTTTCTTGGTGCCTCAACTACAGGAATCCAAAATGGCTACATGCTCAGCAAGATATGAACAACATTTATCTGATAAGGCTTGTCTTCTGAAGCGTCCCAGTTTTCAATCACAAAAATATGGTATGCCTACTTAAAGGAATTTTCATTTTATCTCACGTGATTCTCAGCCATGATGCAGCAAGCTTTATTATGGAATCGTGACGTTATTTGATCAATGTCCTTCAATAATCCAACCTTGTTTTTTCACCATCAGTGAAACGATATTACAGGATTTCTAAAGATCATTGTTTCACGATAGATGTAAACAAGTAAATGAAGAAGAATATTGATGTCGTCCTGTTTGTTGTTACTTATAGCACACGTTATTTGAAATATTGCCTCGTCTTAAATTTGTTTTCGTGTTACAGGCTGGTATTAGTCGAACGCTAATTCAAAGGTTTGGTTTCTATTTCTGTGCTACATGCTAAATTTTAGTGTATTATTGGCATGCAGTAGGGTGTTAATAGCGAACAGCCGTCAATGTCATAAACAAAAAGAAAACTTTTGTCGAAAAAAGTTCAAACAACTACTTAACAAAAGTGGCAACTCGCAGCTTTATCACCGTTTATCCGGTTCATGTGACAAAAACCGTTCTGCCACAGATATGGTTGCAAAGTACCAAAATGGTTTCACTGGTGTGAAAAAGATTTGCTGGTTTCCAAAAATTTGTTTTAATTAGCCGTGTGATGCACTAACTCAGTTATAAAGTTTTCACATTCTTTAGCTCTACCTCAACTTTCTGATGGGCACTCCTCAAGTAAAACGTTTCTTTGCAATGATTTGTAACCAACACAATTCAGAACTTATAAAAACGGTTTATGAAACTAGTTTCACGTAGAGAAACACAATATATCAAAAGTAAGAATCAAATACACCTTCTTCAATAGCTGTCTCGTCGTGGTGTTTGATTGGTTTATAAATTTATTGAAGTATTGNTGCTTTCTTGTATGGGCANTTTTGGAAAATAAACCTAATGTAAAATTTCTATTACAACGGTTACTTCATAAATTTTAGTAATACAAGGTTTTTCAACAGTGATCTCTTGCATTTTTACATTTTTTATGAAAGGTTTAGACTTTCCTGATTTATAATATTATACAACCTCTGAAAGCTTTTAAAGAATTCGGTGTCCTATGGATTTATCCACGTATTCAGCATCAAATTCTTCCTCAACTAATGAGCAATCATGTCAGTCATGGTGGGATTTCAGCTGTATTACGTGGTGGGGCATTGTTGGACCTCTAGTTGTCTTTTTTTTCCTTATCCTCACTTTGGTGTTAACCTGCCAATGCTTTCTGAAGACATACCGGAATTGTCGCAATGGTCGTGAAGTTCGACAGCGCATAAGAAGGCAAATCCATGCAAATGCTGTCAGCACCGTCAGCGAAGTAGTCCGCAACGATTCTTATGCGAATGAAGGGCTAGATCTCCCGCCTGCGTATTCTTCTGCCAACTTCAATAGAGATTTATTCCGCATTGAGTCCACTGAAGATTCCAGACGTGCTTCTCGAACAAGTGCTACTGAAAAGCTTCCCAGTTATGAAGAACTGACAAAGCCGTCAGCGGATTCGCAAATAGAAGTACATACGACCATTTTTTCAGAAAACGAAATTACCCAACCATCCCGTTCTTTCCAACCAAGTCAAGATTCATCAAGCAGCGATGGTCAGGCCTCAGATGATGCAAGCACAACTGACGATGATGGTCCTGATCCTCCCCCTTACCAACTGAATGTGTAAAAACTGAAGGTGCTCAGAAATACAATCTGTTCTTTCTCAAAAAGAACGGAAGACCTGTGCGGGTTTAACTTGCAATCCTATCATGAAGTACAGATGCTGATGACTTTCATTTTGTAAAATATATATTTGGTGAGTGGAGCTTCAAACGCAACATCATGGTCTTTATGCTGCTCTCCCCATACTGGACGATACTTTACAAAAGAGACCTGCATTACAAAATGGAGTATACATTAAAGAATACATAATGTTACCTGGGCTTGGTTTGCACAGGATTTTCAAAATATTGACTTAGAACACTGTTGAAATAATCTGAGACAATATTTTGACTGGTTTGTCTTGTCTAAGCCACGCAATACTCTTCTTAAAGCAAATGAGATTATGGATGCTGGTTATAACTTATAACAGAAGAATTAGTTTGTGCACTATGACCAGTGCTTAAAAACTGCAAAGTGGTTTTAGCTTTAAGCTCTGCCAAAAAATCTCGTTTCAGCAATATGTCTTTGGCTTTTTGCAATTACCAAATGAAATTTTTATACTAAGATTGTAGTTTATGATATATCTCAGCAATGCCTTGTTTTGAAAGATTTCATTTTTTTAATCCAAGATTTAATTGCGAATTAATATTTTCTTTTTCAACGTTTTTAACACAAAATCCGATAATTTTAACATAAAATTCAATTCCATATTTATGTGCAATAAACCTTTTTTTAAGAATATTGCCTCATCTTTTTTGTGAAAAGTTCTTTCCGATAGGTGCTGAGTTCAAGCATTTCCAGCATAATGAGTTGTTTTTTTATTAATCGCAAGTTTAATCGAAGATGCATGTTTGTTACAAGTAAGCATTTTGTCAGGTTTTCACCTCAAAGTATCTAAAATCTGTCAAAATCCTCCAAAAGCTGTCGGTAAAGAATTCGTTGCTACTTGCTTGATATGCTTTCAGCAAACCTTCATCGCTATTCACTGTGCTTTGATTTAGAAATTTTACATTTAACTTAGAACAATGATTTTCAATGAACCTAGTCTGAGGCACTCATCAATCTTGGCGATAAAACTGCATAAAGTAGCAAAATATACACAGCGCCGGTAATCTTCGTTCTTGCTGCTTTTTCGTTATCAGTTCAGTTTTATTTATACTCTTTAGTACACTTTCGGAGTGTCGCGAATGGCCTGCGGCGCCCATCTCCATCGCCGTCGACTTGGCGCGTGCTCCATCTACTGTATCAACTGGCCCTTTCCATTTCCGATTCTTTCAATTGTAAAAACTGTAGGTAGGTCTGCAAATATTCATCGGTATATATTTGTAATGTATTAATCGCGACTTTGCTTGATTGTCCCTTTTGACTTGTTGGTGAGTTCTGTGTCCACTAGAGGGATGAGTGAGTTAAAACACTAACTTAACTGTGGTGGCGTCAGCCTTACTGCGAGCTGTGGGTAGCTAGCACTCACAGAGTTTTGAACGCGTGTCCAATGACCTTTCCCTTACACCTTCCAAATTCCGCGCATCAACAGAACCGCAGCCTCGCATTCCCTACAATACTTGCATACAGAACAGAAGGTGATCGATGCAAACACTTGTCACAATAGCAGCTAACTTCAACAGCAGTTGGTCTTCGAATACGGTTTATGAAATGCAGCAGAAACAAAACTAAGCATGCTACCAAGCACAGCTGAAATGAGCGAACAAACTTCCCTGTCAGTTTGTCGAGCGTGCGACAAACAATTAGAAATGATAGAAGCACGCAACTGCGGTTACTTACAGTTAAGTAAACACAGGCTCAAAGTTATGAGAACTGATTATAATAGAGCATCAATGCCGATTGGCGAACTCCAACTGCGCGCTAATTCTCCAACAACAAATAATAGTGTACGTACCAAAACGATGTGGCGTCCACAGCTCCCAAATTTAGGTCTTTTGTTTATCAGAGAGCTCGCTGTTTCACATGACAGATTTGGGTCATGCACTCAGGGGTCCAAAACGTCACTAATGGGAAACAGATTGAGTGGAAGTTTTGTGGCGCGTTTCACACAACAAGAACGGAAAATACAAAAACATTGTACGGTGGTAACTGCTCTTGTGGACATCAGGGGATTACGAAATCGCCGAAGCCTTGTCACGGACTGCGCTGATGGACACAAGGTGCAAGCAGGGACGGCCTTAAGCCGATGCAACCGATGCAGCTGCATTGGGCCCCGCGCCTCAGGGGCCTCCGCGCCATGGTGGTTGTGCAGGTTGTTCATTCTTGCCAGATACTCCCTGCGCTCGATACTTGTAGATGAGCTTATAAATGTCACTGTTAGCAAATAATTATCTCGTTTAAATGAACCATGAATTTCCTCTAATTATCTAACTTATCAAACGCGCTCAGTTCTCATGCTATAGGGCCTTATATCTGCGTTCCACCATGTCCCACTCTTTATAGATAGAATTTGGTTGTTACTAATGCCAGATAAGACTGTAGTAGACCTACAGCTACTGCAAATAAAGTGTGTAGTGATTCAACTTGCAATGAACAGGTCAAGACGAGTCTCTGTCACATTAACCGTGATGGCAGTTCTACTGACGTAACGTTGTTCAGTTCTCGAAAGATTCTTCCTTTTTTTGAAAGTTTTGGTTGGTTGCAAGTCATCTGCATTTTTGCTTCATGGAAGATTTGACATAGACTAGATCAGTGGTTCTTAACCTTTTCTCTACCACGCTTCCCATAAGTAATTGTCCTGTGTTTTAAGTACCCCTGACTTTAAATATGTAAATTGGAGGAACACTTTCCCATTCAAGAACTTTCCATGTTGTAGAACGCGTATAAAGGCTCGCGCCCCAATGGAAACTTGTTGACCCCCCGGGGCAGGTGCGCCTCCGGTTAAGAACCACTGGACTACATATTTTAATATTTTGTCAAAATAAAATTAACTGTACCACATTGAAACAAACGACAAAACATGGGAGATTGATCCTGCGGAGGCCAAAATTATCATCCAAACCAGAGCTAAAGTTTGTGAAATGTTCGCACTTAAAGTTGTTTCCTTGTCTTTGTCCACAAAATTGTACCGCGTTATTTATAGGTCGTGCAAGTACTTTTGCTATTTGCCCTCCCACTAAATTTTTATTGTGATTTGCCTATTTGCGAGAGTAAATAGGTAGAAAAACCACCACTTCAAAGACCAGGTTCATAAACGTAAACGACACTTAAAGCTACTCTGCAGCTTAGCTAGGCAAAGCAAATATTGTGAATGTCATCCAGCACACTCGTTCCTGTTTGTTAATATATTGGTCTGCTATATGATTTTATTTCATTAATCAACCATGCCCATTAGATATTGCGTTTGTTAAGTGTTTCTACCTTTGTGACGAAGTAGTTGTAAAATCTTCCTACATTACATTTCTAATTCAGAAAAAACAGTTTACATTCCACGTCCATGCATAATGAAGCGTAATAATGAGTAACTATAAAATTGGGCTTTGGGGGAACTTTGGGCTGATGCATGGGTTGCTCTCTTGTGAAGTCTGTTTTTTTCGTGTATTTTGTCATAAAGCGGATAGTTGATCTTGCGCCCAGACGGTTCCTTATGCACGAACGCGTCTGAGATTGTGGTTACCGAAAGGGAGATAAGCAATCAGTTTATGCTAACAGTTTTCTCTAATCCAGTTATTCTTCGAACGAAAGTTCCGTTCAACAACAGCGAAATAATTGCATTTTAAGTTCAATTCGCTTGTCAGTTCGGTTTGATTGATGTAACTTTGTACTTGCTCTCGCCGTTTGGAGCTCCATTGCAGAGCTTCCACTACAAATTTCGGCTTGGTTACGAGTGGTAGCGGTACACTGTCCGAGGTCCACCACAGCAGCATGCTATTAGTCATCATAAACTTGGGCGTAGCTTGGCGACACATTAGCTATGCCCACGCTCCATAAAAGCTGTGGTTTTATCATGTAGCCTACACACAGATCATCTCCAATAATTTGCCGTCTTTTTTATATTCATATAGATATTTTACTACAAAATATCTTATCTTCATCAAAAAGATCATAGCACGGTTGACTGACCACGATGACGTAATAACGCCGCTGGTCAGAGCGGCCCCGCGCCTAGGTCTTGCATTGGTCCCTGCACCTGCTAGGGCCGGCCCTGGGTGCAAGGCAACTCGTTTAGCGAAGAAAGGCTTCACCAGCTATCAAACGCTGTCAAGCTACGCCTCAAGACAGTGGTTCATAACGTCTTTTGCATATTTTACCCTTTTATCAAACAAGATACCAGATTTACCCCCAATGTACTCAAAGGTCTATCGTCTATTGAAAATACAAAAGTAACAAACTCTTACAGTTCAGAATGATTTGTATAAATTTATATTTGTTGCAATTTATGTTTCATTAAATTTACCCTCTTGGAAGATAAAATTTACCCCAGGGGTAAATTTACCCCAGGTTAAGAACCACTGCCTTAAGGCGACACTCAGAAATATAACAAAACCATTTGACCCTAGAAAGAGCGCACATTAAATTCGGTCACCAGGTTTTTGAACACAGGTGAATTCAGTTAATCGCTGTGCGCCTTTTACATCCCCTACTTTACCCGGAGCAGTAGACGTTGTCGTCGTCGTCGTGCATATGATTAAACTGCAAGATCACTTTCCTCCAACCAGGCGCACAGAGCCAAATGGAGTGGAGCAAAATCCGCATTCACTCTAGTCATCCGGAACGAGGCACATCTTCCACTTATGATATGTTCCGCAGTTTGAGCTTATCCGGAACCGCTTGGACACCAAGGATCCGGCGCCATACTCCATCGGCATATTGATTCCCGCAAGCGTCCGACTCGCGTTCTCAGGTGGTTCAGCTTACTCCATGCACAAGGCTGAAACCAAGGTCGGGGTTTCCCATTTTGGGTAATGGAAGGGAACAGTTGCGTAGCAAGGGGGAGGCCCTGGGGACCGCGGGCCCCGGGCGGAAATTTTTGGGTGGCAGCACTTTGCTGCTTAGAATAAAATTTTTGAAAGGAGTTGAAAAGTTCTAGCTTTTCGTTATTATTTTTAAATTAATTTTTAAAAGTTTCAAAAGTTCTAACTCTTCAATTTTTGTGTTTAGACCTACACTGGCAGGCTACCCTAAAAACACGACATGTGGCTGTGGAGTGAGCAAATTGATGAAATGTTTGCTCAAAGGTCTGGGTCAAATCCAGTGTGCTAAAATGCCCCAGTGTTTGTGTTGAAATCAGCATTTTTTTAACACACTTACTTTGGGAGCAGTTGTGTCCCTGTCCCTACACCTTCCTCGGTGGACGAAGCAATCCCAGTCAAAAGACTTTTGAACAAAGAAAAGAGATGACATTGAACGGCATAACAGCAAACATTGGGGCTCCAGTCGTTTGCGGTTTACACATTTTGCCCTCCTATCAAAATTTGACAAAAAAGACTGCATGAAATCAAGGTAAATAATTAAGGCTAGCTTAATCCTTTTTCACCTATGGTTGTTTCTTCAGTAATGCCCCAACGGCACATCATATAACATCACCTGACACTTAGGTAGTGGTGGCGAAGAAATCGCTGGGGTGGCGTTAGTTCAGTGATGGAGTGACCGTCTCGCAATTGGAAGGTGGGGTGATCGATTAACCGACACTGATTGAATCGCAATAGCGGTTCTTGGGCAAGAGTATTCACCTCAACTGCCCTGGTAAAAAGCGTATTTCAAGCGTTGGCATGCCGCTAATTGCTGCTGCCAAATTTTTTAAGAAATAGCCTATGTCTTGGCACATCTCATGCTATTTTTATGTACAGTAGGATATTTCAACAAGTGCCATAAGCAGTAGAGTAGACATTAGGTGGGCTTATCAGTTAAAGTAGACATTAGGTGGGTTTATCAAGAACTCTGCAAAACTAACGTTGCTCAGTTTTAGTAAAACGACGTTTTTTGCATGACATAATGGTGTCGGAAAATGACGTTCTTGAAGCGGGGTTGTGCAGATGGTGCGTTTGCGTGGGTAACTTTCAGCTCAAATTGCCTGTTTGAACTGCAACTACAGTGAATCAGAGCCAGTCCACAGTCAGTGTGAGTTTCGTAAAAGTCTTTGTTCAACTGCACACCTAACATTTGCGGTCACAGAAAAATTCATTTCAACAAGAAAAGCTTGGAAAAGGTGTGGCTCTGATTTTGATGAATTTGAGGAAAGAACCTTAGTTCATTCATTCATTCATTTATTCATTCATTCATTCATCCATTCATTTATTCGGCAAATAAACACACACAAAAAATTCACAAATAAACAACATAAAATAAACAAGCAAACTCATGAATAGAAATACAATCAAAATTATATTTGCGTCTTCCCAGGGTACCTAATATAGCCAGGTGGTTTTCTAGTTAGGTCCCCCACTAGTCTAATGTTATGATGGTATTACATTAATGGGTTTAAGGTTTGTATCATCAGAAAGTTTTATTATAATAATGGGGAATACTGAAAGTAGCATATAATTGACACGGGTTAATATTGGTTAAGTGTATCTGGCATTTCTTTTTGAAAACATGAAAAAAGAAATGTTGTACTTTTAAATTTTGATCTAAAGATTCCCAAATCTTAACTCCTATATAAGCAAGAGATTTTTGTGCAATTGCCAATTTTTTTCTGGGAACTATATATTCTTGAGATGTTTTCTGTCTAGTATTATATGAATGTATATTGTCCAACTTTGTGAATAAAGAGTTTAA
>JGI24021J15306_10004474_pt1 | contig 16261 bp, 6 predicted proteins | sample Ectturendosymbi1_FD_15306 | JGI IMG/M metagenome (IMG submission 15306) | reverse complement strand
TAACCCTGTGATTCCGCCGGCTTCAATGCCTTGTACTACGTTGTTTTTATCGACCTGCGTTCTGCAGAGTGTGTGTGTTCATACTATGGACTTCGTGTCTGCTCATAAACAAATAAATTAAAATCAAATTATCGAAAATGTGCACGCACACAAATTGAAGGTGAAGCAGAGACGCTGTTACCGGCTAAAAAAGTGACGAAAAAACGAAAATTCAGGCTCGACTCGGTGTCTCAACACTAACAGCCGCTTTTGTTCTAGCAAACTCCAGCAAAGTGGTTGTTCACATTGCACAACCAAATCGCAGTTGCACAGTGCAATGCTCTATGTCAGGGGTTTCCAACTTGGGGTAAATTTGAGGATAGCAATAAAAAGGAAAAGTATATTTATCATATATTATTTATTTCCAGTTATTCTAAAATATAAAGCTTTCTTAAAAATTAAGTGGGTTTTTGTTATTTTACTCAACCTTTTTGTCGTAAGAAATTTTAGAGGTACATGCTCATCTTCCGAAAAGCTGAAGGTATACATGATCAGAGAAAGGTTGGGAACCCCTGCTCTATGCTATGGCATGGGCAGTTCTTCAGCAATACCGTAATTGTTTTATGAGTGACCTATCTATTGTGGCAGTTGGTGACGTAACAAAGAACCTTTGCAATCATTCGGATATAACCGCGAATAAAGATATTCTGATATGAAAATGTTGCTTGGTTGGAATTTATATGGGCATAGGTTAATTTTTTACTTTTGGAGAAAATGAAACGTGTCCATACGGCTCTGCTTGTGAAAAGATAACCTGTTGAAATCTTTCGAGCTCACATTACAACTTCTCGTCTGTTAAGCGCAAGAGCATGCGAATGTAAAAAGGTTTGTGACCACGGTCATAGAATCAACTCAAATGAACTATGGTAGTGTATGTGTTGCCATATATTTCATCTCTTATTTTAGGCACATATGACTGAAAAAATAAACACACGCAATCTTTACAGACAATGAAATAAAACAGCTCCCTTGAAAAAACACAACTACTGTGCCACTTCCCATGACTAAAACTGTTTTTAGAAAAAAACGCGTTGCCCGAAGAATGCCCACATACGTAAAATGTAAAAACATTAGCATGTAAAATTTTCTGTTTCACTTTGAGAAACGCACGCCAGCGACAATGTCTAAAAAGCTGAGATCTCTTTTTCAGTTGTATCCTAACGTCGATAACAAGTTAATGCACTTGGTGAAGAAAACCACATCAGCAGACACTGGCAACCAACAAGATCCATGACGTGAGTTATTTACACTGCGCAATATATCGTTTTCCTTTTTCCGTGACTCAACAGCCGCAACGCGATCCAAAGCTCACTAGCGCATCAGCAGTTCTCGCATTTTTTCTCCCATGTAGGATAAAAAAGACAGACAGTATCGTTACACCTAGGTGGGAACAAAAAAGACAATGTAAAAGTTAAGCTCGTCGTACTTTGAACCCGGGCCAGTTATCATCACTGCGAACAAGTCGGTGCGTGGTAATTTGAGAGTTTGGGAGTGCATGTATGTACAGCGCAAATCGGTGGTTATATTAAACTTTCAAACACAGTATAACTCCATGTTAGCAAAGTATTAATTATAAATGTTTAACAATAGCTGTTTTTTTAAACATATCAGTTCTGAGGTTGCCAAAGCAATTCCCAAATGACTTTTTCAACAGTTTCCAAATCGCTTTTATACTTAATCTGCAGCTCTTTCAAAGACGTTAGAGGTAGATTGACTAACTCTTTTTTTCCGTAAGGCTGGTGCAGAAACGGGCAAGCTTGTTGCTTTTCAGTTGAGTTTGTTTGTTCGACCACAAGCTGCAGCTGCTTTTGCAACAAATGACATTTTTCCACAGCAATATTTCGGTGATCTTCTGAAATCTTTGCTCTCTCGTTGGCCTCCGTCGCCTCGTGTTTCCACGCGTCGCACGCGATTTTCGCTTGATTCCAGGACTCTTCCCACTGCTTGCACTTATGCTGCATTCGCTCAAGGTCGAGGGCAGACGCCAAACCGCTGCCAAGCGAGGCACTCATTGCTGACCCAGGGATGCTGCCAGGAGTCCCAACAGGAGCCGGCATGGCTGGAAATTGCCCACTTGTGTACGGCAGTGACGACAGTCCGCCGGAATGTGGCAAATCAGGAGCAAACGCGTTCGAAAGTGACGACGGGGAAATTGACGACATTGGATTGCGCGGCACTTCCCGAACATTTCCCGTTAAGGACGGGTCTTGCGGAATATTTACTGGATCAGACATTGGAAATAGACCTGAGTGGGAGCCGCGAACCGCATTGGGCGCTGACCAGATATTCGTGGTGATGGTATTGAAATCGTTTTTTTCTTCATTTCTTGTGTCGTCCAAGTCCAAATCCTCCAAAGCATTCCCTACGACCGAGTCAACAGTTTCGTCTGGCGGATAAAATGGCGTGGCGTCGCTGTTTAACAAATTTCCGTCTTTCATTCGCAAAGTGGTCGGCGACAAGTTTGCGCCTCCACCTCCCGGCCAAACCGAAGAAATTCCACTTGTAACGCTCACAGAAAACCCGGTGTTCTCAACCGTATTTCTTTCTGAACCAGGAGCTTTGGAATACCCGTCGCCTTTGCCATTGCTTACGGACGACGTTCTAGGTCTGGAAATCGGTGAAGGACAAGTTGGTAAACTTTTGCTTATGTTAAAGTCCGCGAAAATAGATTGACTTGGAATATTTCTGCTGCTATCCGCATTGTTCAAACCAAAACCCGACGGCGTAAGCTTTCCCCAAACACTTTCCGGAGCCGCGGAATCCGATGATGGAAGTTCGAAGGCCGATTTAACGTTTTTAAACACCTCGGCTTGCTCCCCTATTTCGTGAAACACCCCAAACGTATTTTCTGTCCCGGACTGACCTAACGACCCGGCGATAACACCTGGCAACGGTGCACTTTCCTCCACTATCCTGATCTCTTGTTCCACATGAGCGAACGCGCAGAACGGGCCGCGAGGGCAGTAGCCTGTCTGCGTCATGTCGTGGCACTTTGTGCTTTTGTATATCTCGGGATGAAATTGCTGCTCAGTGCGAGTGTGGCAAAACTGGCAGCTATCGCCCTTCTCGCAGCAAGTTGGATCCTTCCAATCATCTCCTTGCTTTACGCTGGGGCAAGGACTTGATCTTTGGACACAAAAAGATTATGAATATATATTATAACAGCAAACATACGCTAGCCAATTGTTCTAGGATTGAAGATGACGTGTAGTCTCTTGTAAGAGAGAAGTTGCAAATTACATGAAGCGCTATAACTCACACACTTGCATAAGCAGTAAAACTGACACTGCACAGCACTTTTCAGGCATTCGAACGAAACTCACCAAATGACGTTATCGCCTACGCACATGGCTGATGTGCGTGCCATGGTTACGTTGAATGTAATGGTTATTTCCCTTTTGTGAATACAGCATACATCCGAATAACCTCTGGCTTGCGAAGTTTTTTGCAATATTTTATGCAATGTACAGCAAATGGAAAAAATTGAAGGTACAAACACTCACCAAAATATGCAAGTGTAACGGTCGTTTTTGCAGACGCATTGCGTCACATGCCTAGAGCGTGCAATCGGGAAGTAGTTCAAGAATATGCTGCTGGCGCACATTCAACAAATGAGTGAACGTGGTCGAGCGGGTAATCTCTTATTGTTTATGCTGCCGAAACATCACGGACCCTGTATTCTGAGTTCGCGTCTCCAAAAAGCGACCGTTACAAAAGCACGAAACGGAAAAATTTACGTTTTGCTAATTGTTCTTAAGGGATTTATCAAGGATTGACATCCTACATCACCACTTTTTTATTTCAGTCTGTAAAAGGCATTACTTCTTGAAACCATCGCTGTGAATTGAAATTGTTTCAAAATTTACTGAGGCTGTTTTGAAGAACCCGGGCGTAAATTAACGAACACCTCAGAATAAGATCGCAAAACATGATTCTAACATACGCAGCTACAGAAGACCATTGGTGAATCGTTATAATGAAAGAGGGCAATCCATAATATTCCTACCCAAACCCCAAAAATGGGCGTTTGCCTCGATTTTTGCACACCTATGTCAGTTTAAGCCCAACGATTATCCTCCATAAAACCAATCTTTCTCTTGGCCTATGACATCCCGTCACGAAACACAACCACTACTTTTTCATGTTGAACAAAAGGTTCTTTGAGTAAAAGAACAATTTCGAAACAACGGCGACATAGCAAAATGGAATCTACAAAAAATCGTGAACAAATGCCCAAGAAAATCTGTATTGGCGTGGGTCCTTGGTTTACGGAAAGACACCTGCATAGTCTTGTTTACAAAAAACACCTGCCTGAGGGTTTAAGAAATCAAAATTATGCTGTAGTACCAATTTAAGTGAGAAACTTTACATCTTTGTCATTTCTATGCAGCAAACTTGCTCCACAAACAAGGAAGAACTCTGCCGATGTCTCCTACAACTTGACTAGCAAGAGATGAGAATGTAAAGACAAGATAATCTATTGATGTCAACTGAAAGGGGCAACTTTACATCGCCACTCCAACTCCAGCTAAAGGAAGGTAAACTTGCGTGATTATTAATCAAAAAACTTGCTAGCACCCTAAATAATTTCCTTTTCAGTTAATTTCTCAATCAAAAAACTTAGATTCAATATCATTCCGAGATGAACACGATATGTTAATAGATCTGTTACCGAGGTTGCAATGTTCGGAAGCCACGCAACTTTCTTTACAAAAAGATTTTAACGTAAGTACTTCCTGTGTTTGCCAATATTATATAAATTGACACATCTCAAGAGTATAGGCGTAGCCATGAGGGGCCTAGCGCCTGAAATCAAACACTTTGCCCTCCCAAAACGTTTTTGGCTCTCCGTTAAATTTTGGGCTGGCTACGGCACTGCTCAAGAGTCGAAACAGGTGGATGCTACGGTTACTTAGTTTTTGAACACATTTGTGTCACAATATTGAGTAAATCCATATGAGCAGGGAGCAACAATCACAACACCGTTTTCATCAAAAATCTCTTATATACTGGTATAAACCATCGGATAACATGATTTTAATATTTTGTACCACTGACATTTACTTTCTTAACATTAAATGCATGACATTAGACAAAATCAAACACATCCGCGACTATTTGACTATTTACTAACACAACCATTCGTAAAAAAAAAACGGACTAGCTAGGAAAACATAAGCAGAGGAACGCAAAGACCATGTACCTGTATTTATATTTTTTAGGATTTCTTCTTCTGTCTTTCGCGTTGTGGTATTGCGGGCAGGCGTAGCCTTGACGACACAACCTTGGTGGCCGCTTGCACAATTCTGTCTTGTAGTTGGCCAAAACATAATTAGCATCTTGCCATTTTGGATCATCATTAACTATCTTTTCCGCCAGATTGATTGTTTCTTGAGCTGGTTGTTCCGGGGTATGACTTCTTTGATTTTGCTGTGCTTGCTCATTCAGTTGGTGTTCTCTGATATCATATACAGGCGGCCGCAGATCATGGCTACCATGAGCGAATGCACAGTGAGGACCGTTCTTAACGCAGTTTCCTTTTGAGTCGGTTTCATGAATGCAAGTTCCTGTTTTGTAATATCGAAGGTGATATCTCCTTTCTGTATCACCAGTGTTCCTAAAAACAAAAAAAAATAAATAAGTCAATTGACGCGCAGTGAATGTGGTATTTCTACGAATCTACGATATACTATTAAATTACGCACTCCAAAGTGTCACAAAACAACAATGGAAATATTTCCACTACGAAAGTTTACGGCACTTTCTTTTAAACCGCGACTGAAAATAACGAAAACACGAATTAGAAGCTGCCAAAGGAGCACAAGTCAATTGCACGTGCTCAAATATCTTTTTCGACTAAAACTCGCAGGGATACCACAGCACACTCCTTCACATCAGATTCCATCACTGCTCGAAAACCCGTTTGTTCCTGCGGGAGTAATGAATTGGTGATTGGTTCGACACGAGTATGGAGTAGATGAGTCTCTTGTATATACGGCGATAACTCTTTGGGTCCCCCAATGATTGCAGCTTTTAGTGCTCTTTCCGAGATCCTGGGGATGTTGAGTTGGTTCATACACAGAGATAGGAAATCGCATTGCCGAGATATGAGGGCCAGTGGCGTAGGAGCACAATCTGCCGCCCCTGGCCCTAACGGAAAATGCCGCCCCTGGTGCGGGCAGTGCTGTTATATTTATGACGTCATCGTGTTCAGTCAACCAAGGTATGATCTTTTGTTTTTTGAAGACCTTGTTGCAAGAATTCCCGCCAAATTTAGCGTAAATTTTCGACTGCTTAATCTCCCCGAACACCATGCCAATGCATAGATGCAGCTGGTAATTTGGTACAACATGATGATATCACCATATCATCTGAGTATTCGATTCGAACAACTACACAATTAACAACTACTGTAAACAGAAAACCTGCTTAAGTTGGACTGTTTCCAAACTAAAAATCAAAATTATGAGGCTAACAACAAAATTAAGAAACATGAATGTAAAAAATATTTGTCGCATTAACTCAACAATTAGTTTTTTCGAACAAACGCAAAATTTGTAGTAGACGGGAGTTGGTATGACCGAAATCACCATTACTCGACTCCCAAGGCGATTAGCAGCTAAACAAAAATTTTCAAAATGAATGACAGGAAACCGAAACGCAAACAAAAAAGAAGAAATTAACGAAGGGGAAATGCAACTAGCAANCGTGACTAGGAAGAAATTCACCAACGATAATTAATCTACAATGAGACAATTGACCGGTATACTTGACCACAACAACTGTATTCCTAATCGTTTTGCGAAAAAGAAATGCTTTTCGCGTTTATGTCAACAGCCAAGTAACACAGTAGGCTACGCCAATCCTAAGCCAAACAAATTCTGCAGCATAAAGACAGCTCGCAATGCGAGCCTCAGTGTTGCCACTCTGTTGTTACGGAAAGGTACTAGATTCCATGATAAAAAACACTAGATAACAAATACGTGACAGATTTGTCAGATTACAAGAAAATTGGTGTTGTACATAAGAACAGGCGGGTGTTTGGTGAACGTTATATATTTATTTATTTGTCTCAGACCAGATGGTCCACAGAACACACACACGCACGCATACACACACACACACACACAAACAATTATTCTTTCACGCCTTCAATCTTTCAATATGACTTGAAGTCCAACATCTTTACAAATGGCAAATTACCATGCAAGTTAGCTGTAAAAGCAAAAGGCAAACTTACACACAATGAAAATGGCCAGGAAATGCGTTGCAATGCAAAGACATTGCGCAACTCATAAACCACAAAGAAAACGGGAGATAGCAGCAACGCTTGTGTTGGTTTGTAAGNGGTCACTGAAACTTTTAACAAATGACCACAGTGACTTCGTAGCGATTTAACTCAAATCAGATTATATCGTAGCGATTTAACTCAAAACAGATTATATGTTCTTGTGTAATTTAAGATATAATTAGGCAGAATCTTTAGCAAATTACAATTGCATAAAATCAAAAAGTCTCAATACAGTTACAATTACACAAAACTGTGTAACCAATTACATTCAGTTCACTCATAAAAAAACACTATATAGCTATGAAAAACCACTAGAACACTAGATGAAATGCAAAAAACACTAGATTTAGTGGAAAAACTCTAGGAGTGGCACCACTGGCGAGCCTCGCTTATTCAACGATGCTGCAGCTTCCTAGAGTAGACGTGCAGAATCCCGAAAGAACGGCCATTGTTACGCAATAATGTTGAGGGATAGGTGGCGACGAAGTAGTGGTGAGCATAACATGGCTGGAACCATGGGGCTGGTAATATCGGCTGTGTGGCCCTCATTTTGCCAAAGATGATTCTCATGAGGCGATGGACTTAGCGATAATCAGTCTGAATGATTTCTTCACCTCTTTTCAATTATCTCTGCTAACAATAGGCGATAGATTTTGCCGCCCCCTGGAACGTGCCGCCCCTGACTATAGCCAGAGTAGCCAGTGGGTTCCTACGCCACTGACGAGGGCTGACCGCCGTGGATTATAAACTCCGGGAAAATAGAATTCCACCCAGAGATTTTCCTGGTTCCAGGTGCTTGAGGGCAGTAGCAAGTTCCTCTGGCGTGAAGGGGCCAGAGTTCACGTTTTTCTTCCTCAAGTTTCGGGACCTTTCATAGGTCGTACACCACCTTGTTGAGTCTGGTGAACTCGCAGTTCCCAGTCTTGTGTGTCTTGTTCTTCACGAGTTGTCCTAAGGTGGCAATCTCTCAACGGATTCACCTGTAAGAAGGCAAAAGCATCTCCAATCGCCTTGCGAAAGTTTCAACGCTTGGCTGGATCGCTGTAGGCAGGAACGTTGAGCCTCGGTGGCGTTATGAGAGACGGTCAATGTTATGAACACGGGAACCTTCCTAGAACACGTTTGTCGGGCAGTCGGTCGTCCTGGCGGACACTCGCGAAGGCCAGGTCCAGGTTGGTGCCAACGTTCCATCAATAAGAGAAAAACATGGCCATCCCTTTGGGCCTTTCACCAGCTAAACGTTGTTGGCTGCTGCTCAGGAGTCCAGGCTCTCAACGTCATGAGATGTTGTGCTGTAACCCCAGTTAACATGCTGGCAGTTGAATCATGTTGCCAGCATATAAACCTGGGTGTGGGAACGTCGGAATGGCCGTAGGTATGAACTGCGAGGGTGGAGGTTTGCAGACGTAGATGATCTTATATCCTGCGACGTCTACGCACAACCTCTCGGTCTCTGATTGCTCTGGAGACTTATCGACCAGTGTACATTCCAAACGCTCGTGAACAAACGTGGCAAGGCCGTGCTTCCTGCTCAAGTCTGACCCAGCTAGTGAGAAGTCGGGAATCACTAACTTGCCTGCAGTAGTGTAGTGGGTATCCTGAAGGATGATGACGATTTGTTCAGTCCAAAGATATAGAGGTGTTTACCACTGCCTCGATTCAAAATCAATCACATACATGTGGTTAAATGATAACCAGGTACAACTTTGGTCATAGTGTGTGTTTGTGTGTTGACAATGTTGAAATGAGTTAGTCTAAATGCAGAAGCAAGTATGGGTTAGAACAAGTATTGCTAAAAAACGCATGGCAACCAATCCTCTCTGTGTGCATCAAGATGTCAGCAGATTCCAAGAGAAAACATTGTTCATCATTTCAAAGATTTTCTTCATATTTCATATGCCAACTGAGATATATGCTCCTTAGTATTAAATTAAAAATAATTGTTAATTTGCTTGATTATAACCAAGGTTTTATTGGTGTCGATAGTTAGACTTCTCAAAGTGGCTCCCAAGCCAAACTAATTGCCCGCCTCTGCCATAAAGTGTTACTTGTGTGATGAACTAAGTTCTTCATAAAAATTAGTTACCACGATGTGTGTTTGACTGTCTGAAAACCACAATCACTGATTATGACCTTTTTGGTTCTTTATGACCTGCATTTAGTGTCAGGAATTTGATTGTAAATATCTAGTGACTCACACTGTGTTATGACATGTAAAACTACATTAGTTAAGTCACACCAAACAATAATTTGCATATTCCAAAGAAATGATAGTGTGAAACATCTACAAAACAATTTAGGAGATTTGTTTACTAGGCAGATTTATTTGACTTTTATCAATTGTAAATTTATTTCCTGCTTCCATCAAATGTAAGGAACATACATGGTTACGTGCAGTATGTTCAAAACAGCTTAGACATGGCACAATTATGGACACCGATAAAATCCATTGGTCAAAAAAATGATCAAAATGTATACCGGATCACACCAAATTCAAGATTTTGCAACCCAAGATTTTTCAGTTAGTGCCTATTTGGAATTGATGGTGGCTCTTAGCATCGGTTTCAAAAATAGATGTTTTCATTTAACTGGTGAAACTTGAAACTGTAAATTTGTTCAAATTATGACTGTCCTAATTCCTTTAAGGCCTTCCACATTGCTTTTGCTTTAGGTCAACACTGCTTACATCTTGTATTCAGAGTCTTTTTAATCCGTAATCTTTACCAAAGAAAATGAGCATCTAACTGATTTGCCAACATACTGTCACTTGAATTTTATATCCATCCCATTCAATTATTGACATAAGAGACCTATTATCTTGCTCAGACATTAGTGCCACTATTCTGCAACATCAAAATCACTTAAATCAGGGACAATCAAACTACAGGCCTTCATATGCTTTAATGTTGCTTGCCAAGAGCTTTATCACACATGATGATATCCACTCATGTTTTTGATGTTTTGAGATGAAGCTATAGCTGGATTCTAAAATTAATCAACATGATCTGCCACAATGCTCCTCACCACAGTTGGTTCCAGCAATCTAAAGAGTGTAAATTTGAAGACAAATGCTGTATTTTTAACAGTGAATAGACTGAACAGCACTTCTTTACTGACGCTGGACATAAAGTTGTATGTTTGATTTGTCATCAACCAATTGTTGTATTCATGGAATAAAATTTGTAATGTTCCTTTTAAACCAATCATGCTCATTTGGATACAGTTTATCAAATCAAGAACTGCAAAAGGAAGCAATTGATATTGTTAAAAACTTTCAAGCAACTTTGAACTGTGTTAAAGAAAACTTCACTTTTAGAAAGGAATGCAACAAAGGCAAGTTTTGTATTGGCCAATAAAATTCCAAAGACAATGAGTCATTTGCACAACACAGCATAGTTGATGATTAAGTCAAAAGTAGTAGCCGTATCTCTGTCACAAAGAACTACTATTTTCATCATGTAGGCACAATTACAGTGAATATCAACAGCTGTTAGCAGCCACCAGCAATTTTCAGTGTTTTTCTCTTGCTTTAGATAGGAGTACTGCTCAGTTACTTACAGAGGAATTGACAAAAAAGATTACAGATTAACTTTTATTGACACTCTTTCAGAGGCCTTACCACTGGAAAATTTGTGCAACAGTGTCATCAACAGTCTGATCAGGTCAGGATTAAGCCTGGATAAACTGGAAAGCGTTACAACTGATGGTGCTCCTTCACTCATAAAATCAAACAATTCCTACAACACAGCCTGTTGTGTTTTCACTACATCACATAAAGAATGCCTCTGTAATGTAAGTCTTCTTTAAAATTTATTTTTTTTATGAATCCTGTAGTGTGGGCAGTGAATTTAATAAGAGCATGGGGACTGAAATGCCAGCAATTCAAAAGTTTCTTGGAATATACTGAGGCAGATTTGACTGATGAACTTTACCACCTACTGGTTAAACGTGGGAAGAGTACTACAGACAGCATATGGTAACTCACAACAGATATTTTCATGTTTTAACAGGGTTCCCACACATATTTAAAAATCATTTTCCATACTTTTTCAATACTGAATTAAAAAAGTTCAATACCATTACATCTTTTCATTTTTCGAAATTCTTAATCATGAAACTCAAATTCTATACATTCCTCACTGCTGCATAAATAATGAATTGCTTTGCCTTCAGTAAAATTCTGCTCAGATACAGATTTCTTTTCCATTTCATTTAGAATTTCAATACTTTTTCAATACCTAATGTACATTTTGGCCAAATTCAATATTTTTTCAAGGTCTTGAATACCGATTGTGAAATTCAATACTTTCAATACTGCATGGGAACCCTATTTCAATATGGAAGACACCTCTTGCGACTTTTCAAAGGGTAGGAGAGTGATGAATGCATTCACAATTTATCATTTGCTGTAGATGTAATACAAAAGCTGAATAAGCTCACCACAAAACAACATTGCAATGGTAAAGGTGTATTTGCTCAAAAATTGCAGTGGGAGGCAAAAGTGTTTCAACTGAAACTTGAACTTTTTGCTAATCAGCTAAATGTGAAAAACTTTATTCATTTTCCTCATATGAAAACTCAAGGAGTTACACACACAAGCATCATCAGACGAAAGCACAGTTCCCAGTTGATGGCTTTACAACAGGAATTTATCAGACGATTTGCTAATTTCAAGAATATCCCCTTGTACCGAAAGTGTTGAAGAGGATGTTTGGAAATAAACCACTGGTCACATTTTATGCGCTTCCGCAATTAGTAAAGTTTAAAAATCTGAAAGGTTCGCAAGGAAGATGTCTGTGTTGTTTCATCAACTTATACAAGCAGATTTTCTTTATTAAAAAAGCTTCACTCAAACCCAGGATCAGCACAAGTAACCTGAAACATAATTTCAAGATAGACATTGGTCAGATGTATCATTCTTACTGACATTGTTATTGTTCTGTTACTAAAACATTTACCAAGTTCTTTGTTCTTCAAAAAGTGTGCTTCAGGTGAAATTTCTACTTGTGCATAATCATAATTGAAAATTTTTAACAAACTTCTATTTCAGCTATTTAACCTATTATTTTATGCGAACCTTCAATATTTTGATGAATGCCACCCTTTCACTGAAAAGTTTGCTCCTCCTATGACCTATACTATGTAGCCAACAAGTTCTGAAGCACCCTTGCTCAGTGTTCAACTGCTGTAAAAAAACTGTATTTTGTGTACCTCGCATGCCAATGTGTGCTTGCCAATTGTGGTACAAATACACACAGAATAATATGAAATGCTTACAAGTTGCCTACAGCAATGCCTACTAATTATGCATTACATACCCAGAAATGCAGTTTGCCCACACCAAGTTATCAGTATGTTTTTTTACAATGATGCGCATCTTCATCTAATATTTTTATCCGATCACTTTAAATGTCTTATACTGTTCATAAATCTTCATGTTTCCTCCATTATTTTCATACCTGTATGATGGTGACCAACTGCAGTATTTGTTGATGCGTTGTTAACGTGTATCTCATCAGTAATTACCTTTGCATAGCAACCAAACCCTTCTGTGTGCTTCATGGCACCTAATGATTTCTGTATTTTCTTGTGATTCTGGTTGTTGCTCCCAACATGTCAATGATATGGGTAAACCAAACACATAAAAAGTGAATATGTATTTAAAACACTAACTGCCAATAAATTCAGGGAAAACAAATGGCTGTCAGCCTCAAGCTAAATGTCTTGCAAGAACATTTGAAACCTTGATCAAAACTATTCACATGCTTTTGTGCACCAATGAGCATCCCCATCTGATTAATTTTTTTCTTTCAGCCGTCTACCTCAAAACTCGATGTACGAATGGCTTCATTTCTCTCCCATTGCCAGATTCTTATGACAACGAGTGAATACAGTTAAATTTGGGCAATGTTTAAGTGTTCTGTTCCTCTCTCAGTGTTGACTGTGTTTATCAACAACCGTATATACTCGCCTATTAGCCGCATCCGCAGATAAGGTGCAACAGAAAGTTTAGCCACATACCGAGGATCAAGGTTAATTCACGAATAAGAAGCAGGTCAATTGACCTTTTCACCGGTGAAGACCCTGCGCGATCAATCAACCACAAAATATTGATTTTTACAGGCAAACGTAATGAAACTCAATTTTATTGTTCAAACCTAAGAAATCTTCTTCGTCGGAAGAAGGTAGTTCGTCTATAAGTACGGTAGATCGTTGTAGGTGTCGTCTTCTTCTTCATCTATGTCATGGGTGTCGTTGCGAACATCTGTCCAGAGCATCTGTTCGCTCATGCGAAAACTTTGTCGCTCTGGGCATGTTGCGCGTATAAGCCCCAGGCAAAATACAGGCCATATTCCAGGTAAAGAAAGTGCGGCTAATAAGCGATTATATATGGTAATACCTACTCTGTAATGTGCTACGACTAACCATTTTTGTGTTCTTGTGGTATTCGATTACCCTTATTATATAGACCACGACTCTGTAGCAAATACATAAATTAAAAAAGAAATAAAAAAGTAAATTCTGAATAGAAATGTATCAACACCAAGTCATCGGTCTCCACAAAGGTGACACAGTAGAATCAATAAATTTTTTTCTTGAAAAGGAAAATCAATTTCATGTAACTCTACATATCCTCAACCTGAAATTTGCAAGCAGTTCTTTGCAAATGGAATGCTGAAGGACTAAAACAAGGCCAGAAAGCAAAGAACTCAAGACTAAAATGAATAAATCAAAACATGTGGTAAGAAAAAAATAGAAAATAGGCTATTCACATACAATTTGAAAAACTGTCCGACACCAATTATAGAGTAACAAACCGAGAGCTATGAGCAGTGATGTACATTATGGAACATTCAGAGATTCCAGAATATTTCTAAAATAAATATTTCTTTCGAATCCAGAATATCAAATGCTATTCCAGAACAACTGTCAATTTGTGAAGCGCAGTGCATCGGTGTACACATTCTGACACACACATGACCTGGTGCAGCTGACAGCATTTACTGTTTCTTGTTGTCTACTTTAACTGCTAATGTAATTTGGAACTACCAATTACTTGCATTGCACGATCACTGGTAGAGGCAATTGACATGAAGTTTCTAGCCCAAGGAAAGGTATAAATTTTTCTAGGAAAATACCTTGCACAAGAAAGTTTTTGTGTGTTATGCAACAACTGCTTGCACCTTACAAAGACAACTCCAGTTAATTGCATATTGGATAAACGCATAAACCGCTTTATCCCATAAGATTCTGGATTCCCAAACCAAAGCCATTCACATGTGAAGAAAATAGTCCAGTTAATCATATAAACTGAATATTCGCACAGAAATGTTGTTTTATTTGTAGATTAATATCACTTGATCGCATATTTCACTTGAAAGAAAGATTAAGTGCACTGCTCAGATGAAAGCCACGGTGCCATTAATTTGACTGTCCTCATGGGGATAGTCAAAAAACGAAATTGCCATGTTTTGCCAAGGTGCTAAAATCAACACCGCAGGTTTAAACTCAAGCAGTGAATTTGTAGATTCACCTGAAGAGAAGGTAGCTTTGCTAACTAACTGGCTTTACAGAACAAACAAAAGAAGTACTAGTGTCAGTAAATTATTTTTGTTATGTTCATTGTCTAATCTCAAAGAAAACTATAAGACAGCTTTGAGACATAAATGTGTTAACAACTGCATTACTCAGTCATAAGCTAGCAGAAGAATCTTGACCACAAGTGTGGGAAACATTGAACAACTGACACAAACAATTATTACGTTGCACACACAGTGTGCAAATTAAAGATACCATGCAATGCACAGCCCTGCAATAAGTTTGCATAATTCCATTTCAATTGATGACCGTTACTCTGCTAAACACTGCAGGATTTCAGAATATGAAATATCATGAACAAGGGATTTTTAGAACACCTAGAAGCACTTTACATCCTACTAGAATCTATCATCTTATAGGTTCTATTTGAATAAGATGACAGCCTGACTGATGATGCGCAGTGTTACGTGAAATCGATTTCCTATTAAAAATTTGTGATTGATTGCTTGCTTCTTTCACCTGTGGAGTGAAGTTACTTGAATACAGATATGCACACATTTGAATCATCGCAAAAACATGAAAGCAGAGCCCAGTCGACTGATTCCTCAAAAGCCTATAGAAAACCTAGAGGTTTTATTTGCCCACTGTGTAATGTAGCAACTTAGCAAGCAGGGGGAGAGATGTATAACAAGGCGGTACGGTAAACTTGTGAATATTTGTCTGATACAGATAACCGCATATTCCAGTTAAATGCATAAAAAAGCTTCACAAATTGGTTATGTGATTAACCGGATTCATCTGAAAAAAATGTAGCCTAGGCCCAGGGTTGCTAGATAGAAAAAAAACTGTAGCCAAACTCAGTTCAAAACATAGCTAAGGAATGGTTGCATCTTTACCAAAAGATCAATTTTCTCACTGGAAATCAGTCGTTTACAGCTCTTTTATCATTTGCCTTACATTTTACCAGAAAACGTGTAAGTTTTCAACATTTTGCAAATATTTCTAAATATTCAGTTTCAACAGTTTGCAAACATATTTTATAAGTGTGAAAAACCATGCTTCTACTTTCGAAACTATCACACTTTCATTTGATGTCATGAATTTTCAAACCACCAGCAGGCTTAAAATTAGTGACCCTACATGTGAATGTGTAAGCAAATACGTGCAAATATACAGGGCGTACATAAAAATGACACTGGAGCACATTTTGACAGAATACCTTACAAAAAATGATACATCAGTATATTTCGCCGAATTGAAAAATTTGAAGCCAAATGCTTTCAAAAAACTCACCAAAGGGTCAAATCATTATAATCCAACAAGGGGTGTAACCCAATGTCACAAAAATGCCTCATTTTTTTTATATAAGGTGCACCCACATGTAAAATGGCC
>JGI24021J15306_10004473_pt1 | contig 16263 bp, 12 predicted proteins | sample Ectturendosymbi1_FD_15306 | JGI IMG/M metagenome (IMG submission 15306) | reverse complement strand
AAAACATTGAATTATATATATCTTGAGTATTTAGGAAGCTGTTGGAAGCTGTAAAAAAAAGTTGCAAAAGTTGCAAAAACTTGCCCTAGTCATCAGTAATATACTTGTTCCCAAGTTGTGTCAGACTTCTGAAGAAGTTAAAAAATATATTAAAGTGGTATAAAATGAAAGGTCTGTTTGTGATGAAAAATTTTGAAAAGTGTGAAAAATCCAAAACACGACTGTCCTGCTATTACTACTTTTGACTTTTAGCAAACGGTTTCGTTACGGGGCCATCCAAACTATTTGTAGACCGGTGTTAAAGCACGTTACTTACTCGTATCCAATACCGAAAACGTAAGCATTATCGGCTTCTGAAGGCGGCATCGTGCAACGGTGAGAAAAAAAGTTACTAAAATGCTATGGCAGATGGTGCTTTCGGATGAGATGCATTGGTGTGCACAGGGTGGTCACGCAGTCTTCTCGTCAGCAACTGCAGAACAAGCAAGTATTTGGCTGTAGCCTGTGCGCTTTCACGCGGATCCTACCAGATTCACCAGCCGGATGAATCCACAGATATCCCGCAGTACTACTGCCAGACATGACGCATGATTTTCGGCTGCCAATGGTCAGCTGAGCTGAATAGACTTCAACGCAGCAGGAAGTTCGCAGGCTCGAGACAGTGGCGGGACAGGTGCACTTGATAGTTGACATTGCAGGCTGTGTGGGATACGCCATACGCGCACTTTGCAAAAACATTTTTTAATTTTATGTTTGAGCTGGAACTTACACTGTTGCTGGTCCAGTTTAGATTATTCCACTTTCTTTTTCAACGTTATTTACTATTAGTAGGAATACCGCCAAGTGGTGTTAACTGCATATTTGAGACACTCCACCGGTGACTAAATTGGCGAAAGACTTTATTGTGAGTCAACTATTCAGCCAGCCCTAATATTGTGTCATAAATCACTACAAATTTAAGACCTTTGAAAGGGAAGAGTAAAAATGATGTGACAAAATGCAATAATTTGTATATGGGATAGAAGTTTGTCTTTACAAAGCACACCATCTATGATCTAAGAAAAACAAATAAGAAAGGGCGGAAAGCATGCTTATTATAACAGTACGTAACTAAATAACCCCCGCTTTGCTAAATATTTAAAACTGTGCTGTAATGTATCTGCGAACCTAGACCTAGATCCCCACTGAAATATTAACCATCTCATGATCATGATGTTAATTAAATGCCAGAAAATAAGTGTTTTAAAGGAAGGCTTGTGATAGAGGTGCCAGCCATAAATTTAACAACAGCAGGAAAGAAGTTTGGCCTTTTTCATTTTTCAACAATTTATTAGGCTACTGGGACTGGCAGAGAATTATCAGGTTATCTGTTAACCTTTTATTAAACGTTAAATTAATTTTGATTAAACAGCACACAAATGTCATTGTGCACACTGATGTATTATAAGGTAGTTATTATTTAACAGACTAAAAATGTGGTAACTGTACAAAACTAAATTTAATTTACTGCTCTTTCTGCTACAGTACTCATGTTGCTTTGTAGCAGCTGCTACTAAGTTAAATTTTAAACAATTACTGTTGTGTCTTTTTGTGGTGTATTGCTCATGACAATATGTGCTGATGTATGTTTAAGTTGCATATGTTGATATTTTTGATAAAGAAGTGATTTTACATCTATATTGTGGAACTACCAATGTACTGTATTTGGAATACCAACAAGTACCTAGGTGAACTAGTTGAACTATGTAACTTTCTGATTGTACTGGCCTTTTGATTTCATGTAAATGTTCTACGCCATTTAGCTGGTTTGGTTGATGCTGGCTTGGAGTTATTCAGCATGTGTTCAGTTGGCAGATTTGTAAGTTTAGCTGGGCCAGTAACATATGGAAGATCTTTAAGACATCTGAAATCGTTAAGATCTGCTAAAGGTGACAGATATTCAGGGCCTGCAAGATACGAAATCTTAAACATCTCCAAGGTCTCATTCAGCAATATTTATTAGACATCTTCATAAGCAGCATCTGCATCATAGACAAGAATCAATCAAGAAATCAATGCTTTGGATATTTACTGGCCAAAAGATTTTGCCACTAGGTGTTTAATACCAAGCATATCTCAAAAAGCAACCATATGATCACTTAGTCACTCACCAAAACTTAAATGTGTTATGTAGTTAAAACCCTGACAGTTTTTGGCAACAGCATTATGTCTTCCACCATGCATATCTTGCACACCCTGCATATTGGACAGACCACGTATCTTACATTACCTTTCACATATTTTGCAACAGGCATGTTTTGCAGGTTCTGTGTATCTTAAAAACCCTGGAAATTACAGCATGGTGCTGTAAAATATGCAGGGTTTTTAAGTGATCTCTGATGATGGTGATTTCTACTGCTCAGAAAGTAGAAGTGCCCCAGTAATATAATTATTTTTTCTAATTAAATACTTTTTCTTTGGTGTAGAAATTGGTGTTTGTGATTTAAAAATGTTAGTTACTTTCTAAATTAGGCATTCTAAAGTTACAAAATGTTTGGTGTATCAGAATGTTGTGGTGCCATGGCAATTTTCCACTGATGTGGTAGTGTGCATAGATTTTGCTAATTGGTTTGCAACTATTGTGCTAAATGTGAGTATACTATGGGTGTTTATCAATTCAGTGTTTATTTAAACATACATGCTGTATTTATTACAGGTTAGTCAGTTTTATATAGAAAAACTTGAAGCAAAGTGTGCTGGTGGTGGTATTTACAAGAAAATGTTGCTAAATTTTTAAATTACGCTTTCCACCAGCATTTAATGTATTAGGGATTATCACAGGATAAATTGACGATGTTCTCCTTCATGAAGAGTTATGTGGTAAGTTCCTGTTCTGATCCACTGCCAAAAGTGGCACTAAAATTACTGGTAACAGAGAATGTATGAACTTTTTTGAAAATGATAAATTTTCGGAGAAATTGAGTTGATGATATGTTCAGCTTAAATCTAATTGTGCTGAAGAATTAAATTGCTCTTGAAAATGTGTATCAAGAGTGTTCAGAGTAATTCTTAGAATTTAATTTTGGAAGAACTGTTTATGATGTGATGTTTCAAAAAATATTAACTTCTGCTTTTGCATTGCAGGTCCTGTATGTATGCCTTGCTTCTCTTCATACAGTTATGGTTGTCTCCAGTGATGACAATGACAAAGAAAGGATGAGACAGCGCAAGCCAAATATTGTTCTATTCATGTCTGATGATCAGGATATTATGTTAGGTGACTTGAATGTGTTCTATGCAAATTGATGATTTTAGGTTTTGAAGCTTACACTTAAAAAGAGCCTTCGGCATAATATTAGTGGCTCATTTTCTTTTTTTCCGGGTGCAGAGTTTGGTGTTTAAATTCCTTTCAAGGCCATTTTTACACATTTTCTAGCGGTTTCTAAGTTGAGTTAATCTTGTTTAGCCTTTTTAGGATTGTGGTTAGGTTTGTTGTTGTGTTTGTTTCAATGACAAACTTATTTATATACTCAATTAGGTGAAATTCTTTTCAGCAAAATCTGTTTCTTTTCATATGGTTACTTATGATTTTATGAGTATAAGCAATTACTACCACAGTAATATGCTTTTCAAGTGGTTTTGCATGGGATCATAGATATCATTTGAATAAGTATTCCTAATTTTGAAGTGACTGATTACATGGANTTTTCACACATTTATTGTCAGTTCTTATAAATCGATGTGAATGGGCAAGCTAACTTCCACATGCATCACCCTGAAGTGTGAAATAAACCTTGAGTAGAGACGCGTTTTAAAGGAAGATTCCGTTATCTGTAGGGCTCTTGTTTCATTTTGATGTATGATGCTCTCCGGGCTCACTCAGTCGTCACTAGGTTTGGGAGCTTTTAAACAATGCTGAAAGGCGCATCATTTCGTCAGTCAGTCTTTGTTCTATCGAAAATGGTCAAAGCGCTAAGCCTGTTGAATAAATGATGAGCGTATCAGTACAATGCCACACAACCGGATAAAACAAGATGTAATTCCGATGCTTTTATTGCATTCAGTTTCGGTGCATGAAATCGACTGCGATTTGTGTTCAGGGTCGATGGACGTGATGGAACGCACACGTGAGCGGGTGATTGATAAAGGTGCTTCGTTCAACAACGCCTTCGCGACCTCGCCAATATGCTGCCCATCCCGCAGCTCATTTTTAACTGGTCAGATTTCTCGTTTTTCACCAACTTGCACTGCTACAAGCGATAGAAACATTTCACTCGTACATTCAAACGTTGCGTGGTTAATATCCGCAAGCTTATTGGCCGCGTTGGGTTTTGCCTGACCGGCTGGGACAAACTATCTATTGCTGTTTCAGTGAATGTTTGTATTTTCTTTTTATTTAAACCCTTACGTCGCGGATCAAACGCCAGACTTCCTGTTGTCATCGTTCTCACCGTTTCGAAGCTCTGGCTTCATTGTCTGAAATCCTGGAGGTCATACTAGGACGACTGCGCGGTGGTCATACATTTGCGCCGATCGTGGATATGATGTAGTCGGTGGATATTTTGTGTTTCAATCGTGATGAAGTTCCGAAAGCGTTTCGCGGACAGTGCGTAAAAGCAATTATTTTTGTAGGACTTTACTCGCACAATCATCACGTATTAACAAACAACGACAACTGCTCCTCTTTGGCGTGGCAGAGAAAATACGAGACGAGAACGTTTGCCACCTATCTCAACGAGTCTGGATATGCTACTGGTATTTTTGTAGCGCGTTTTTCTTTATCACTTTTGCTTTTCAGAGCAACCGCTAAGTTTTTGAGAAGTTGACTTTGTCGCAGTTCGCCTTTTATGGTATGCCGTGTATATCTCGCGCGCGATTTGCACGCGCGACCGCGCTGAAATCAATCCTCGTTTCGGATGCTGACAACACTCGGCAGCAAGCCTGTCTTGTTCTCGGCCCTACCTCTGACTTACAAATCTCCAACTGACGAATGCTCGAACGACATAATTGACTTAAGTTTGTCAGGTTGTGAAGCGCCACGCCCAGCTTTGACCGCGGCGCTGCGCCGACCAACAACACGAGACGTTACGGTGTTGTTTTTATCCGAAACTGCACATAATTGCAAGCTTGGTTTTGCAGTCGGCGAACTACACCCGCGAGCGCAACAATGAGAATCGCATTAAAGTTTCAAAACCGAGCAGAGTTTTATTTTAGCTTTGCGTTATAAGTGAAATCAAATTTGTTTAAGGAGCCGCTCAATTTCACCGCTGGAGCTTTTCAATTTTAAACTAATGCACTGTTAAGTTAAATTTCAATTGTGTGCTTGTATTAAAAGATATGTTTTCTTTTCTGACCGTGTACGTTGCTTTTTTCGGCACTTCAGCAATGAGATATGTGCTGCTTAGCCAGTGCATTGCTGCGACTCTACAAACTGCATCACCTTGTTTGAGAAGTTTCTAAACAGCGAAAAATTTTGTTCCACTTTCGGAATCTTGTAAAACGCCTTCCGGAATCTGGTGGTTTCTCATCCGATTTATCGGCAGGCACTTCAAACAGAATTTATGTCGCTCCCGTAATTTGGCACGATCAACAATTTTTGCCTAATCGTCGAAATAAAAAATGATAATCCGTCAAGCAAGATGATATCGGTGGTGTTTCATGTGAGATGAAGTGCTGCAAGCGCCGTGTGTCTTGAGCATTCAATCTGATCTGGAGGATACTTTCAGGTTACTTCGGAAAATACTTAAACGAATACAGAGGAAATCACGTTCCGCCTGGGTGGCAGTATTGGATGGGTCTCGTGAAAAACACGAGGTATTACAACTATACCCTACGTCATAACGACCGCAAGGAGCACCACCGGGATAGCTACCAAGATGTAAGAAGATTGGTTTGCAGCAAACCTATTTTCTCCACCCTTTGAAAAGTTTTTAAGTTTCAATCTTGCAGTTTCAGTATACCGTTGTTACTCGTTTTAATGCAGTGGTCCTTAAAGTTTTAACGTTTCAATACCCCTAAGCCAAGTTTTCGCCAATCTGGATACCCCCTTTCAACAAAGTCAACGGTGACAAGACAACGTTAATCTGCATGGAAACGAGTCCGAGTTCTTAGAGAATGAGGGCTTGAGTCCGGATTTGGACTTCACTTCCCAACACTGTGGAATACCCCCAACATCTGATCTCAATACTCCCTGGGAGTATTAAGCACCACTTTTAGAATCCCCGTTTTAATGGTATTGCTCAACTGTCTGGCTGGTATGTCGATTATCGTACAAATGGCCATCTCATGGCAACGGCAACTTCAAGCAAAGCTGTTTTCTGTGCCGTTTCTATTTGTGCGTGCCTCTTGTGTCCGAGCGAATGGTTTCATTGCTTTCGAGGGCATTTCACAAGGCGCCGACAACTTGTTCGTGTTTCACTGATTAGGAGATAAGAGGCACGTCGCTCAAGCGCATGGGGCGAGAATTTGCGTATTTTGATCTCGCGGCGAAGCCGCTTTGAACCAGCGCGCATGGTCTTGAGTGTGTTGCCGCCTTTGACCTGCACAGTGTTGCGAATGCAGCCTGTGGGTCGCGCGCGCTGAGTAAACAGTCGTTCTGCGCGGCGATCGTCGAGAGGGTTCTTTCCCGTCGATAAAAATTGATGACACGTTGTAGCTCGAACTCGAATCTGATATAAAACGCCGAAGACTGTTTTTCGCACTCCGCTGAGCACGAAGCTGAGGTTTTCCGTTTCGCACAACAAAGCTCGTGAGACTGTGCGCTGTCTTAGCTTTCATCGCCCGACAATGACAAGTTTTTGGAAGAAAAGCGACATATTTCAGTTCAAAGAAAGCCTAAGATGCTGTGAATCATTGGCACGTTCGGCTGGCGTAGTTGACATGTCGCAGATTTGTTTATCGGTAAGATGCAGGGACGAATGCGCTGACGGAAGACAGGGGAATCGAGGTAATCGTGAGATTTGCCGATAGATCAAAGATCGCTCTTTTGCTTCAAAGCGTTTCCATGATTGGTCAGCCGTGAGTTTCGCGGCTTTTGAAAAATGCAATTCAACAAATTTTGTGCCTGTGCACTGCACCGGTTAGCGCATTCGAGTTGCTTGTTGATGCAAAAGCATCAACAGAACACTTGTCCGTTTTAGCTGAGTTGGCACAGTAAACCAGAGAGATGCTTAAAATGTAATTATGGTAATGGATTAAAATGCCAAAGTGTGTAATGACGTAACGGTGTCATGTCGCATTGATACTATTGCATTTCAGAAAAAGATGTCCTGGATGATCTTTTTTTAGTCTCCAGTTTATTTTAAGTAATAAACGACTGCAGACGTACAGATCTACTTGGAATGGTTGCGTCCTAGCTTTTCCGCACACCTCCGTGCTGACGTATCGTTTTGGTGCGTGGAAAAAGCAATCCTGGTGCTCAGCTATTACTGGCAGAGAGATCTTGCTCTGCGCACAGAAAGCAAATTTTCAAATGCGAACCTATAGCTCATCACATGGTCACATGCATCACGGCACCGGTGGGAATCAACGACGCTTAATGAACTTGTTAAAATATGCGGGCTAATGCATTCGTTCAAGAACTGTTGAGAGTCACTGAATGATGTGAAAAACAGCTGCAAGCATGTTTGTTGCCATGCTGTCTTTTAGACTTCGTAATGTGACTCGTCACCACGACGCCCCTCACCAATATTTCCAGGCTCCACACGAAAAAGGTGCTTGATATATTTTTTGCTCTGAACGTTTTTGGCCTGTTCAAGACGATGACATTTATCCTATACAAGTGATACTTGGCCAAAAACGACACATTTCGACTCATCAAACCTGGATACAGCAGACGGTCAAATTTTGTGTAATTTTTCGCAGGACTATCTCACGGATTTGGTGGTGAACAGAAGCATGGATTACTTCCGAAAAGCTAAGCAGGACAATCCCGAGCAGCCAATCCTCACCTTCCTCAGCTTTCCCGCACCCCATGGTCCCGAAGCTGGCGCCCCGCAATATCAACATCTTTATGGGAACGTATCCTCCCACATGTGCGTCGTTTCGATCGCGATATGCGCGCCAAACTCGAATGACAGTACTGTCGCTTTATATTATCGTATTACTAAGGCTATGAAGTGCTGAATGTTGTTTCTGACAGTCAGAACGAGCCAGTATTCGAAGCGAGCTTTTTTGTAAAAGGCGGTAAATGCAGATTTGACTGCAGCGAATCGTAACAATGAGACCCTTGAAATAATAATTTAATCGGACAAAAGTAAAAGCTTGTGGTTTGCGCCTTATAGAATATTTCGATTCTAAGGTTCAAAATAGTCTGATAGAATGTTGGTCCAGTTCTTTTTCTGATTCAGCAGTTTTTATTGTGATGTCACAAAACGTGTTTAAGAAACCTCAGGTGGCCGTCAGCGCTGCGTTGTGCTGTCTGTGTCACAGAGCCGAAAACCCTTAAAACATTTGCAAAAGAAAAATAATAAAACTCACTACTGTTTATTTGCTGAAGCAGAACACCGAGCTACAACTACGTGCCGAACCCGGACAAGCACTGGATCATGCAGCTAGCGAAGGACCCAATGGAGGAAACGCAGCACCGTTTCTCGGTGATGCTGCAGCAGAAAAGGTTGCAGTCTCTTCGGTCCGTCGACGACGCGGTCGAAAAAGTAAATATTTTCAGTGTTCTCGGCTGCGCGCTCTTTTCCGCTTTGCCGGTAATGCCACCTTGTCACCGGTGGGAGATCGTAGACCGTGAAAAGGAAACTCTTTGTCACTTCTGAGTATTTTCAAAACAGGTGGCAGTGCTGTGCGATACGCTGCGTGCAACCGGGATTCAAATTTTCTTTTTTTTTAATGAACGGGGTGCGCGAAGCGATCCGCTGTTTTGAGCGGGACGAAGAGACAAGTCTTACCAGGAGCGTGCGTTGCTTTCGTGCTCTTTAATTGAAGATTTTCAGCTTTCAAGCTCTGTTCGTTCAAAAGTGATTGCGTTAAGGCTCGAAACTAATCAATTTGTCTGTCAAAGACGGTAAGCGATACTTTGAAAGCGCATCCGCTCCGCCGCACCGCACTGGGGAGAGGGGGCGCTAACAAGTCGTTCCTGCCGCCCGTAGTCCGGCAGCGGACCTGGCAAAACAATTAGCTAATTTTTCCCATCTGTAAGCTTTTGTTCACCGAGAGCGAGGATCGCGCACTAATCGCCATGGCGTTGCGAAAATAGCACAGAGTTTGGGTTTGACGCAAGTTGCGGTCTACCGCGCGTATTAGGGCAACACTCACAAAGCACTTGTAAACCTGCGACGATTTTAAATCCACTTCCCTTTTCTTTGTGTCGCGAGCAGGATCTTCGGTGATCCTTGCTGCGCAAGAGAGACTTGCAGATAAAAACGACTGATAAACTTTTATACGTCATTCTGACTATACGCAAAGAGCTTTCGAAAAACGCAGGTTTTTGGTCTGAAGTATTGGACCGGAATCCGTTTTTGTGGCCGCGTATCACAAGCTTAAGTCAGTGTTTGGGGGATAAAATTGACAGACCTATTCCCTGAAATGGCTAGCGATTCGAAAAGCCTCCCTCGGTCTTCATGTGATCTTGCGATGAACTGAGTACGTTCGCTTGTGCTACAAAAGAAAACAAACTAGGCAAGCACCTGCCTTGAGAGTAGAAAGTTTTGGGGTATTGTTAATAGTGCAAATCCACCACATCAACGCACAAGTGGTCAAGCGGCTGATGGACACTTAGGCAAGGTGGTCGACCATGGACATCGGAAGGATTTTTTCCAGAGGGGAGGGGCAATAATGGATTTTTCCAGATGATTGCCAAAAGCATTTTTCCAGGGGGTGCCAACAGTGATGAAATTTCATTTCACCAATCCGAAACTGAGAGAAAAAACATGTATCTACTGAAACGTTAATAGGAAAATATCAACTTTCAAAATCCAGGGGGGCGAAGCCTCTCCTGCACCCACCTTCCGACGCCCATGTTGTTGGTTCAGTCATTGCATTGCATCCTCTGCGCGACCGAACGTGTTTGCAAAGTTTAATTTCATTCCTTGGTTACTGTTGGCGAAATTGCGGAAACTGACTCATGACCTTGCGCATCTGTTGAGTATCATGCGCATCCGTTGAGTATCATGCGCATTCGTTGAACACCTTGCGAATACGTTGAAGAAGTGCGTTGAGTGACGACGACTGATGTTCCAGGCGAAGTGAAGAAAATGTTTCTCGCACTAAATCGCTTTCAGCGAAACAAGCCGATGTATTTTCTTTACGAGTTTAGTTCGTCGCCATGTTAGACGAAATGGGCGAGCTGGACAATACCTACGTCTTGTACACGTCAGACCACGGATTCCACATCGGCCAGTTCGGGTTGGCGAAAGGCAAGAGCATGCCGTACGATTTCGACATTCGCGTGCCCCTGTACCTCCGTGGTCCGGACATTCCCGCTGGCTTGCAGTAAGTCACGCGCGATTTCTTTTTCGATTGCGGGCAGAAAAGCAAACGTGTTTGGAGATGTAGGCATGACCTGATTTTACGTTACGAGACCAAGCGCTGGACCCGCATTGTTCAACTGCAGTCTGTTTGAATAATCACAGGATCGTGGGTTTTTCGGAGGTTTGGTGACTCTTCAGAGAAAATAGATGGTGGAATGTAAGTCGTAAAAACTACTCCATTGCTTTTCACGAGCGTTTTAACTTCGTTATTTTTAACTTTATGTCGGTGCGCCACACCTACACGCCCGTTAAAACTGCTGTCCAGCGTTTCACAGACCGAACTTCGATTATAATCCAACTGTTTTGGGTTTCTCCTGTCAAACATTTGTTCGCGCAACGTTGCACCCATTGACAGGACTTGCCCGAAAGTCGCTTGCTGATTCTTTGAGTGCATTGTTCCGAATTTATCACGTGTGTCCATATGAACATGCTAGCGTTTCGTTGTCCGAACGTTCAAGCTTGTTGCTCTCACCCATCCATCCACTCAAGCCGGGAAAAAATCGCCGCGATCGCGTGGGAACACGTTTGCACGCTGCCTCAATGTGTGGCTTGCTGTGTTTCCGCAGCTGAGCTTGATTGATGTGTACGTCGAGTGACAGATCGCCGGGCGTTGGCGTGTTGGCCACTGCCGCGACCTTCACCCCACCGGTTTTGGCCTCTGGTCCAGATGCAAGCGCAACCGTTAAATCCCCCGCTATCATCACTAAGAGACGAGGAACCTGGTCGCTTTTTGAATGACGACTTTAAACACGCCTTTGAAAAGCGCTTGTCTTTCGCCATCTGCGAAATAGCTTTAGGCACGCTGTGAAAAGACCTTGACACTTGCAGGATGAACGAGATCGTTCTGAATATAGACATCGCTCCGACAATACTGGGCTTGGCAGGGATCGACGCTCCTCCAGGAATGGACGGACGAAATTTCTTGCCGTTACTCAGAAGGTGAGAAAGTCCGGCTCTGACCTGCTTCATACCGAGCTTTGACGCGAAACCCAACGTCCGCCGTAAAAACCTCTATTTCCTTTGTGACGTCCGATTTGGTAGTTGGGGTTGACTCGTGGTGGTGTGAGTTTCGTTAATCTTTATCGACGTTTAGAAAGTCTTGCGACGCGTACACGTTGGTCCGGAACGGAACTGCTTTGCGACGAGTTTCGTGTGAAACAGAACAAAGCCAAACACGACTTCAGCAGCTTCATTATTTTCTACCAGCGCAGAAGTGTCTCCATTAATTACAGTACGTCCTAAATGCCGAGAACGAAAGTATTTCCTCTCAAAACGGTCAAAAACGCCGCGGCGTTCCAACGCAACCTGATTATTACAAGTAATTTCCTTGCCGTTCCAGTCATTACTCATGTTCGCGCGCGCATTACACAGCTGAGTTTTTTCGCGGTTTATGACGCCTACCTGGATTTTAATGGTGTTTGAAACGGACCATGCTTGAGCCCTGGTAGAGCTTTCTCTGCCCAGTATTTACAGTAGGCCTCCATGTTTACGGCGCGTACTTTTTTGCGTGTAGGTGTCATAAGTGATTGCCAGGTGCATTTCTCGATAATAGCTACTTCATCTCGTCGCACTTCCCTCGGGTAGCATGCGGTGATCTGTTGGTCGATAAAACCAGACTTTCTTTTTTTCTGAGATCTCGCGAGCGTTCACGTCATATTTGTCGAGCTGGAGCGGACTCACGACATTTTGCTGCTCTCTTGTTTATAAAGCATCGATTTTCACGACATACTGAAGTGTACGGTGGTTACCTCGTAACTAAGTAGCCTGTGTTACTGCCGTTTACTTCTCCACCAGGCGACATTGCTCTCCCTATAAAATCTTTCCTGGCGCCGCTATCTGATATATTGCGCGCTATAAGAAATCCCAAGTTCTGGGTATGACGCTGACCTGCAACCCGCGGTGGGCTANTATTCAGGAGTTCTGCAGTTTTAAGGAAACTGGAGTTTCCTTTGATCATCATTATTTCCAGGTCCACTCTGGCCAGTGATGGTGACACTTAAAAGCATTTCAGCTATAATAGCTAATATATGCATCACATTGTATCTTTTTCAATGGGTGAAGATCGAGCACTTCAACCACGAAAACCAATCTGTCTGGGTACTGGGGAACTGAAAGACAGGTGGGGCATATTTTTACACATGGCAGCCCCTGCATCTGAACGTGGACTCAACGCCTCTCCTTGGTAGTCTCAATGAGATGCGAAGAGCTGGCTACTGATTGCTGTGCAACTCAGTTACCCCAACGCTTGCCCAGTCTACGTTTAGGTTTCTTTCGCAACGACCATCCTCTCTCGCAGAGCTTCTGTCACACGCATAAGAAATCGCGTAAGACTAAAAATGCGTAAAAAAACGTGAAATCGATTTCCTGTTAAAACAATTTTCTGATTGATTCGACTGCGAACCTTTGTGGAGACTTATTGCGGGAACGTGCATTGTGCATGTGCGTATCATCGCAAAGTTATGAAAGCAGATCGCGGCAGGCAGATTTCTCACAAGCTAACAGTAAACATAGAGCTTCCAATTGTCCATAACAAGTGCCGTTGTTGGCACCGCGACACTACCAGAAGCCGTACGTAATGTGTCTCGATCTTTAAAATCGTGTGCGTTTGGCTTTCAGGCGATCGACGCTTAGTAATCGCGCCCAGATGTTGTTCGTGTGATTAGCATCGACGGTCACCCGTTAATACTATGTGAAAAGGCAAGCATATATAACCTAGAAGCATTGTTTCCTCTAACGTGCGCAAATGCGCAGTGCCACTAAACTATTTGCGCAGTGAAATCTCACTCTCACGCACTTGAGACATTCCAAAACATTGGGATAACACAAAAACAAAGACAACCTATTTGAATTAGATGTGTACTTTGTAGGTTTTTGGATAAGATTTTATATTTATTCTAATAATTCACTAAGTTTGTAATTAATTTAGAACTCTGCCCAATCAGACTTACCATGTTCATTGCTCACAAAAGCAAACGTTAGCTCAGTGTAAAATTTTCTTAAGAAGGAACAGTGCTTAGATTTAGAAGATTGCTCGCACTACAGGCCACCAGAGTGCAAACTGTTTTTGGAAGCTTCTCTGTTGAAATGAAATGTAAAAAAGGGCTGAGTCTTTCTTCGAAATAATGAAGTCTGCTGGATAAACGCCGTAAGTTTGCACGTTTTAGGTTTATCATTTCACCAGCGCAGTTTTTCCAGAATATCTAAGCAGAAGATAACGAGTTGCGCGATCAGTGTTATTAAAGCTTTCATTGTGAACCAGTGCCAACCTTGCGCGATGGTAACGTTCATTGAGAAGACCACCGTCGTTTAGCTGCGCGACCGAAACGCGGAAATGTCAGTCGTGTCTTCAATTTTTATAGGGCATGACCGTTCAGAACGAGGTAGCTCGTAAATCGCTCTGACGGAAAGGCTGTCCTGTTTCACGGGTGCGAGGGTTCCTTTTCCTTGCGCGAAACCACTTGACGAAGACGTTGATTAACGAGCAAGTCACAAGCGGTTGTGTGATTGCGGATATTGTTTGACTTAATTGACCGCTTTGTCTTATCATGGACTCAGCCGTGCTGTAATACAGAAGCGCTGGGGAGTGCTGTATCTTGTTGCGGCACGGCCTCGATGTGTTGAAATGTGACGATGCGTATTTCAACCGATACTTGCGTTTAGTTCCCATTTGCTTAAGTGTCTTGGCTTTCTGAGATTGCGGTTTTTAACGAAGTACCGCTAGACGTAAAGTTTAGAAGATAAATACACCGAAAAAATCATCCAAAAATCAAGAAAAACAAGAAAAACAAAACAGCTGAACGCTGATTTTAAGGATTGTTCAACATGGTGTCAATGCTAAATGACGATTTCTTCCTTCCCCTACCCACTTGTGTTGAATGTGATTTGAATTGATTCGAAATTTTGCACTTCTTNAGACATTCTATGCGCAAGTTATTTTGAACATAACCACAGCAACGTCGCCCTTCACAAGAATGAGAAAAAAAGGAAATCATTTGTGTTCAGCGTGCAGACAGCTGGAATTGAATGCTGCGCGCTGTTTACCGAAAGCATCAGTCAATGGTCGGCCTGCCGTGGCGTCCTCCGACCGCACGTAACAGCATCGCACGATGTCATCTTTGCCAGCACGCCCGTGCAGCTTTTCATATCGAGACGTGTACAGCAAAAGTGTCTCCGCTTTGCAGGCAGGACACAGGCGGTCCACCTTGGCGAGACAGCTTCTTGGTCGAGCGTGGGAAAATTCCGTTCAGTCGAGTTCACCTCGCCCGGCCATCTCTTCCGTCCAAACAGGAGAAAATTAATCAGGTGCGTGTGTTTTGCGAAGTCGTGATGTTTCGTCGCCCGTATTGTGGCAACAGCGCGACTTCGCGCGCTCTCGCAAGCGAAAGGCGTCGGCAGTAAGCCGGGATCGTAACTTTCGCCATCGGTTTCGTAAAAACCGATGCGGACCGCTGAGCATGTGACGTGGTCGTCGGTCCTGTCAGCGACGATCGGCGAAAGAGCGGAGAACGAACAGCAGCGCAATTAAGCAGCTTTCGGGGGGTGCCGTACGCCTGAACTTTGACCTGCGCCGTCGCTTTTTTGATGGATCAATCAAGTAAACCAAGTCTACGCTTTTGAACGACTTGAACCGACGCTTGTTTCGCATTCGTCAGAGATGAGCCAGGCCCGGGATGGCGATGCGCTGATCAGACTTTTCCGATTGATTACGCTTCAAACTGTCCCTCTTATATGTCACTGTTTATCGACAGAGCGCAACGCGATACAGCTTTAGGTTTACCCGGTGGTTTTNAAAAGGGAATTCGAACTTTTAACGTTCTTTTGCCACTGACGATGTTCAAAGCCCCCCATGTTTGCGTAACTCGACACTAACGCTTGACAGCAGCGCCGGTGTCGACTTTGGATTTAATCGCAGGCGCTGGAAATTTATTGTCAATTAGTGTCGGTCTTCGTGGGTGAAAAGCTTTTCTGTCAGAAACGTTGGTCGCCTCGCACGCGTTTCTAAGGAAACGGACGCGGTTTTTCTGTTGGCCGTTCGGGCCACAGAGAGCACGTGTTGCGCTTATCTTACAAGGTTCCAGCAAAAATTGGAAATACGAAAAGCTTTCGAGTTCGGACGGGTTCGCCGTCGCTGCCTACATCCTATAGAGAGCAGAGGTGCGATCTTCCGTTTTGCAACACAGGTAGACTCGGTGCAGACCGCGGCAAGGCTCAGAATTGCGCTGAAAGTTTTCTTATGAAGTCGATTGAAGCATCATCGAAGAAAAGTAACCGACCCACTAGAGATGTGGCTTCACTGAGTGTTCCAAAACAAACGTTCGTGACTGAATGGTCATATTTTTCTACCCAACCATCTGCTCGTTGTTTTTAATCTCCGTTGCACAGTAAACTAGTAGTCTTTGAATGACCCAGCACTCGTGCCTGTATCTGCTAAAATACATTGAATCACCAGTCGCAGATTGATCAATTTTTAGCCAGTTTGAATTGTGACGTAGCGAACTTTTCTTAAAACAAGCGTTTCAGAATGATTGCCATGCTGCCACAGTGTCCTGCTTGTGTACGTTACGTCGCAACCATTATTGTGACATCTGCACAGGAAATCAGTCTTCGCCGCCCAACTGTCACGTTGCTTTCAAAACCATTGATTTTTGCTGGAATTGAGGCACAGTCCGGCAGAAACGAGACTGTTGACAGATAAACAGTTTCGTCAACAGTAGTTGTCAGCGTTAGGCGAAAAACGCAGCGCGCCCATTTAATCTCACGTCGAACGAATATGTGTGAACGAACGAACAGGCGTGAATGGACG
>JGI24021J15306_10004470_pt1 | contig 16270 bp, 9 predicted proteins | sample Ectturendosymbi1_FD_15306 | JGI IMG/M metagenome (IMG submission 15306) | reverse complement strand
GTTATGTTTGTTTTATGTACATTGACAAATAACAGTAAATGTTAAATTGCTGATAAAAAGAAGCTAATCTTTGTGTAGAACAGACGTAGCCAAGGGGGCCTTTGGTCACCATATCTCATTTTCATACTTTGCCGCCGCCCATTTTGCTACGTTTGCAAAAAGATCAAAAGGTCACGCCACGGTTGAGTGAACATGATGATGTCATAATCGAAACCGAAACATGTTTGGCTACTTATCTTTCATTTTGGCTCCATTCAGAACACTGGCTATTTTCGGTCAAAAAAATCTGGCAACCCTGCTTCACAGGCGAAACGGCTGAAAGTTCGAAACATATCGAAGACTTGGGGTGTTTCATAGGAAAGCGGCGAACCCTTCCGATTAAATACGATGTGAAAGGTTGCAGTGAACAAGTAGTATCTGTTTTGTCACAAAAGCCCCAAGATGCAGGTGACGGCAAGTTGGTCCGCATAAAAATCGACAACGTTCTCGCGCGAAATGTAGGAATGCGTCGGAAGAGCGAGATGGCATTCCAGCGAACACAGGTTCGCTTGCACTCACCAGTCCTTGGAAAATTTGCGAATCCAGCTAAGGTGATGTACGACAATAGATTTCTTAGATGAAACACACACACACAAAAAAAAAAACGATAGAAGTAAATCATAGCATGGAATAATCTTGGGTCGCAACAAAATACTTGAAATTTATGTTACGAACAAGTGTAAAAAATAGGTAAATCCCCGCCATTTCTGCCTGTATAAAAACGTCTACATCCGAAATTTCACCAGCTTACGGCGGTANAAGCGGTTTTCCGTTAACTTCAGAAACNGCACCGTTTTGCTGAGAGGCAATAACTATATTGGCAACAAGATCTCGCATTTTCCTAAACCAAAGAACAAAAGCTTACCGCCAAAAGCACCCAGTCTGTCAAGCCCATTTAGCATAGCATTTGGTGACAGGCCAGAGTGGCTCGCCGGCTGGCCATCACTGGCAAACGATTGACTGACGCGAGGAGCTTTTTCGGCTGAAGAGTACGTGGTTGGTAGAGATTCGTCTTTCCTATTGCCATCTCTCGGTGACATGGGGGATAGCGAACGCCTGAAAACGCCGGTAAAATCCTTTTAAGAACGCAAACGGGAACCTTCCAAGGTAAGAAAATGTCAAATCGCAGAAAATATACGAAAAAAAACAGATTTAAAAATGACACGAGCAGGGAGCAACCCATTAACAAGGTTAACTGGAAAATGAAGAGAACATCGGTGCCAAGCATGCTTCTACCTGACACGACNGGGGGACAGGTCAAAGCTTTGCGGAAGGTTTCGAGGCGGGCACGTGATCGCTTGTGTGGCCGAAGGAGAGAAACGATTATGGCGCTTTTCGATTCCACTGTGCGATGACGACGAGATGCCCATTTTGTTGTTTGACAAAAAACTGTTGGTGAACGATTGCAGTTTTTCGCAAGACGACTCCATCTTTCTGGCCCCTTCGTCGCTACGATCGGGCGATTCAAGCGGCAAGGTGCTTTCACATTCAGCGCCGGCACAACACGTCACCACAGCAAGATCATCGGCGGAAGGGTTCTCGTCGTCGTCAGCTTGCTTGCGGATTTTCGCGCTGTTCTCTTCGTCTTCGCTGCCAGAAACTTTTGCGGGCACGTTAGCACTTTTTTCGTCACTACTCGACCCACCTGCTGCTGCAAAACAAAAGCCCAGGCTATACTCAACGGGACAAAAAAAGAAACCAGCAGTTTGGCTGCGCAGCCAAAATTACAATCGGCTTTGTAAGGAAAAAATTTGTAGACAACTTATGTCGTGACATTCACTTTTGAACCAACGACTGAAGGAAGGTTGTTCGTTGTTATTGCACAAAAAGTTGAATGGCTGAGAAAAAGGGTAAAACATCGCGATGGGCACATAATAAACAATGAAAGAATCGCGATGCGCATCTTCAAGTCAATACTTATGTTTCAACGCTTGTCGTAAGACGCCGTTTTGCGTGGTACGAGTAACTCCGGACAAACTGCGGCGATATTGGAAAATATTAGTGTTTCGTTTCTTGTTTCGTATAGCTAATCCATCACAGTAATTTTGCTGCAACGATCCGCGAAGCATTAAATCACTTAATGCGATTCGGCAACATTATTGTGTGCAATGAGATGGCAAGGCCGACTGTCACTTGCGTGCAGCATTGAAACAAGCGAGGGATACGCCAAGCATGCTGCCATGCCGAACGTCACGATAAAATACTCGATAGGCCTCACTGACACGAGCGAGTACGTTTTGAACCATGGAAAACAACAGTTGTTGGTACTGATTCAGACGATACATAAAATTGTTTGCCTAAGCCTCCAGCAGCTTTGCCTGAAGCAGATGCCCTGTATCATAGGCGTAGCCATGGGGACGAGGAGGCCATGACCCTCCCCAAATTTTTAGCCCATCTTGTCGTTTTGTGCTTTAAGAGGCGGTGTCCCAAACAAAATACTTTTGCTCGCTTAAAGTCAAAATATTTGGCTCTTCCCAAAGTTTCGGGCTGGCCATGCTACTGCCCTGCATCGCAAGCGGGATCGTCGTCTCATCTGGCGAAGCAAAGAAAAAGACGTGAATCCAACAACACAGCTCCACTGCAGCCACACAACTGCCTTTTGTTTCCATCTGCACACACTGCTCACGTCGGATATTTCCAGTTAATCTGATCGCGAGTGATTTATGAAAACCGAAAGCAAGTCGATTACGTTTAACACCGACAACGTCGACACGTCGTCCAACATCATGTGACGCAGCCTTATCCAATCACTGCGCTGTCATCCGGGTTACAGCGAAAGGGATCCAGCGATCAGTCATGAATATTTTATCAACGACACGAAGGAGACAATCCACCGCAACATGCTTCAACATCTGCTGTCGCTCCCTGCAAAATGATTAGCGCCCGACGACGAACATGATGAGTGGTCATTCCACCGCTTTGCGACGGCGACACGAACGGGCTTCACCTTTCGAGCACCTCTCACGGCGGATCTACTGCGCGCACGACAATCTGCGCGGGTCCACAGACTGACAACCGCACGAAAAGCCACTAGACCCGCTTACCACAGCGCCGCTTTCAAACTGGTGAAAAGGACTCGACCTCCGCGTGACCACCTGGCGGCGAGGTCCAAAACAACAAGCCCACTTCATTTCCCGTGTTTGATGGGAACCTTTCCACTGAACCGCGCCTTCGGGCTCGGCCACTCGTGTGGCAGGACTGCAGCACCGACACAGCAGCCAAACGTATTCTTCACGGTCGAGGACGGGTTACGCTGAACAGTACCATTCAAGAGCGAACGACTTGTTAACCGTGTTTTCGTTCTGAGAGCTTAAAACCGCATTATTGTTGAAAAAACACTTTGTCTTTATGTTACGTACTACAAGACGGTAGATATGGGATTTCAAAAAAGTTGGCTGTCAGCCTTTCAGTTTCGTGCAACACAGCCGCAAATCGATTACAAACAGTGCCGCTCCATCATATCGCAACCGACATGATTGATTTTGTTTGAATTGCGCAAAACGACCCAGAAACTGCCAGGGCGTAGAAATCGCACCTGTTTCTGCTGCACACGGCATCTGCCACCGACCACACTGCAACAACTGCTTACTGGCACTAATACGTATCAGTCGATAAAACAATTCACTCCGCAACTTACTTGAACAGCGGGCAAACGCTTTCTTGTAAAATGGACGCAAATTACTTGATCACATCTGCAGATGTGGCGCAAAACAGCTCACAAAGGCTGAAAGCACATCTTGCATGAGGTCAAGTATAACTGCTTACTCAGGGGGAAAATGAACAGAAGAAAAACTCAAGACTTAAAATAAGCTTTATCGAAACAAGGAGAAGCACTTAAAGCGGAGATTTGAAACAACATCTATTTTCAATCAAGAAGCGTCAGGAAAAAGCACTTCTAACCATTTCAGACCGCTACATGCGCTCTAAGAATAACGTGCATGACTGATTTCTATAGATTACGACAGGCGGGAATAATGTAGGTTGATCGCTCGGGCGCATGCGAGATGCGGAGAATCAGGAACGACGAAAGCGAAAAACCTTCGATTGCTTTCACTCCGCAATACCGCACATGTGCAGTAAACTACGGAAAGAAGTACCGTGGTTATGTCAATAACGGCACGTCCACGCAATGCCTCAAGCATTTCTACGCCAATACATCGAACTATAACAAACGAAGTGATTTAACCGTTACCGAAGATACTGTATGCTGTTAGCCTTGCAACTACGAAGTCAAGGGAAGGAAGTCCAACTTCGACCCTGCAATATTCCACGAAGTAGTGGTAAAACACGTGCGCCTGGTGGTTTATCACGATCAAGTTTGCAGCTAAGTGCCTCCTTTAAAACGCGTTTTCGGCGCATAATTTTCAATAGAAAATGTTTAATCAAAATATTTTAGCGATAGCGTTATTTATTTGACGCCTAAAGAAAATTGAATCGTGCGGACAGCAAACAGAATTAACGTGTTTCGTTTCTATTTCAACACGAGTTTATTTTGCATGATAGGAGTATTATTCTTCTCGAAACCATGGTCTGTTGAAACATGGTTCACTCATTTACGCGTTAACCAAACCTAGTTCTATCAGCTACGCGTTAACTAAGCCATGCCTCCTAAAATCTATGCATAACTCAAGTGACACCGATAAATAATAAAAACGAAACACAACGCAATCAACAAACGACGGGCTTCTGTTGTTTGATGGGTCACGAGAATACAGTCAATTCATAACTTAGTTTGCGCTCAAAAACAAAGTTCATTTCCGGAAAACGTCGGGCGCTGCAATTTCGAAACCATTCTTCCATGTACCAGTCTCACAGTTAAGCCGGTTTTACTTTTCACCGACACGGATTGACCGCGTCTTAAGTTTTTCAATTTTCTTGTGTGATAATAGAAAATTAAAGAACTGTCGCTCGCGGTCGATCCGCGCCGGTTAAATGCAAACCCGGCTTTATTCAGAGTTAAGGCTTGGCCGTGGAAAAGCTTCACGAAAGGCTCGAAACAACTAGGCATATCCAGTTAAAGCAGGGTGTACAACATTTTGCTATTGCCGGCCGCATTACTTTCATTTATATGAAGTACGGCCGCCAATGAGTTCGAGTTTAGTTTATGAGATTCGTTTAATTAAAGAATAGGTACTGCCAAGTGCCAACCAACACAGAACACATTCAAACATAAATTGCGTATTCATTCTGTAATTCTTTGTGACATCACCGTTCAGATTGTTACGCATCGTGTCCACTGATTTTCTTGCCTTGTGTTTGTTTTGCTTCAATATACGCCATCACGGCCGCCAAATCTTATATTTGAAATTACCTGTGGACGGCCGCAAATTTCATTATCGAAGGCCGCATGAAGCCGTAGGTTGTGCACCGTTGAATTAAAGCAACGGTGCCAGTTCTCAAACACCAACGAGCCAACGACTGCGCACAAGAATTTCAAAACCGTTCTAACGTTTTAATGTCTACTTCAATTGGAAAGTTGTTACCTTTCCCTCACGCAGGAAGCAGTAGCTCGCAGCATTTGTTTGTTTCTCACAACCGAGATCTGCAACTTGTGGCACGAAAAGCAACCTTTACGCAATTTTGCTTAGAAGTAAATGTATACGACACTGTAAAAAACGATGCCAGTTTTACCACAGACTACTTTCTTTCTGCAATCGACAATCAAATGTACAGAGTTCATCTGTCGCACAAAGACACTGTGAGAAAAAAACAAAGTGAAGTTCCATTAAATAGAACTAACACATATTTAGAAAAAAAATCTTATGAGTTTAATTGGCAGCTTTCTCAAAATCCAGTGAATGCACTTCAGATCCTAAGTGTCTTCTGTGATTGCTTGTGATTAACATAGAAATCTACTTGCACAGTTACTTGACTACGTCTACATAAAGTTACTGGCAGCACCTGCCTCCAAACACATGAAAACCTTGTGGCACTGTCAAGGATGTCCAACGTGACTGCCTTGCGATTTTCTAAGAAGGTAACACTGATTTTGTACTGCTTAGCAATCCCAAGGGACATCAGCTCATCATCGGTGGGTAAACGATGTGACTAGACGTCCAACTAAACGCTCTTTACATGCGCCGAACGACACTGCCGCCATGTTNGCAATCCAATCGCGGNTCCCTACGCGCAAACGACGCGTCTGACAGCTACAGGCGCACGCAGCAAAAAAGGAAACAGGAAAGTGCGACATNACACAAAATGCGACTATAAACTGTGCACGTCAGATGTTTCATTTCACGCAAGGATAGATGTTCAGAGTTCAGCCGCACACTTTTGTCTGTCTGGTGGCGAGCGGTCACTCGCAAACACACCAGTCACTGCATGTCTTGTGCCCACAATCCCATAACGCTCGAAACAGGACGAAAGAACCTAAGCCAAATGGAACCCCACTGACAGGGTTCCTTCCCTGCTTCACACGCACTATTTTTTTAAGTTGCTTTGAATGACCGAAACGGTACCTCAAATTTTCCAACGTTCTCTCAATATACAGTAGAACCTCGCTTTATGATCACTACCACAATACACTAAAACCTTGCTTTACGACATCTCGGTATTTAGATTAAATAGTTGTGGTCTCTTAAAATGTCTTAGCGGGCACCAACATCAAACCTTTAAAAAACCTGCACACAAAAATGAGACTCAAAATACTAGTAGGTTAAACTGCGAAATATCTTAAAGACCCAAAGGGCAACTGTCAGATGCTTCGGGACAGGCGAGTTAAATAGAATCACCAAAAAGGTTTTTGGTCTGAAAATTACATAGGATACAAGAAGTTTACCACGCACGCGTATTAACAAACATATTTGAAACTTCTAGGAATGTTCACAATATAATCGGTTAACGTTGGTGTCCAGGCACAAACTTCGTCAAGCTTCCAATACGCGAACATATTTTCGTCTGAGGCATAGTAGCAGAAACAACCTGGGTTTGGTCTGCTGACTCGGTGCAAGAGTATGGAACACTACGAGTTGGAAAAAATACCTCCTGCAAAAACCTCCAACGACNACCTTCAACGCAAAAAGTAGATGTGGAACGAATACACGTTTACAGAATTTATGATGAAAGCCAAAATGTGTCTTTTCGAAAAGAATTGAAACTTTGAATTTCACTAAAGGCCTGTTGATACAGCAAGACGCCACTCCCAATTCACGTAAAATTTGNAGAGCACGATAAACGAACGAGTTTAAAACTTTAATCAGTTATTGTCACCCGATCAGAAGGAAATTCATTTCACACAAATGACAACGTTGGTGATCGGGAGCGGTTCTTCGTCTGTGTCCATCACGTTAACATCAAATAGGCTATCAATTAAATGGCTTTCGAAACTACACAACTCAACAGATTTTATCACCTCATGATTCAGTTCTCAGCTAGCTTGCTACATGCCAGCAACCAGACGCGCAAGCAAGCCTGCGCAGCACAACTGCAGGCGTGCGTCACACGCGTTTTTTCGTATACAGCTGGGCCAACAACGCACCACACGCAACACTTTACTTCATTGACCGCTCGCGGAGTGCGTCACTTTAAGCGAGAGGGATTATTAAGAACTGCCATCTCGAAAGTTGCTTTCTACGTCAAGAAAGCCAAGACCCAAGCAAAATGCACCGCCAAACGGAAGCAATCGGTTAACACCGGTGGAAGATGCCTACGCTCCAGAAATAAGACAAAGGCGGAGAGGAAAAGTGCCCCGTGACCAAATCAAAAACCCATGGAGAAAGACATCCAGAATAAGAGACGGCGAGTTGGGGTTGAATATTCTTCATACGATAATTTCAAACCTCTGCCACGTGCTTCAAGAAACATGACTTTGAAAAACTTTTTGCTATTAACGATATTTGTTAGACAGCATGACGTGTGAGCTTGCCTTTCATTTGGAAAGCGATCTAATTACTACATGGAACACCAGTCACGCAGCACAGAAAATCGCCAGTCACTAGCAAGCTTACTGTATGGTTAAGCTATAAGGGTTAAGGGCCAGAATGATGTTTCACACTTATACACAACGCGCACGGTGATGCCAACGGCTGGAATACAATCGAAACAAAGTGATTCCCATACACTCAGCGTCAACCGCAATAAGGCAATTTGACTACGTATGGCTAATTGCGTTCACATGGCGTAGCTGGTGAATAGCTTAAGGTTAGCTCCCATTTAAGAAAGGTAGAGTACATAACTATTATATTTTACGAAGAGCTGCTGCAAGTAATGAATAAGGCTACTACCCTGCCACTCCCACCACAAAACAGCGAGTGACTAGGAATAAGTGCCCTCTACTTTCAGTCTCTCGATTCCATCTTTTGCCTTTGGCGCCAGCGCAAGTACCAGTTGGTAAGCTTCGACGCATCTTCAAGACCAATGACAAATCCAGAAAACCCCTTTTTGTAGTTCAGTAGCAAAAAGCAACAGCGCCAAGCTAAACGAAAGCAGGCGACGCAACGAGATCGATTCCATATTGTCGAGGGAATCCCAGCGTTTCCCGTTTAACGGACCAGGAGTGTCAAGTTCGCTTCGCTCGTGACTTGCCGCTGTCAAAGTGTTGGAGACAAATGACATTTGCCTGACAGGTGACTGATTGCTGGTTCGTGCAATGCGACTCTTAAAGCCTGTTTACATCTGAACGTGTCGGAAAGGGCGTCTACTGGGTTTCAGATTACGGGCACGATCACAAGCCGACAGGTACAGCATACGGAGAGTGCCGTAACATGAAATGTTGCTTTGGATAATAACGATTGAGTAGCTTTTGAAATAACAACTGATTTAGGCTAGAGGAACAGAAGGCCCAGAGGTTATCGGCATCAACAGCACTTGCAGCCGGTTCAACCAAAATATCTGATCGATTATGACGAAAGAAAAAAAGAAGCCAAACAAAGCGGACGGGAAAGCTAGTATGGGGCACTAACGAAGCTGCTGCAGATTTCAGAAAAGATTATGTACGTTCCAGTTCCAAACTGCATCTTTGATTCAAAAGAAAAATGTTTTTGCACACGGAAGAAGTATTGCAGGATCACTTCTGAAAACACTGCACGCATGGTTCGCCCTCTTTAATTTCGATTGCATAACTGTTCATCATTTGACAGGTTCTTCAAAACTACAAAACAGTTTAACATTTTTCTGTTACTCCTGCAAACTTGGCATCTGTTCCTCCACTATGGCGATTACAAAACAGTATACGTGCCAAACTTCCAGGTGACCAAGCACCGTTGGTATTTGTTACGAAAAAATGACACAGAACTGGAAATTATACAAAGAAAAGGTGGTTAACAACTTTCTTACCCACGTTTCCAGGAAATTTGTGTGTGCAACAATTAACTGATCCATAAAAAACAGGAGACATATAAAAATAATTTCACTCGAACGTTAAACAGCCATTTTGCAGTTGTTCTGGAAGTAACAACTTCATCAACAACAACCAGACCAAGACCCAACGAAACTGTACTGGCTTTTTCATAATGGCAAATAGGAAACAAGACTCTTTCGTGGGCCGATACAATTACTCTTGCAGCTCACGGCTTGTCAAAATGTCTGAATCCACACGGTCTAAAAGCATTCGCCTTGTACAAAATGAAGTGTTCGTATATTCTACAAATCACATACTGTAGGCAAGTCAGGAACCTACCATCACAGAAGTTGAAGTTTCGGCTAGACTTGTGCACCGAAAATGTGCTCTGGGTAATACAGGATTAACACGAAGAAACGGGTATCACCGAAAGGACGGCTATCACGAAAAACTCTCCAAAAATCATAATGAAACTGCGAATATTACGAATAAACGGGACAAAGCTAAAATGAAAACAAGCCTAAGACATCAAAACAACTGAGCCATTTTTTGCAATATTGAAATTCCAAAATCCATTGAATTGATCGTCTGTTTGGAATTGGAGGACTGGTCGACTTAACAGAGTTTTTATTTGTTGAATTGGGTTGATTTTCACAAGACCACATTTAAACCTATGATGGTAATGAGCTAACATGTTCGCTTGCGAGAAATCAATGCAACCGTCAGAGATGAAGCTGCGCAGCTTTCAAGGTCACGAACCTGGTTGATCTGAGCAAGCCTTTCAAAAAAGGCGTGTTTGCAGCGATGTCAGGTTACCTCATCCAAGTACACTTTACATTCGTCCGCTTACAGAGGCAAAGATTACTAATGCAATCGAACGTCTGTGCTGCATTGGTGCAACTTAACGACGCATCAGAAGCGCCACAGAGCATCATTTATTTGGAGTGTTCTTAATAAGCAACGCTTGTGATGCTAAGATAGCACGGAGAGAACGAAAAACAGGCATAAAAGCCATTATTACCACTATCTTTTTTAGGCGCTCAAGGAACAACCAAAACAAGGAAGTGGCTAACCGCTTCGATTGCTTAGTCTAAACCAAACAGCATGCGGAAGTCCATGAAAGTGACACAGTCACCTATTGTATCGTTCCTATCGCATCGTAAGCAGATTTTCCAATAGTGCAGGAAGTTCCATGAGCATTGTCCCACCCAACTAAACTTCACGCATCTACAAAGGAAGTTAAACAGCCTGCAAGCAGCCTTACACTTCTTACAACACTGCAAACAGCTAAACTTTCTCTTCTTCAGTGTGGTCGCCTTGTCTCTTTGTCTTTAACAAATATAATCTATAGAAATTACAGACAACTCTAATCAACAGAAGCACTAAAACCGGCTACCCTCCAACGCAGCGTAAGAAGAGAAACGCAAATGTGAACGTAAGTCATGCTACGACGCGGCGACCGTCCGGTGACCTGCTGGCCAAAAGAGAAACTCTGCCTAACGGTGCACGCATCGGCCCATCGCGAGCATTGATTGATCGGCGAGAGGCGGCACCACAGGGAAAAAAGCCGCTCTCCAATATGTGGCCATGGCGCGGAGAAAGGTTCGCCAGCGCAGAGGCATTGATCGCCGTGATGGATAAGCCATCATAAAAATCGTCCGGCCCGGCGATAAATCCTTGTTATTTATTTCTTGCCTGTCGGACATCGTCTTGTTAGTAGGTCTGCTGGACGAAAAGCAAACGCAACAGAAATGATATGAATTATGACAATACCGATTGCATCCCTGGGACAAACAGATCTCCATAACAGGTCGACAACCACAAATCTTTATCTTGGCATTTTTTTCGCAGGATTATATTTTAATAATCTAAGTCTAACTACCATCAAATAGCACGTGCAACAATCTTTTCCTTGTAATAACTGGAAAGTCAAGTTTGCATCTGAAAGCACGTGGATTCAAGCAATCACTCACCAAATTGTTAAAGAGAAACAACTGAAACTGCTCTGCAACGCCACGTCTTTTTCGAATGCTTGTCAGGCCGAAAAAGGCCTAACTGCATCAAGTGATGAAAGGTCAGTAGCGTCGCCACAGGCAACTTTTGCTGTCTGCTGCCGTCGTGTGGACATAAACTGCACAAAGAACGCCGTATGATTTCAGAGCATTGCATAAAATGACAAGCATCTTAGTCAAATGTTACGCAAATTCGACAACTGAACACACGTCTCCCTTTAAGAGGACTTTCAAATTGCAATTACCGTTGACAAGCAAAATCTTTTCTTTTTTCTTTCACAAAAACTATGTGTATTTTCACAATGCTGTCGCAAAAAAATGCATTGAATCAACTCGACGCCAACAAACAATACGAGAAAAACGAAAACGTCCCATATTCCCCAACAGTTCTTTGCTGATGGTTTTGATGGTAAAGAAATAATTAAATCACCATGGCAACAAGTCCAGCTGCTGATAACTTCCTGATTCCTATTGCCTAGTTAGGCTACAAAGCTTTGGTCTGATTTTCTGGAACCTGCTGTATGTTTCAGTTCCGTGAAAACGTCATTGATGCGTAGTAAGTTTCAGGTTGGGTAGTGCAGAGTCCGGACCTTAGTCTATTTTCTTGGACTCAACTCTCACTGCTATGGATTCGGAATCGCCGAATGGAGCTTACAAAACCAGTTTCAATGCAAATTTACAATTTTAGGATGAACTTGTGCACTTCCCAGACCCTGATATGCTGCTGCTTTTGTATGTGAAGCCGAGCTGTACGACATCGCATACAATACCAGAGTAACTCATTGAAGTCTGGATATCCTCAGTTCCTTAATACTTGAGCAAATAAAGCTGAAACACCAAGTAACAGCAATGAAGACTTATATTTTTCATGACCATGAGCATAGTAGCATGTTTCTTCAACGGAGCAGCAAGCAGCCACATTATTCGCATAAGGGGAGCAAGACCCCCTCATATTTAAATCGACAAAATGTATAAATTTCGATGGCATTCGATGCGTGATCTGGTTAGTAAGTCTTGTTTCTTATTTCTGATTCACACTGCTTTGCCTAGCTTCACCAAAACTACTATCCTACATCAAGGTAGCTTAAAGTGTCAAACAGGATCTTTTGAAACATTTTCAGTATCATGCATTTTTTCAAAAAAATGTAACACGCAGATGTGCAAACTGTCCAGACAAAACCAAACACTCATTTACTGAAGTACACTGTACAGGGCAACCAAGCATCTGCATTTTTTCTAAAATTACAATCTGTGCAATACGCAGGTATATATGACATTGAGAGTTGCCCATATGTTTTGAAGCACTGAAAAGTTGGAGGAGTACGAATGCAAAACACTGGAACTACGTAACTGCTTGCAAAGTTGCAAACATATTGCATGAGACACGCAGTGTTTAAAATTTGTGTGAAAACTTATTTGCATAAAGTCTGTTCACCTTTGCTTTTCTGCATGTCAATGATTGTAATAATTTGTATGCAGAAGAAGTATAACTGCTAAAGATTTGATTAATAGACTTTCATGAACAATTGGAAAATATATCTGAAACAATTATTACACACGTCATCCTTGCATTATTGCTGTCCCTGACACCTATTCGAGAACACTATTAACTCAAAATGCGCTCAAAATGGATTCGTTTGCTTCATTGCAAAACTTCTTATAAAACTTTGCTGACCACATCAAACGACTCAAATTCGCTTGATAAAAATTATTCTCGGATAAATGAAGCAGTACAATGTCTCCACGCAGCACTTTCTCATCGCAACAGACCTATACATTTTACTCTATCTCAGCAAAAATATTCAGCACTTAGTACCAACAGACTACCACTAACCACAGGTGCTTTTGAGTTCCTACTGGATGGTAGTAAGTCTTGCAAATGTTGATGAATGAAGCATTCAATAAAAGCAAGGAGTTTAAGGATAAACAGGAGAAAAATCTGGGAAATACGCAAACGCATGACTGAAAAACTCTTTTTGTTGCAATTAACTGCTTTGCTGCTTTTTGTGTAATGTTGAAATCACCGAGAAAGATCTCGCCCGTACCAGACTTCTTTTGAATCAAACTACTTCTTCAAAAGCATCAGAAATAATAAGTTAACTAAACTACAGGAAGGTATTTACGTGAAAAATTCGCATGCACTTTTGCAAACTACCGAGAATTACTGTTTCGGACATTGAAAGCGTTTTCATGTCCATTCAGTTCGTGGTCATAAGCGGTATTCGCTTTTTGTGTCCTAGATATGCGATTTCGTCTCTCCTAAAAGTCTGCCTGGTGTGCTCGCCTCTATCGCACGCTGCGCCTCTGGCATGTTACTTACTACAGTCATTTAAAGCCCCAATTAAAAAGTGTTTTCAGAGGTGACAATGAAGATTTTAGTGTTCTCGAATGAGTATATCATTTCTAAGGCTCACCAATTAGTTTTGTTTCGAAATATACTCAAACCCGTGAGGGAGTGGCTTCCTTAACACGCACATTAACCAATAACTAAATTTCATATAACTATTGTCTTGTTTTTTTTTTCAACTGAAGCGCTCAACAGTTACAATCAATCATCCTGTACTTGCACTGAGACTCGAGCTCGACAGTTTTGGGTTCGGATTTGAACTCGAGTCAATGATAGTGGTAGGAGTCGAGTTCAGCAACGTCGGGCCCAGTGTCAAGCGAAATTTCTGACCTGTTATTGTTTGTCAGTGCTTTTGCTTCTCAGTGTAAAGGGCTACAGTTTGGCGATTACTATTTGGATGTGTGTTGTGAAAATTAGAACTTTTTGATCAGATGTCAGATATCCACAACAAGCTATAGTACGAGAATAACTATAACCATTGAAAAAGATTGGACGTAGTCTTAGACCTCAATTATTTTTCTTTTTCTAACCCTAACCCGACACACTTGCTTAAACACCAAACCCAAGCCCTAATATTCAGTTTTCTCAGCGTATTTGATGTGTAGAATTTTACTCTGTGCATGCGCACATGGCGTGAAGTCACAAATTTCGCTTGACACCGGACCTAGATTCACTTTTCAGTGGCAACTACCGAACAATGCGAACTTGTTTAACGCTACTGCAAAGAAAACATTTAACTCAAAAACACAACGGCACAAAAGGAAGTGATACCTTTTCAGCCAAACCTCAATCTATTTGGAGGATAGCATAAAGGTTAGCTGAAAGTGGTCACCACGAAACTACGTTTCTAAAACGAAATTCGGAAGAAAGCAGGTGCTTAACATAAAAACAAAGCGAACGCCATTAACGCATACGAAAGGCCTGCGAAGCAAACCGTCGGTCATTGCGTCTCCAATCACGTCAGGAAGGCAGTTCGACGATATACGATGAGGCCAGCACCAAACTAATTCCGAAAAAAGCCCTTTCGTCATGAATCTGATGGCGAGCAAGCGTTGTCGATGACTCGCTAATAAATCTGCGCTAAAAGACGGCGAGTCAGATTACGAGCAAACATCTACGTTCTAATTCTTTCTCGTGCTATTAACGGCTGATCATAAATCACGCGCACCAGGCAATATCCTTGCGTTAACGTTTACGTATAACTTCAACCAAACTCGTACCTAAATTACAACCAGCCGTAACGGCTTTGTAAATTGCCGTTCGGAAAAAAAGCGAAGCGCTACTGATCAGAAAACCTTTAAAAGACGCGGAATTTACGACAAGCATCGCGGTGAGATGACCCGGATGAACGAAAAGCTGACGCAACTCCGGTTTTCCCTGAGACGTAACGGAGATCTGCATCACTCTTAGGTCCATGCAACTACCTCGGTTTTGGGTATTTGGAACGAAAGGGCTATATTGGGGTGTGTGTTACAACTACATCATCATCCAATTCCCAACACTGCATTCTGTTGAAGAAACAAAAAACATGCAACAGAAACGAACATTTTACTAAACAAAACAGCAGGACGAACTATTTCACAATGATGAAATGCCTGGGTGACTTCTACAACAGTCAGCGAGTTAAGCTATTGATAACCATGAATGCAAGAAACCACAGTGCTTCAAGAGACATCTGAAAAGAATTAAGTTTTTGGCAGTTTGGCACAAGAATGCAGCATTGATTCAGCAGCAAGTGACAACAAACCCGATCAAGACGAACAGAATTTCACTGCCCAGCAGAAGTCACGGCCTTACATGATCTTCGTCAAAGCAAACAAACGAACGGCGTCAATTATTCCGTCCGCAGAGTCCGCCCATAGTGATGACCTCGGTGATTGATTCCCTTACACGGTGACAGCGAAAGCTGGTTCACGGTCACGCGGCATTCCGACCGAAGACGCGAAAGTTCCTCCGCGCTGCGATTTCGCTTCGGCCGGTGCATGTTGGCGCGCACCAGATTACCGCCTGGCACGTGAATAAAAGACGGAAGTGTCGCCGTGGGTCCAAGAAACAGCGATGCATCAGCCAAGCGCGGTTTGACAGCCTCGAAAGGTTGCATCAATCAAGCCGGTCGGGTAATTTCCATCCGAAGCGATCGTGTTGCAAAAGGTTTGTTGGAAATACGGATGTGCGAGAGATCCAACAGGACAGCATCTAAATCCAGCTTGAAACGTCGCACAACACGCGCAGATCCAACTGCTCGCAACCGGCCCTGACAGATGTCATCGATGATGCTGCTCGCACAGGACGACAGCGATGTCTGGCTCAAAGCTTACCGGGTCTGGAACGTCTGTTGTTTTCGTATCTTTGATGCAAACAGCTTACTCCTGCAGCGCCCGACATTTGACCCGTCATCACAATCAGCTATGTCTGGATTATTCCAGCGAAAATAAACGCTACGCAAACGCAGGTTCATTCGAAATCCGCAGGCGCGATCAAAATGGACGCGCAAGTTAATCAGAATGCGTCTTTTGTGCGTAATATCGTATATTAGATATATATATATAACGTGTGCCATAGGCTCGCTGTCATGATGCAACGCGAACTTTT